>Ga0182024_10002909_pt1 | contig 41715 bp, 39 predicted proteins | sample P32metaG_FD_120480 | JGI IMG/M metagenome (GOLD analysis project Ga0182024, IMG submission 120480) | Permafrost microbial communities from Stordalen Mire, Sweden - P3-2 metaG (Illumina Assembly) | ecosystem: Environmental > Terrestrial > Soil > Wetlands > Permafrost | place: Sweden: Stordalen... | reverse complement strand
GCCCGGTGTGTTGTTTTCCAGACCCTTTTTCCCTTCTGCAAGGAGACCTTTTATGCCCGAATCCGTTTTGACACCGAGCGCTTTCTCAATGTCAGCCGTCTGGCGCCAGCAGGTTGGTAGCCAGCTCAGCCATCGGCGCCGCCGGGGGCCGCGCAACCTGGCAGTCGTGACCTACGTCGTGCGAGGCAACGCCACGAATAAACTGATTGACATTCGACGGTTAACTGTCTGCGTCCTGCATGATGAATTTGACCAAGCAGGTGCGCCCAGCATCCGCTTTGCCGCCTATCGCCTAGGTCAGATTGCCTTGGGCATTACGGTCGGTGGGCCTGACCAAATACTTTTGGATAAAGACCTGGCGCTGGCGCCTCGGCGCCGCGCCTACGGTCGCCGCTTCGCTCGTTGCGACCGGCGCTGGTTGCCATTGGCCTTACGGATGGATCGATGGCTGGAACGCCATGCGCGCCACCCGTGCTGTCCCAGGTCAGCTGAGCTTCAATTGCCCGAGTTTTGGGTTGCACTCAAGACTAGCCAAGTCACTGGCGAGGGGCCGGAGTTTGCAAGATTGTGCAGGTTTTCGGGTTGCCTGAGAACATGGCGCAGCTCTCTTACGCGCGGCGCTATCGTGGGCAGCTTCTTTATCCGCTGGAATTTGTCAGCCATGCCTGGCGGCAGTTTCGTACGGTCTCTGCCGACCTCACGCATCTTTTCCAGCGCCAGGTCATTTCTCTGGACGGTTCAGGTCGTTTGGCTGGTTTTCAGGGCCTTCGGCGTTCATATTGTGAAAGATGTTTCCGGTGCACTTCCAGTCCGAGTCACTCATGAGCACGATCAAGTTCCCGAAGGGTTTGTTGTCGCCAAAGAAATCAATGTGTTCGATAAATTCACGATGGGCCTACTTGATTTGGCACGGCATCTTGGGATAACACCGCCAAAGACAAAGGAACTAGGCAGGAAATATCGAATCGAAGATGACGATCAAAGCTTTCGGGTCATTCGCATCGGACGACAGGTGTACCGACGCTATAGCAAGAGAGCCCTCGACCTGCTGTGTCCTCATGTTGGCGAAGCCGAACAGGTGTGGCAAGAGACGAAAGCATTACGAAAAAAGAAGCCAAGATAAAACCAATTAACCACAGAGAATCTTGAATGTCCACTTTCTGGACTCATCCGTCCATTCTCGCCCTCACAACAGAGAAAGACCCGGTGGACGTTGTCGTTGAACGAGCGCGCAATGTGGTACTGGATGCGATCGAAGAAGGTTGGACGGGCCCACCCTTCGATCCATTTGTACTCGCCAAGTTCCTGAACATTTCTGTGATTCCTCGCGACGATGTAAACGACGCCCGAAGCATACCGCTCCCAGGTGGCCGCCTGCAGGTGGAATACAACCCGCACAAACCGTCACTGCGCGTTCGCTTTTCGATCGCGCACGAATTGGCTCACACGCTCTTTTCCGACTGCAGCGATAGGTTTTGGCTGATGGCAATAAATCTGGCAATAAACCAGTGGCAAAACCGGGTAACGAATGGCAATTCTGAGCACTCACTGAAAAAGATTCCACGATAAGAAACCATGGCGTAGAAAGTGTTTACAGAAAATCGATTCTACTTTCCAATTGAGCTAGGGGTGCGAACGAAAGTGAATCATATCAGACGCGGCGAAAAGCCTGCAATGGCCGGCAGAATTGGGTCGTGGGACAATCGAAATGAGTAAGTACGTCCACCCGACTGACACAGTCGGGCTATGTATAACTTGTCCAACAATCCAGAATTGAGGCGCAGAAGAGGGCAGGAGTTCGCGCGATCCGCAAATACCGCGGTTCTGATCGAGATGGCCGGCTAGGGCTGTTGCATCGGCTGTTGGGCTACTTGCCCTGCCCAGAAATCGAATTGCGGATCGCCGGAACGGAATGTGAAGACGGCATCCGGGAGCGGCGGGGCAGTTTGGGAGCGCGGAGGAACGCGCACCAACACAGCACCGTCGGGGCGGCGTTCGACGGTCCAAGAATCCGGAAGTTGCGAATTGTCAGCGTCGGCGAGCATGCCTTTTCTCGACAATACAAGTAAAAGCCGGACAGGTGGGTCGATCAGCCCAGCCAAGGTGGGAAACGTTGGGTAGCAAACGGCGGGTATTGTATCGAGCAGCGAAATCTATTCCAGGTCAGATTTGCCGACGATTTTCAATTATGCAGGACAAAGTGCCCCGGACTCCATTGCCAGCAAGCGGCGTTTTAGCTTAATTCCCTGGGGCGCGGAGAAGCCGACAAGTTGGCCGCTGCTGCCAATCACTCGGTGACATGGGACGACGATCGGCATGCGGTTTCGCGACATTACCCTACCTACCGCGCGGGCTGCTCCCGGCCGACCGGCGGAGGCCGCTAACTGAGCGTAAGTGTGAGTCTGCCCCCAAGGAATGCGGCGGCAGAAAGTTGCGACGCGGCGAGAAAATGTGGTGAGGTGATCCAAATCGATCTGGATGTCGGCGAAATCGTCCGGTTCGCCTTCCAGGGCTGCTGTAATGCGGCCAGCCAAAGGCCGATTCCAAACGGCAAGACGCGCGCCGGCGATTAATTCCGGATCCAGTGCGGCCACCGCAGCCGCAGCGCTACGATAGCCAAACGCGAGGGCTCGTAATTGTGTGTCATGGCCAAGCATGGCACACCAACCGAAGGAAGTGCGAAAGGTTGTAAGTTCGTCGTGCATGATTTGGCCTCCTTCGACAATTGCCGGACTGGACATTTTATGTTGGTTTGATGAACGTATGAACAGATTATCGCAGAATCGCAGAGTTGTAAAGCCGTCGGAATCGGGGGCGTCGCTCGGGGCGATCCAACGACCAAGCGGCTTCAAAGTGCTTGACGGCCAGTGGCCGAGATTACCTTTGACAGGGCACGTCGGACCAAATTATACTGGCGCGTTCCAGGCTATCGACCCGGCCGCTCCTTGCCAATTGTTTCTACCCGCCAGTGATACGGGAGCAATTTCGCCATGACCAAATATGCTGCATTGGCCGACGATTTCTACATCAACATGAATCTGAGCACGGAAATGGAGCTTCCGCAGCAGCGTGAGACGGTGCTTCATTATTTTGAGCGGATTCAAAAGAAATATCCGTCGATGCGGAAGTTTTACTGCCGCGACAAGCGCGATTTTGTGCTGGAAGAGGAAAAGGACCGATCGCAATATCGGTGGACAACCGTGGAACCGCGGCGATTGTGTTCCGGCCAGGTGAACCCGGGAAGCGTGGAAGAGGCACTGGAGCAACATCAGCTGGTATTGGAAATGGCGCCGTATATGCTGTCGGTGAGTCCGCTGGATTGCGAAGCACTGGACCTGTTGTTCGGTTTCGATTTCACCTATCGAGGAAACCACAACCAGCTTGTGGCGGAAGCACTGGGTGTATGTCCTGCGATGGAACGGATGCTGGAAATACCGGGGGGCGGCGTGATTAATTTCGAGCCGTCGTTGACGCTATCGCTGGATGAAGGGTGCCGTACTCAGGTTCGGCTGAGCGTGGAAAACCGCACGAATGCCTATCAAATTCGGACGGGAGAATATCCCGAGGAGCAGCTCAGCGTGTACGTAACGGCCCGACAATACGGCAGTCTTGAGCCGGACCAAACGTTTGTGCAAGTCGTCGATCACTTGGCGCGCGTATGCCAAGAAGTAATCGATCAGCACGTGGTGGAAAGCATATTGCGTCCGCTGCAGCGGACGATTGCGCTGCGGTAAGCCGTACTTTGCACCTGCACGCTGATTTACAATCGCTAACTGTCTGAATTGCCGCATTTTCTATGGCATATTGGCATCATCGCCCAGCGGGGGTATGCAGTTGTAGCGGTTGTGCGGGCTCTATTGCCGAGCGTTCTGCGGGCCGAAGATTGTTGGCCTAGGCGCAGCGATTGGAAGCCGATGTACAGGGCCACACCCGATCGAACAAAGGTACATTTTAATGGGATTTCATGCGGCAGAGCGCAGGCCCAGTTCAGAATCGGCGATAGGCCGAATTCTGATTCAATCATTCGCCTCGGATCGAGGAGAGAGCGTCGATGCGAGTACGCAAACGATTATTCGTGGATCACAAAGTGCAAGGCGCGCTGATGCTGCGTGCCGTGGTGTATTGGTTTTGTTGTGTGCTCGCTGTGGGATTGGCTCTACTGGGGCGGAATTTAATCGCCGGTTCCAGCGAGTCGTTCTACGACTACCTTCTGGATGCGTGCCACTATTTTTTAACGGCCGGGGTTGTTTCGATACTGGTTTTGCCCTTACTGATCTACGACGCTTTGAAACTCAGCAACAAGTTTACTGGTCCGCTGTTTCGGTTACGCCGTGAACTGCGACGATTAGCGGCAGGGGAACATGTGCCGCCGATTCGGTTCCGATCCCGAGATTTCTGGGTGGCCATGGCCGACGAGTTCAATGCCGCATCGGAACGGATGGATATGCTGGCAACATTGGCCGAAAAAGGCCGCAAAGCACCCAACCCCGCCCACCGTGGGAGCGCCGCAGAAGATTTTCAGACGGGAACGTTAAGCTCGGGAAAACGAGGCGGTGAAGAGACAACACCGCGGAGCACGTCATCGAGCGCGCTTGCAAATCTTGAACTGCCGGAACAGTTATTTGATCTGCCGCGAAACAAGCAGTGAGCATTTATTGCTCAGCGACGATGGCCGCGGCCTCGGCCTCGCCCACGGCCACCTCTCTGGCCGCGCGGATGCTGCGAGCTATGCGGCGATTGAGCACGGGTCTGCATATTGCCGTCGATGATCATGCCGATGGCATCTTTCCAAGTCATGATATCGCGAACAGAATTTTTGCCAACATGATTTTCATCGTGTGAGTCGTCGGAATCACCTAAAGCGTCCTCTTGGTCGTCGTGGTCAATGGCTTCGGACCCATTGGGGGCCATGCCCAATCTGTCTTCCGCCTCAGTAAAATCCACGTCGCCAAATTCCACGGAGGCCACATCAACGTCATCTGTCAAATCTGTGTCGTCAGCCAATTCGAGGAAAGGAATGTCGTCTTCATCCGCAGGCCGGTCGGATTCCTCGCGGTTGATTGTCGGCCGTTGATGTTGTGGGCGGTCGCCCCGGCCGCCTCGCCCTCGACCACGTCGCCGCCGCTTCGTTCTATCGTCGCGGCTGACCCGATTTCCCACGTTTGACTCGGCCGTGGATTCATCGGAGGCCGACGGACGATCGCTGGCAGCATTTTCGTCGGATTGCTGACTCTGTGAATCGTGCTGGCCATATTGGCGCTCGCCGTAAGGGCGACGTTCGCGATCTTGATTCCCATAACGAGCACTGCGGCCTTCACCGCCTCGGTCGGCCCCACCGCGGCCAACTCCGCCACGGCCACGACCACCCCGACGTCTGCCGGGACGGTAGCTTCGCTGCTGGTCGGAAGGAGGACGATCTCGAAAATCGCCGGCTTCGTTACCACTTAAATCAGCCGGCCTGGTGTCATCGTAAACCGGTTTGGTATCGTCATACACATTGCTGCGGCCGCCGTCTTCGTCTTCATCGCGCCAGCGATCACGATTAGACGAACGGTCGGATTGGTCGTCAGGTCCGTAAGGTTCTTCTTGGCCGCGGTTTTGCTTTTGTTCGCGTGGTGGAGGAACAGCGCTGGGAGGCGGGAAGCCGAGCAACTCCGCTACGGGATCGTGAGGCGCCGAATCGGATTTCGGTTCCGGCGGCACTTCTAGACCTAGTTCGCCAGCCAACGCATTCCAATCAGCCTTTTTTTGGGGGGACGCTGGCTTCGAGACCGATGAAGATTGGCCATGGTATTTCGCGGGCGGAGGGCTCGTCGCAGAAGAGGGTGGCAGAGCACTGGGCTGTTCGCCGGGTTGAACGCCCAATTGATCGGCAAGTGATCGCCAGGAATCGCTTTGATCGTCGGTCATAATGGTCCTGAGTGCTATCGCCGCGAACCAAGCTTGAAAAATTGCGGGTCCGAGGCTTTTTGATCGCAGGTTTTTTATGGAATGGGACGTGACTGCGGTTGCGGCCCACTTTTGTCAGTATAGAGCGATCGGAGCAGCCTGTGAAGGCAGACCCAGCCTCGCTTTGTTTGAATCCCGAAACAACCACGCAATAATCCGAATCTGCGCCCGCGGTTAATCCGCTTGGTCGAAGGCACTGGAGCAACGTAGAATTGCACGGACCTTTCCGACAAAGGAAGATCGCATGAACCGTCATTTTGGAAGCGTCGCCGCCAGCGCTGCTACTGCCGCTGCAAGTCCTAAATCGGTGGAAGAAGTTGAGGTGCGCGGCCACATCATCGATAGTTTGATTCTGCCCAAAATCTTGGACGTTATCACGACCGGAGGCGGGGCGTTTCAGATTAAAAACATTGTTATCGGCCAAAGCCGCGCCGACGCTAGTTACGCGCTGCTGGAAGTGCGTGCGTCGACGGCCGAAACGCTTTCGGAAATATTGGCGCAGATTGCCGATCACGGTGCGGTGCCCACTTCGTTGCACGACGCGCGGCTGGAAATCGCAGATATCGACGGCGCGTTTCCTGAAGGTTTTTACAGCACCACCAATCAGCGGACTGAAGTGCGGCTGAACGAGCATTGGTTGCAGGTCGCCGATCAGGAAATGGATTGCGGCATTGTGGTGCAGCGGTCGGCGGCATCGACGCCCAGCGGCGGCTGGACGGCCCGATGCATTCCGATGATCGACGTGCGGCGCGGAATGTCGATTGTCGTCGGTCACAGCGGGGTAAGAGCATTTCCGGAGGAGCGGAAAGTCGAGCGACATTCGTTCGAGTTCATGAACAGTGCCGTGTCGACAGAAAAGCCGAAGGGAGTGGCGATTCGGCAAATTGCACAAGAAATGTTCCGGACACGCCGAAGCGGAGGAAAATCGCTATTGGTCGGAGGGCCGGCGATTATTCACACAGGCAGCGGCGAGTACGTGTGTGAACTGATTCGCCGCGGGTACATTCATCGCTTGTTTGCCGGCAATGCGCTGGCAACGCACGATATTGAACAGGCGCTCTTCGGCACGAGCCTGGGCGTGCATTTGGAGCAAGGCAACCTGGCCGAAGCGGGACACGAACATCATTTGCGGGCAATCAATCGCATTCGCCGCGCCGGCGGAATTCAAGCAGCGGTGGAGCAGGGGGTGCTGCGCGGCGGGATCATGTACGAATGCGTGAAGAATAACGTCGATTTTTTGCTGGCCGGGAGCATTCGGGACGACGGCCCATTGCCCGATGTGATTACAGATTCGCTTGTAGCGCAGCAGCAGATGCGGGAGAAAATTCGCGATATTTCGTTCTGCCTGATGATTGCCACCACGCTGCATTCGGTTGCCGTGGGCAATCTGCTGCCGGCATGGGTAAAAGTGGTTTGCGTGGACATTAATCCTTCGACAGTGATTAAACTCAGCGATCGCGGATCGTTTCAAACGGTGGGATTAGTGACGGACGTGGAACCGTTTTTGCGAGCCCTGGTTGAAGATTTGGCGGCGATTGAGCGAGCGGGCGGCTGACGACATTGTCCCATAATCTTTTGAACACACTGACTATCGTTTCTACGAACTCATGCCGCGCATTTTAATGTGTCCGCCGGATTATTATGGGATTGAATATGAAATCAATCCGTGGATGAGCCGACAGCGTCAGAGCGATCGGCAGGCCGCCGCCGCGCAGTGGACCGCCCTCAAGCAATTGCTGGAGCAGGCTGGGGCAAACATCGAATTGTTGCCGCCGCAGTCGGGGCTGCCTGATCTGGTTTTTACCGCCAATGCGGCGCTCATTTATCGGAAGATGGCGGTGATGGCGCGGTTTCGGCATCCGGAGCGACAGGGCGAGGTGCCGCTGGATGAAACGTGGCTGCGCGCTCACGGATTCGAAATCTGCCAGGTGCCGGAAGAATTGCATTTTGAAGGGGCCGGCGACGCGCTGTTTTGCGGCGATACGCTGTTCGCCGGGTATCGCATTCGCAGCGATGCACGGGGACATCAGCAGATTGGAGAGATGCTTGGCTGCCGCGTAATTCCGGTCGAACTTGTCGATCCGTACTATTACCATCTGGACACTTGTTTTTGTCCACTGACGCTAACTCAGGCGATTTATTTTCCGGCGGCGTTCGATGAGTACGGTAAAGCAGCATTGCAGGCGCATGTTCCAGAATTAATTGAAGTGCAGCCCGATGAAGCGCAACGATTTGCTTGCAATGCTGTAGTTGTGGGCCGCACGGTGACGACCAATACCGGCTGTCCACAGTTGCATTCTGCGCTGCGCGATCGCGGATTCTCGCCGCAAGAAACACTGCTGGACGAATTTGTAAAAGCCGGCGGCAGCGCAAAATGCCTGACATTGCGACTGGACGGCGAAGAAGGAGCAGCGTGGAAACAGGCTAAAACTTAACTTGCACCGGAGCGGAGATTGTGGTTTCATTGATAGCTGCGAGCCAACGGATATGGCTTCATTGAGGCGGCTTCTTTGAACGGAGGATGTCGAGCGTGGCTGACGAAGCAATTCCATTTCCAGGCCGGGCAGAGTCGGTGCCGATCTCTCCGGGGCTGGATTTGGTGCTGGAAGAGGCGCAAATTCCACAGGTCACTGCCACGGTGGATCGGCGTGTGGTGTGGTTGTGCGGCGTGGCCATTATGATTGGAATTCTGGGCGCGCTTGTTGCCCAGGTGTTCATCTATCTGATTGCGTTTATCACCAATATCGCCTTTTATGGCCGGATTTCTTTGATTCCCGAAAGCCCGGGCGACAACCATTTAGGCCTTTGGGTGCTGCTGATTCCGGTCATCGGTGGCCTGATTTGCGGATTCATGGCGCGTTACGGTTCCAAAGCCATTCGGGGACACGGTATCCCGGAGGCGATGGAACAAATTCTCACGAACCGCAGCCGGATTCCCGCGCGGCTAACTTTTTTGAAGCCGCTGTCGGCGGCGGTTGCCATCGGTACCGGCGGACCGTTCGGCGCCGAAGGACCGATTATTGCGACAGGCAGTGCGCTAGGGTCGCTCGTCGGACAATTTTTTCGCACGACAGCGACGGAGCGAAAAACCTTGTTGGCTGCAGGCGCCGCGGCCGGCATGTCGGCGATTTTTGGCAGCCCCGTGGCGGCGGTGTTGTTGGCGATTGAATTATTACTGTTCGAGTTTCGTCCGCGATCGATCATTCCTGTTGCGCTGGCCAGTGCTACCGCAGCCGGCATGCGAATTGTTTTCCAAGGCGCGCACCCGGTATTTCCCATGCCCGATGTAGTGGCGCCGGGAATTTGGGCGATGGCGTTTTACATCGCACTGGGAGCGATGATGGGCGTAGCGGCGGCCTTCGTGATTCGCATTGTGTATTTCACGGAGGATATGTTCGAACGGCTGCCGATTCATTGGATGTGGTGGCCGGCGTTGGGAAGTATAGCCGTCGGAGTGTGCGGCTATTTGGTGCCGCGAACTTTGGGTGTAGGTTATGAAAACATTTCCGCGATTTTATCGAATCAAGGAAACTGGCCGCTTAAAGCCGTCGCCATTTTGTGTGTATTTAAATTTATTTCATGGACCATTTCTATCAGCAGTGGAACCTCAGGCGGTACTATGGCGCCATTGTTCACCATTGGCGGCGCGTTGGGACAAGTTCTGGCGGGAGTATCGGCAGTTGCGCTGCCGGGCATAGGCATCGATTTGAAAGTGGCCGGTTTGGTGGGCATGGCGGCGATGTTTGCCGGCGCCAGCCGAGCGTTTCTGGCCTCGACCGTGTTTGCTTTCGAGGCCACTGAGCAACCTTTTAGTTTGTTGCCGCTGTTGGGCGGCTGCGCGGCCAGTTATCTGGTGGCATCACTATTGGTGAAAAACTCGCTGATGACGGAGAAGATTGTTCGGCGTGGCGTGGCTGCCCCTGACGAATACACGCCCGATCTGCTTCAGCATGTATTTGTTCGCGATGTGGCCTCGAAGCATGTCGTGGCATTGTCGGCCAAGCAAACGCTCGGTCAGATTCGTCTGTGGATCGGTTCCGACGGTCCCGACTCTCGCCATCAGGGTTTTCCGATCGTTGATGGTGAAGTGTTGATTGGCATTCTTACGCGGCGTGATTTTTTGGCGTCGAAAGCCACCGACAGTACCGCGTTGAAAGATCTCATCACTCGGCTGCCAAAGTTTGTGTATGAGGATACGACAGCGCGACAGGCAGTGGATCATATGGTTCGCCACGATATCGGGCGGTTGCCGGTGATGTCCCACGACAAACCGCCCAAGTTGGTCGGCATGCTTACCCGAAGCGACATTTTGTCGGCGTTTAAACGAGGATTAGACGAAAGTGCGCAGGAAGCGCCGACACTGAAGGTGCCGCGACTGCGGCGTGCGATCAAAAAAAGGACGGCCTAGCACTTATCTCACGATCCGACGATTGTGCCACCAGGGGCGAAGCGGGCGATCACGTCTTCCGGGACGCCGAAATTGGCGGCGACCAAGCGGCGCGGGTTCGAGGCCAGCCAGTCGGCCAAGTCCACGGATTTGTACTCGCCGTGGTTGAAAACCAGCAGCAGTTGCAAGTCGTCGTTGCCGATGTTCTCGATGTAATGCCCGAAACCTTGGGGGATGTAAGCGATGTCGCCTGGGGTGAATTCGTCGGTGCGGGCATGCCCGTGAGAGGCGAAGACGGTGGCTCGGGCCTTTCCAGCGATGACGTACTGCCACTCGGCGGCGTGTGGATGCCAGTGCAACCCACGGACTGCGCCGGGATGAATGGTCATGGTAGCGCCGGTCATAGTTGTGGAGATGGGAAATTCCACTTGCGAGACAATTCGCAAAAATCCGCCGTCGAATTTGCGCGGTTGTTGCGCCTCGAGCGAAAATTTGTGCGTCAGGGGGCCGGTGTGCTGCGAACCCGGCGGCGAATCGGCCGGCAATGCGGGCGGGGCTTTGCTGGACACGATATAGACTTCTTCCTTCGGAAATTTTTGAAACGTGGCGGCCGGGACGTTAAAGTTTTCTGCCAAGACTTCCGGCGGCGTATGACCGACCCAATCGGTGAGGCTGAAAGTGCCGAACTCGGAGAAATGACCGTCGTCGAAAGTCAAAATGAAATGGCAGCCGTCGGCAAGCGCTTGAATGGAGTGCGGGTAGCCGCGCGGAAAGTACCAGACGTCGCCGGGGCCGAAATCGGCCATTTCGCAGGTGCCGTCGGGTGAAAACACGGTGATGCGGCAATGGCCGCTAAGCATGTAAGCCCATTCAGCGGCAATGGCGTGCCAGTGCAACTCGCGAATACTGCCTGGCTCTAGCCTCATCGATACGGCGGCAATTTTCTCGGATACCGGAAACTCGTCGATGTTGGCTTCCTTGGCGGAGCCAGCAGCGCTGACGCGGCCGGTTTGGTTCTCCATGGCGTAGCGAAAAGAGGGAAGCTGTTCGTCGTGTGGGTGTGCCAGTGATGCTGCATCTTGCCCGGCCATCTGTTTTCCTCCGATTGGATCATTTCGGCGTCGATTGGAAATGATTATCATACTGAAACCTAGTCAATTGACGAATGAGTCTAAAAGCGAAACTGCAAAATGAGGTTAAATAATGAAGGATGTGGCTGACCGGCTGCTGATTGTTGTGGCGATATTGTGGTCGATTCATCCTGCGTACGGACAGCAGGACACGACGACTGCTAAGGATGGCGCCGATCAGCAAAAATCGGCCACTGCGAAGGATTCGGCCATCGAGCAAAAAAGTGCGGAGCCACAGAAGCGTCCGTGGTGGAACGAAGAGTTTCCACGGGGGGCGCGCGCGAATGCCGACGCCAAAAAAATGCCTTTGATTCGCGTGCAGGGGAACAAATTTGTCGATCCCGAAGGCAAGACAGTGCTGTTTCGCGGGGTTTCGATTAGCGATCCAGACAAAATCGAGCGGCAGGGACATTGGAATAAGGCGCATTTCGAACACATCAAAGATTTAGGGGCTAACCTGGTGCGGATTCCGGCGCATCCTGCGTCGTGGCGGGAGCGAACGCCTGTTAAGTATTTCGAGCTACTCGATCAGGCGGTGCAGTGGTGCACGGAACTGGACATGTACGTGGATATCGATTGGCACTCGATCGGAAATTTGAAGATGGAGTTGTTTCAGAACCCGATGTACGACACCACGCAAAAAGAAACCTACGAATTTTGGCGTACAATGGCCCAACATTTTGCCGGCATTAACACGGTGGCGTTTTATGAGATCTTCAACGAGCCGACGACCTTTCGCGGGCAATTAGGAAGTATTTCGTGGAGCGAGTGGAAGAAAATGAATGAGGACATCATCGAATTGATTCGGGCGTTCGATACCGAAACAATTCCGCTGGTCGCAGGCTTCGACTGGGCGTACGACCTGACCCCGCTGCGCGAGGAGCCGATTGCGGCCGAAGGGATCGCTTATGTGACGCATCCGTATGAAAACAAACGCTCCAAGCCGTGGGAGCCCAAATGGGAAGAAGATTTCGGTTTTGCGACGGCGAAATATCCGGTGATTGCCACTGAATGGGGCTATCAAACGCGCGGCGCGCAACCAGCAGAGGAGGAAGATTATGGTAAACGAATCGTGGCTTATATGGACGGAAAGGGAATTAGTTGGGTGGCTTGGTGCTACGATCCGCAGTGGGGTCCGCGGCTGTTGAAGTCGTGGGATTACGATTTGACGCCAAGTGGGGAGTTCGTAAAAGAAACAATGCAGCGGGAGGCGAAAAGCTCCAAGTGAAAATTGTAAATTAACCGCCAAACTCTGCCGCGCTGCGAGGGATACAATTGAAATGGGCAATGCGGGGCGAGTAACCATCTTTGCCAGGAGAATTGCCATGGCTAGTGCTGCGGTACATACGACGGTGATCCATGGGTTGGCGCCGCTATTGTGCGTGGACGATATGGATCGCTCGGCGGCTTTTTACGGCAACAAACTGGGCTTCGAGATGACACAGCAATGGGCGCCGGAAGGAAAATTGCAATGGTGTCTGCTGAAGCGTGGCAATGCAGAAGTGATGCTCCAGCAGGCAAATGAGGAAGACGGCGTGGCGGCCGGCCGCGGACGCGGTGTGATTTTTTTCTTTGGCTGCGAAAACGCGGACGGAGTGCACGCTGAGCTACTGGCCAACGGCTTGCCGCTGGAGCCACCCAAGGTGGCCTTTTACGGCATGAAGCAGTTGTTCCTGAAAGACCCGGATGGGTATGAGCTGTGTTTTCAGAATCGCGTGGACAATGCTGAATTAAGGCAGCCTCTCGAACACAGCGCATAGGAGCAAGGTGCACTCTCTGATTCAGCGGACGAAGAATTGCCAGCGGCGAAGCAGCATCAGGCCGCCGAGGGCCAATTGCGCTACGCCAGCGGGCTCGGGAACGACTACAAAGCCCGTTACGGGAAGTTCGAACACCGTGTTTTGGACGTCATCCCCGCCACTAACTGTCGTGCCGGAGAGGTCGCCGGAGCCGTCGGCGATCAGGCCGACGAGGCGGCGGAAAACACGCGCAAGTCTAATCAGGGATAGGGTTCTCGGCAGCCGCTTCACTCTCTGTGGCACTTCCTTAGGCTATGATCTGAGCCGCATAATTTGACGGTCATATCAGACTAAGTTACACTCTGCATCTGGATAAGAGAAAAGATTGATACGGTAGAACCACAATATCCTGTTCCCCGGTCTTCTCGAGGCATCCGCATGGTTAGGCCTTATTGCGTAAAGTTTTTGATTGGGGCACTGCTGCTGAGCTGCATTTCGACTGTAAGTGCCGACTCGGTGACTTACAACCCGGTAACGTACACGTTCCCAGACATCCTGCATCCTGAATTGGGTTTCACCGACACGTTAAGCGGCACGATCACGCTCACGAACAACGCCGGCAGCGTGTTTACGACCTACAACGCGGGCGATCCTTCGCTGGCTAACGTGACCATGTCGGCTACATTAACGCTGCAATCTAGCAGCAACACCATTACGCCGGAAACCGTTTCATCTCCCGCGGTTTCGATAGGCGCCAATGTAGCGTCTCCTAGTAATTATCTATTGAGCGGAAGCTTGACCGCCACACCGTTGGGCCTGTCTCTGAGCAATCCGGGTTATCTGAATTTCGATTACGATGGCCCCGGTTCGGATCCACCGTACATCGCTGGTCATTGGGATACACCTTCTGGCGATGACGGCGGAGCGATATCGTTTTACGGCTCCGCCGTGGCCACAAGCACCGGCGCCACGATGCAGATCTTTTCCCCAAAATCTCGATTCGCAGTCACCGCCTGAATTTGGTCCTGGTTCTTGGGAAATTGCCGTGGCCGTTCCCGAGCCGTCCAGCATGCTGCTGCTGAGTGTTGGGGTGATTGGATTGCTTGTCCGCCCCCGGTTATAGAAGACCGCTGCCTAATACCGGAAGTGTTTGATCTTTTCGCCGCTGGTGCCGATTTCAGTCATTGCTTCGATGCCGAGATCGAGGTGAATATCGGACCAGTTTTCGGTGACGACGCGGTCGGATTCTTCGGTTTTGATGCCTTCGGGCGTGAAGGGCGTGTCGGAAACCAGCAGTAGGGCTCCGCGGGCGATTTCGTTGTGGTGGCCGACGATGAAAACGGTAGCTGTTTCCATATCGATGCCGATGCACGTCATCCGTTTCAAGCGGGCCAGGAATTCGGTGTCGTGTTCCCAGAGGCGGCGGTTGGTGGTGTAGATGACGCCGGTGCGATAGTCCAGATTGCGAGCGACGATTTTTTCGGAAATGAATTTGTGCAGCTTGAACGAGGGGAGGGCGGGGACTTCGGGCGGAAAATAATCGTCGCTGGTGCCGTCGCCGCGGATGGCGCCAATTGGCAAGATGAAGTGGCCAATTTCTGTGGAGGTTTTCAGACCGCCGCACTTACCGAGGAATAGCACGCCCTTGGGATGGCGGGCGGAGAGCAAATCCATAATTGTGGCGGCGTTGGCCGAGCCGATGCCGAAATTTATGATCGACAGGCCGGCGGAATTGGTGGCCGCCTGCATGGGGCGACCTTGGCCGGAAATATCGCACTTAAATTTCTCGGCGAAGTGACTAACGTAGTAATGAAAATTGGTAAGCAGCACGTAGTCGCCAAACTGCTCCAGCGGCATGCCAGTGTAGCGGGGAAGCCAGTTTCGGGCGATTTCGAGGCGGTCTTTCATGGAAATGCGGGGTCGGTCATCAGCGGGCAGTTGCAGCCGTCGGACTAAAATGCACCGGACCAAAGACTAATTGAGATGCGTGTGGTGCGATCCATTATAGCCACTGGGTCGTACTTTCTCTGCCCCGATGATTGAATTGACTGCAGGATTTTGTGGAAACGGCGCATCATCCGACCGACACGGTTGGGCGGTATCAACGGTGCGCGCCATGCGGGCCGACTACTCAGTTGTCGGGATGCAGCAGGGCAGCGAGATCGATGGTTTTCAGCGGCTGCGCGGAGGAAGGGGCGGGGCCGAAGGAAACGTGGGCCATCAGCGTGGCGGGTTCAAAGATCATCGTCTGGATGGTGAATTGCCCCTGGTTGGCGGAATTGAGCAACTTTGCAACGTCAGAAACGCCAAGTTTGTCGAGCTGCTGACCGTGCGAAAGCTCGTCATAACGACGGCACTGCGTGCCGACCGTTAATTGTGGCGTGCGAAAATGGTTGGTGCAGAGGCACAGGCCACGTTCGTCGTCGCGGCGGGCCACCGTTTTCGGCGTAATTTCCAGAACGGCCGTTTGAGTACGATCGCAAATGGCCAGATTGCACATCATCATCCGGTTTTGTTCGCGGAGCAGTTTTTCCGCCTCGTCGACCGTGCTGCACTCCTCCAGCAGACGGCGGAAGCACATGGCCACCGGGGTGCCGGAGAGATTTACACGCTGGGAATGATCGGCAGAGTAATTTACTTCAAGTTGTGCCAGGCACAGGCCGGCGTCGTTCATTCCGGAGAAGACGCCGATTATTCCGGGAAAGGTTACGGAGACGAAAGCGTGCTTTCCTTGCGGACGAATGACTTCGACCAGACTATATTTATCGAGGAAGCCGAACGTGGGAAAGTCAAGGTTGCGGCCGAACATTGCGTTGCCGCTCGCGGATCGCGCCGGTTCGACAGCCAGTGACGAGCACGCCGGGAAATGTGCAACTTCGTACATGATGTTGGCAAAGGCCAAGGTGTCCAGATCGAGGGCCGCCGACTTGGCCAACGCTTCGATTTCGCGGTGCTGAGCGTCGGGGAAGGCGGGCGCGACGAGACGGCTCATTTTCACAAGCAAGTTGGGCGCATGCGGCAAGCCGAAGTCTGCGGCAATATCGTTTTTCTTGTCCAACAGACTGGCGAGCGGCTCTTTGAGCAGCGTGCCGAGCTGTTGGCCGATTTCTTCCGGTGTTCCGGCCGCGGAAACGACCGGCAATCCGTCGACAAATTTCAGTTCGGCAGATTTGCACTGGCCAGGTACAAAAAGGGAAGGCTCGGCGGCCAATGCGCGGCAAGCGGCAAGTGCGACAAGAAGAATTGGTACGGCCGACAAGAACCTGACTGTACGAAAACGCGGCATCGTGCGGGCGGACATGGGAAGACTGCTCCTGAAGACGGCGACGGGTGACAGTACCGTCATTTTAGCGTGCAGCGCAAGAAGGAACAGCCGTAGACGCTGGAGCGAGCGATTGATCCGTCGCTGAAATGCTGCCGGCAGCGACCGGCGGGTTACCCAATCAGCGCAGAATGGTCATCAGAGTACCGTTATTAGCAACATCGAACAGCGGCCGATATGGCGTGTTGCACTGGGCTGTGCCGCCCAGGTACCAGACTAAATTGCAGCCGAGACCCCAGCTTTCTTCGCGAAGTCCGCCATTGGCAGCAGCATCGCTGGGGATGAAATAGTTGAATCCGCCGTCGATGGCCAAGGATTTGGCGAGCGGCACTTCGAAATCGGCGCCCACCAAGCCGCCGGAGACCGAAGCGTTGCTGCCGGTAAATCCACCCCAAATGCGGAAATCACCGCCCCGGCAAAACTGCCGGCGATAGTAGAAGTTGTATTGATCGAGAGTCTGGAAGGCGGATGAATCGATGACGTTGGCGCTAAACCAAAACCCGATTTCATTGCGGCGATTCCATTGCCAACCCAATTGTCCGCGGATTTGGCCGACGTCAAAAGGAGCGCCGAAGAAATCGTCGTGGAGCCAGTCGAAGACGACGCCGGCATCCCAGCATTGGTCGCACCAGGGTCGATGGAATACGCCAGCCGTGATGAACGACTGCGTGCGAGAACCGATGGGATTTTCAAATTCGCTTTGGACGGCCTGGTAACCGACCTGCGCGCTCAAGCCCATATCGGGGAAGATCGGCGCGCCCCAATTCACACCTTCTTGAAAGCCGAAGCTGGGCGTGATGCCGCCATCGGCGATGTTTTTGAAATTCTGTACGCCACCATAGACGGTAAGATCTTCGGCCCACCACCAACCGCGGTGGCAACCGTGGAGTTCGCCGCATAACCAATCGATGGGGGCCAAAATCCATGGGCGGCCGTAGGGCTGATGTCCGCCGGAGCCGCAATCGTCGCCGTCGCAGCAATTGTCGTCGCAGCAGGATCCACATTGGCTGCCCATGCAGCCGCCGCACGAAGGTCCGCCACAACCACCGCCGCAGCCCCCGCCACAGCCGTTGCAACTGTTGCAGTAGGGGCTTGTGAAACCGTCGCCGCCGGATCCCATTTGCATTGGCCCGCCGTCCATGGGACCGGATTGCATCGACATCGGATCGGAATTGGCCGATTGTCCGGGACCGATGATCTCGCCATTATCGGTCATGGCAGGTTCCGATTCCATCATCGATGGACTTGATTGCATCACTGAGCCGGATGGGGATTTTCCATACATGGCGCGACCGGGGCCGATCGATTCGCCTGCCGAGGCGTCGATGTAAACGGCATTGGGAGTAACCATGGGCTGACGCGGTGCGGCGGTCATGTAGGAACTGTATTGACGGCCCGACATTGAGTTTTGCAGGGGCATGGGGCTGGGCAGCGTGTTGTCCGCATACATGTTGCCGGAGTACCCATTGCGATAATTTGTGGAAGCATACGTTGTGCTTCCGGGCGACGAATTACCAGCCATAATGCTGGAAGTTTGGCCAGGTTGCGTATTGCGGCGCGCATTGCTGGACGACATGTAGCTAGCCGACATGTTGCCGGATTGCATATCGCCGGGCTGCATGGTGTCGCGCTGCTGGTAGCCCTGCTGCTTATTGCCGTATTGAGAGCGTGATTGTGAATTGTACGACTGCGTGTCGTCTGACTGATTGGACCATTGGCCGCGTGAAGACTTCATGACCGAGCTGTTCTGGCTCGAGGAGGAATTGGCGGAGGAGCCGCTGCGCGGCGGCTGTTGATAACCGGGTATGGAACCGGCGGTCGAACTTTGAGAATTAGATTTTTGAGGATAGGAGTTGCTGGGCTGATAATTTGCGCCGCTGCGTCGATCGGCGGATTGATAGTTTTGTTGTCCCGGGGCATTGTAGTTCTGTGCCGGCCTGGCACTGTGAGGTGCACTGTTGTTGGCGAATCGACTTTGGGATTGATTGGGGCCGTAGTTTGTGTTGCTGCTGCGGGGCGAGTTGACGGGCGCACTGTGCGCGGTTTCGTTGTCGGAGTCTGCTGGTGTGGAGAGCGCAGGACCGCTGGCGTCGTCGGCAGCGGATTCGGAGCTGGAATCTTCAAAGTACGCGGGCGGCCTGTCGTCCGTTTGTGCGGAGACTGTCCGGGCGCCAGCGAAAAGCATCACTGCGCATCCCAAAGCCGCGAAAGCTGCCAATTTTCTGGCCATTGAAACTACTCTCTTTGACTAGACTTCCCAAAATAACCCTACATTCGGACTTAGCTGCCGTCTCATCGGCATTTGCCCAGGCGAAACTTCCGAAAAAGGCAACGCGACCGTTAGATTTCAACAGGCCGCTTTCGCAGCTAGTGGGAGATACTGCGGGAGTGAGAATCGGGAATCGATCGACCCTATCGATTCAGGTGAAGGCCAAATCGAGAGCCTGGGCCAAGTCGTCTCGGAGATCTTCGAAGGCTTCTAAACCAACGGAAAGGCGCAGGAGACCGTCGGAGATGCCGTGCGTTTTGCGATCGGCGGCGTCGTAGCTGGCATGCGACATGGAAGCGGGCTGTTCGATGAGCGACTCCGCCGCGCCAAGGCTGACGGCTAATTGAAATAGCTTTGTAGATTCTGCCACTTGCTTGGCGGCAACGAAATTATCGCCCAAATCGAAGCTGAGCATTGCACCAAAGCCGCCAGTCATTTGACGCTTCGCGATTTCATGACCCGGATGATTTTTAAGGCCGGGATAGAGGACTCGCTTGACGCGTGGATGACGACTTAGCCACTCGGCGAGTTGTTGTGCAGTTTGGCTTTGTTCGCGCACGCGGAGTTCTAAGGTTTTCAAACCGCGGGAGCAGAGAAATGCTTCCCAAGGGCCCATCACTGCGCCAGAGGCATTTTGGATGAAGTATAAGCGGTCGAGCAGTTCTTTTTCGCGCACGATCAATGCGCCGCCCAAGAGATCGCTGTGGCCGCCAATGTATTTCGTGGCGGAGTGCATGACGATGTGCGCGCCCAACTCCAGCGGTCGAGTGAGCGCGGGCGTGGCAAACGTGCTGTCGACGCCCAGCAACACATTGTTTCGATTGGCGATTTGGGCACAGGCGGCGATATCTGTGACCGAGAGCAACGGATTGCCGGGGCTTTCAATCCACAACAGTTTGGTTTTGGGAGTAAAAGCGGCTTGGACGGCTTTCAAATCGGTGGTATTTACCAACGAGACGGTAATGCCGGCGCGGTTGATGATTTTGTGCAGAAGGCGGTAGGTGCCGCCGTAAATATCGGAACCGGCCACCATGTGCTCGCCGGAGGAGAGCAGCATGGTCACGCAATGAATTGCGGCCATGCCGGAAGAAAATGCCAGGCCGCCGATGCCGCCTTCCAAATCGGCAAGCGTGGTTTCCAGCGCCTTGCGGGTAGGATTACCGCTGCGCGTGTAGTCGAACTGGCCCCACACGCCCGCGCCGGGTTGCACGAACGTGGACGACATGTGAACCGGCGGCACGACGGCGCCGGTTTGGGGATCAGGCTCGTTGCCAACATGAATGGCGCGGGTGCGGAAGTGCATCGTCTATCTTTCAAGCGCTTGCTTCAAATCGGCGACGAGGTCGGCGGAGTTTTCGATGCCGCAGGCAAGGCGGATCATGTTATCGTGGATGCCGTATTGGCGACGTTCTTCCGGGGTGCATTCGTAATAACTCATCACTAGCGGCTGCTCGATCAGCGATTCGACGCCGCCCAGGCTCGGGGCGATGCGGGGAATTTTTACGCTGTCGACAATCCGGGCGGTTTGTTGCCAATCGGCGCCGCGCACCAGGAATGTTACGAGGCCGCCGAAACCGCGCATGGTGCGCTTGGCAATTTCGTAATAGGGATGCGACGGGAGGCCAGGATAGTAGACTTTTTCGACGCGGGGATGGTCGGCTAAAAACTGCGCGACGGCCAGACCATTTTCGTTGTGGCGCTGCATGCGGAGCTCGAAGGTTTTTAGCCCGCGCTCTAGCAGGTAGACATTATGCGGGGAATTGATGGCGCCGGTGATGCCGCGCAGTTTGCGGACCGGTTCAAGGTTTTTCGTGGTGCTGATTAAAGTGCCGGCGAGCAAGTCGTTGTGACCGCCGAGATATTTGGTGGCTGAATGCAAAACGTAGTCGATTCCCGCGGCCAAAGGCCGAATGTTGTAGGGGGTGCCTAAGGTGGCATCGATCAGCGTTTCGACATTGCGGCGGCGGCCAATGTCGGCAAAGCGCTCAAGATCGACAACACTTAAATGCGGATTTGTGGGAGATTCGCTAATCAGCAATCGAGTGCGCGGGGTGATGGCGGCTTCCATCGCTGCATAATCGCAGGCGGCCACTTGGCGGGTGACTACGCCGAAGCGGGACAGATGTTTGCTGCAAAATTCACGGCTGCGGTGATAACATTCGTCGAAGAACACGACTTCGTCGCCGGCATTCAGTTTGGCCAGCAACAATACGACTAGCGCCGACATGCCGCTGGAAAAGACCAGGGCCGCTTCGCCTCCTTCCAGCGCCGCCAGTTTCCGCTCCAGAACGCGCTCGCTGGGGTTGCCGTAGCGGCCGTATTCTTCGCGGGGCTGTTTTTGTTCGATGTAATTGATGACCGACTGCGTGTCGGCAAATGTATAGGTGGAAGCGACGAAAATTGGATCGGTGATTGAATTACAGGTTTTTTGTCGATCTTCGCCGGCATGGACCGCCAAGGTTGAAGGACCGGGGGACGGATTGACGGAGGAGATCGGACTGCCAGCGGTCGCGGCGTCAGAACTTGCATCGGGCGCACCGTTTTGACGATTGCCCGGCTGTGGAGAATCTGAAGAAATTGGATTGGGCTCGCTGTCGGCCGATTTGTTCTTTGATTGTTGCTTAGCGCTCATAATTTATTGGAGCGGCAATGCGCTCCCCATGTGGAGGAAACAATTTGATCTCACACCGGGAAGCCGCTTGACCGTTAAAACAAAAAAACCGCTCTGGGCACAACTGGCCAAGAGCGGCTTCAGGTTTTCTGGTCAAGTTGAATCGCGCGGGCGGCACTGACGTAATATCATTCGGCTCCCATGAGCCGACCGAAACCAACCACGCGATGGCACTTTAGCAGTTCTGAAGGCTGCAAGCGGCCGCAAATCCCGTTACTAAAAACTATATCTCGACCGGGAAGCGATAGCAAGGTGTTGTTGCAAAATGAGCATCCCATGGTCGGCTTCACGCCAAAAACTAGCTAAACAATCCGGAATGCTCGGTTCGTGAGGCTAATTCGTGGATCCCGCGACTTTGGTGGTCGAATCGGTCGCGGCGCCGTGTTTGGGATCGGTCATCGAAGTTTTCGTGTTGCTGTTGGTTGGTGCGGCCGGTGTATTCTTGGCGTCAGCATTTTTTCCATCGCTGTTTTTTGCATCACCGTTTTTGGCTTCAGCAGCGGCCTTTTTGGCAGCTTTTGCCTCGGCCTTGTCGGGCTTATCGCCCAGGCGTTTTTGTTGAGCGTCAGTTAAGATACTGCGCATGTCTGCATCTCGTTTGGCTTCGATATCTGAGATTTGCTTGCGCAATCTGTCGAGTTGATCCGCGTAGGTATCTTCCACTTTATAAATTGCCTGTTTTTGCGGATCGGTGATGCCGAGTTTGCCCCAGCCACTCGGCAAGCGTCCTTTGAGTTTTCCGTTTTCAGTTTTTGCATCGGTCGTCGAGTCGGCATTGGCCGCGACGGGCGCAGTAGATGTGCTTGCAGCGGCGGCCGTGGCTCAAGTGGCTTTGTCGGACTTGGCGTCGGCTGCGTGCAGTACAGCGGGAACGGACAGCGCGACACACAACAATGAACCGGCACAGAAATTCTTCGTCATCGTGTTACCCCTTTAGAAAATGACCCTGGAAGAAAAGACGCCAACCTTGGCCACGGGTCATCCATGAGCGGGAAATGCTAATGCGCGTTTCGAGGCTCGACAAGCACCCCAGGAAAACAAATCGCCAGAAAATGCTGATTGGGGCGGATTTTCTGGAGATGCCCGATTAGGAAGACACATCAGGAGACAGCGGGACCTCTTCGCTTGAGAGGGGATTTCCGCGATAATAGGCCGGCGCGGCCAATCACACGTGTAAGAACTTATTTCGGAAACATCTGTTGTTAGGAACCAGCTTGTATGGAATTACACCGATTGGTCGCCGGCGTTCATCAGTTTCAGAACAACGTGTTCGCCAACCAGCGGAAGTTTTTCGAACGCCTGGCGAAAACCCAAAGTCCGCCGGGGCTGTTTATCACGTGCGCAGATTCGCGAGTGAATCCGAATTTGATTACGCAAACCCAGCCTGGTGAACTGTTCATCTTGCGAAATATCGGCAACATCGTGCCGCCATTTACACCACATACGGCTGATGGAGCGGCGGCAGCGGCCATTGAATATGCGGTAACGAATCTGAATGTCGAATTTGTGATCGTGTGCGGGCATTCGCACTGTGGAGCCGTGCAAGGGCTGCTCAATATGGACGGGCTGGCTCATATGCCCAGCGTGCGAGGCTGGCTGGCGAATGCGGAAAGTGCGCGACGGATTGTGCAAGAAAACTACAAAGACCTTGGCGAGGACGAAAAACTGAACGTCGCGATCCAAGAAAATGTACTGTGCCAATTAGAACACTTGCGCACGCACCCGTCGGTGGCCGTGCGGATGTCCCGGGGCGATTTGCAGATTTATGGTTGGGTGTACAAACTGGAAACGGGCGAAGTGTTTGGTTTTAGTCCCGAAGCGGGGCAGTTTGTTTCGCTTCGTGAGCGCGCGCCGGAATCGACCACCACCACGGTTGGACATGGCGTCGATTTGAAATCTCGCTGGCGTCGATGTGAAAATGGTCGTGGGATAACTTGAACTTGGATTAGCACCTTCGTCCGATTGACACAGTCGGGCTATGTATAATCGCCCCACGATGTCGTTGATGACAAATTCTCGCATTCAGAAGAATCATCTGTTATCGGCTGGGGCAGTCGTTTTATTGGGCTGCGCGGTATGGCTTGCTTATGGCCAGGCGATCGAGGCGCCATTCATTCTCGATGATCCACCCAGCGTTACCGATAATCCGTCGATTGTGCGGCTGTGGTCGCTAATTGGGGACGACAGTCAGCGCGGCCCGCTGAATCCGCCGAAAGACCTGCCGACGTCGGGCCGACCACTGGTGAATTTGACGTTCGCGTTGAATTATCATTTCGGCAAGCTGGACCCGGTCGGTTACCACGCATTCAACCTGGTGATGCATTTGCTGTCTGCGATTCTGGTCTGGCAGATTATCAAGCGAATTTTGCAGTTGGACTATTTTGATGGACGATTCGCAAGGGCGAGCCAGCCATTGGCGTTTCTGACGGCCTTACTATGGACCGTGCATCCGCTGAATACTGAGACTGTGGTTTATGTCACGCAACGGACCGAATTGATGATGGGTTTGTTTTATCTGGCGACGCTGTATGCCAGCTTGCGGTATTGGGCATCTGCAACATCGACGCAGCGCAGGATTTGGCTAGTGCTGGCCGCGCTGGCCTGTTTAGCCGGGATGGCTTGCAAGGAAGTAATGGTCACGGCGCCGGTTGTCGTGCTACTACTGGAACGGACATTGATCGCGGGTTCTTTCCGGCAGGCGCTTCGCAGATCGTGGCCGCTATATGTCGGGCTAGCCGTTGGATGGGTTCTGCTATTGGCGCTGAATTACGATCATCCCCGCGCGGGTTCGGCGGGCTTTGGTCTGACTGTATCGGCGATCAGCTGGTGGTTCACGCAGGCGAAAATCCTGTGGATGTATTTGAAACTTGTGGTTTGGCCGTGGCCACTGTTGATTCACTATCAGATGCCGTATTTGGAAACTTTTGGCCAAGCGTGGCCGTGGCTGTTGCCTACGGCGCTGTTAATCGCAGGGATTTTGATACTGCTTTGGCGACGAAGTGTCGTCGGGTTGGCGGGCGCGTGGATGTTCTTGATCCTATCGCCGACGTTGATCGTACCGATCGTCACCGAAGTGGCGGCTGAACGACGGATGTATCTGCCACTGGCGGCGCTGGTGGCACTGGCGGTTGCGGGAAGTTACTGGCTGATATTGCAGGCTGAGAAGAAGGGTTGGATGGCATCAAGCGGTTCGAAAAAGTCTAAAAAGCCGGCGGTGGGAAACGTCGTGGCAATTTCAGGTGTGGCTGCAGCGGCGGTAATTCTGGCAGTGGTTTGGAGCAGGGTGGACGTGCGCCGGATGTCCGCTTTGCACGACCCCATTCAGTTGTGGCAAGATACCGTCGACCACGAACCGGAAGACAGTGTGGCATATAACAATTTGGGTGCAGAATTGATGCATGCAGCCCGACCCCAAGAAGCCATCGAACCGCTGCAGCAAGCCTTGCGGTTGGATCCTAAACATTTCGAAGCGCGCATCAACTTGGGAACCGCATTGATGAGGGTTGGCCGATTGCCGGAGGCCATTGGGGAATTCCAGCAAGTCGTGCGGCACTATCCGAGTTCGGTGCATGGACTGTGCGACTTGGGCATCGCCTTGGGCAAGGTGGGCCGAGTGCAAGAGGCAATCGATCAATTTCAAGCGGCTTCAAAAGTTGATCCGAATAATATTGCCGTCCATTACAATTTAGGACTTGTGCTGGCGCGCGCCGGAAGAATGCCGGATGCCATCGAACAATTTCGGGCGGCGCTCCACACGGATCCCAATTATTTTGAAGCCCATGTCAATCTGGGAGCGGCGCTGGCTTCCAGTGGCCAGCCGCAGGAAGCGCTGGATCATTTTCAACAGGCATTACAAATAAAGCCCGAAGATTGTGGCGCTTACTTTAACTTAGCGCTCGCTTACGACGAGATTGGCCGTTCGAACGACGCATTAGCATCGGCGCAAAAAGCGTTGGAGTTGGCGCGATCGCAGAAGCAAGAAAGCGTCGTTGAGAAGGTTGAGAGCTGGTTGCTGGATCACGGCGGCAACCCAACAAATCGCTGACGGCGGTATCGCAAAGCAGATGGTTCGATGGATGCACGAAACATCATGAGTCCACGCTGGATCACTTAACCCGTTGATCTCCGTCCGTCGGCTCTACACTTCGGCCAAAGCGGCCTGTTTGGCGGCGCTTTCGGGCGGCAAAACGTTCTCGGACGGCGTCCAGCGCCGATGCCTGCCAGGCCCATAATCCCCAAGCGACGATTAGAATGCCTATCAACAGTACGCTGCCGCCAACGATAATCGCGCCCCACCACAGATGGCCGCCTAACAAGGAACCGATCAGTTCCGCCAGGCCGGTCAATAATAATCCGGCCGCGGCAACCAACAAAGCCAAAAGCAACACCAGGACTGTTAAGCCGATGACGGCCCAAATGGCTGCGCGGCGCAAACGGAGTTTAAACCGCTCGATTTCTGCCGCGAGCAAGTGCGCAAAATACTCGCGCGCTTCGCCGAAACGCTCGATGGCATCGGCCAGTGCATCGGGACCGGTTGGCTGCGTGCGACGAGATTCATCGGATTCAGATTGCGACGACGCAGGGGAAGCATCGTTCGGAGATGTCGCGCCGTCGTCCGGCATAGCAAATCAGTCGATTTTGAAAAGGATGGCGCTCGAGCCCTACCGTCGGGAAAGCAACAGACCGGCAAGCAAACCCAGACCAGCCGCGATGACGACTGATTTTATGGGTTCCTGCCGGACATAGTCTTCGACCGTGCCGCACAACTCGGACGCTCTTTCGCGCATTTCCGCACAACATTCGGACGCAGATGTTTCAATGTCGCTGACGACTTTGCCGAGATCATCATTCATCGCAAGTTCTCCGTCGACAAACTGCAGTAAGTATATGAGTTCTCTGCTGTAGAGCTAACGTATTTGCGAAAGCATTGTACGACGCCCGGCGGAACCTGACAAATGGCGTCGTACGGCGAGCGGCCGTGGTTTATGGCAGCACATTAGGGCGGAACGTGCAATCGACGGTCGATCCAGTCGTTGGAAACAAATCGCTGTAGTAGATTGCGGATGCCAGACTCAGCCACGTCCATCGCATTAGCCGACGCAGTTTCTGACTGATTGACGGAAAGTGTGGCAGAAATGGGGATAATAGGCGGTGTTGTCTGCGGATTGAGTCGATCTGGTTGTGACGATGGGCAGTGAAAGCCGTTCCAATCGAGCCATGCCGGAACGTTGGACGATCGCAAGAGCGAATCGATTCGCTCCATCATCCGAGCACCCCACAGCAAGCCGTACGCATCGCGGAAATCGAGCCAGACGTTTGTCCAGCCGGGTAACAATTTTTCGTCGGTCGATGCGCACTGCTTAGAGAATCGAACACCGGATAGTACGTGTGCCAGGCACACCGCCGCGCCCAGCATCGGAATGCCAATAAGAGGATGGCCCATGGCGACTGGTCCCATCGGCAGGTACGGCAACAAGAGGACTGTTTGCCCCGCAGTGGCCAACAGGCCGGCAGGCGCATATCGAGTGGGCAAATAATTGACGGCGCTGATCAGCAACAAGACTGCATAGAACCAGCGCCAAACCGAAGATATCTCGAATGGTTCCACCGGCTGAAGCACTAATTGCTGAATCGCTGGCAATGCTGCGACGATCCAAAAGCTGAGCACGATCCATTGCCAGGCGCGATTTTGCGGCCGCTTAGCGCCCAGCAGCGACATCATGGGGCAAAACGTGGAACAGAGCGCCAATACCCACCACTTCTCTCTCCTATATATCGTCGGAAAAATCGCCGGTTGCATTAAGTTCACATAGGCTGCGATCACGACTAAAAGTGAAGTAAAAATCCAAACTAGCGGCGCTACCAGCGTTGTGCCGCGCGCCCGCCGCACGGCCTTTCCGACAATCGTCAATGAAATTGCAACCAAAGTCGCCGTCAGCAACACGCCCAGCGGAGTTAGAAACGACCGCTGCGAAGACATAATTCCGAATAGCATGGAAGTGAATAAGATTTGCACGGGCTATTCACAGAACCTGTTTGAATTAGGGCTTCCAATGAAACAAGACATTCCGGAAAACGCTTCTTGCCCTCGGCAAAGCATAGCAGGCCGGATATCCGTTATAGGCTAATTTTCCGGAACGGGGAAACCTTGCGATGTTGCAAAAATGCAACGATGGCGGTTGCTTTGCCACATGTATGGGGAATGCTTGATTGACCGCCCCGAGCACCCACCGCAGTAATCAACCTGCGCGTCTATGTGGATCATGTTTCCACCAACCTTGGGACTTTGTGAGGGGCAATTTTTACAAAAGCGGAAGTCGGAACTGGGACGAGTGGAAAATCACGAATCCGGTGTCACAATTCCAATTGGAGTTGTCTGCTGCCAGGCGACTCCTTGGTTTGGTTGCTGACCGCGGATATGTGGATTAGCCCCTTTACAGTCCGCCTTCCGCTTTTTGTTTTGATTATTGTCTCGTGCGAGGTTGCATTATGTACCGCCTGTTTGGTCTTGCGGCGATGATTTTGTTTTGCGCTTCCGCCCGCGCCGAGGCCGTTGAACTGTTTACGAACTTTCATTACGGCGAGAACGTCGGCTTTCCACCGATGCAGGTGCCGTATGGCATTTATGGCGGACTGGGGCGCGGCGGATGGAATCCGAATGCCGAAGGGATACCCCTGAAGACGTGGCCTGATGTACCGCCGATGATGCCAACAGGGCAAATTCCGGGAGGTTTTCGGCGGTTTAGTCATGGTGGTCCGAATGGAAGCGGCGGGAACGTTAACACGGCAAAGGGGAATCAAGAGAACTTGAATCGGAACGCGGCAAATATGGGCGATCGTTCCAAGAGCGAAATCGCGGAGTCGCAAACCGATGCCGCCGAACCGCAGTTCAGTTCCCGACGACTGAGACAACCAGCCGAACAAATTGCCGCGAATCCACGGCGCGGACGTTGGCTGCGGGCCGGCGGTAACACGCCGGATTTCAATGGAAACAGCGCGCAAAGCAGTCGCACGACAAGCGACAATAGTGCGGAGCAAAAACTGCAGCCGACGCCGGCTCGATTGCCGACGACGACCGTCTTGCATGCCGATGACGATATGGCCCCGCGTGTCGACGCGCTTCCGAAAACGCTTGAACTTCCCGACTAAAGTTTATTCACACCCGTTTTACCCCCCTTACGACTAGCATTTGCAGTTTCCGCAAACTCGTGAGAACGAGTAAAGCCCTTTGAACGGCCGCGACGATCAATAGTAGTACGACAATGTCGGGAGGACGGAACGACAGAAGCTAGCTAAGTTGTTCCGTTTCAGGATAAAGATCATGGCAAGACGATGGATCGGCCTGCCATGATCTTTTTTTTTGCGCGCAGTGGAGTTTTCCAAAGCGGCAAAGTTTGACGGACAACGGGATTCTGATTGCAGCCGCTTGGCTCGGCGGAACCGTTGCCCTCTCGGGTTTTAGACAGATTCTCAGCGGCTACTTGTTATCGCCTGAGGGAGCAGTCGCGCTTGGGTCGGCACTCTTTTCTTGCTGCTTCTGTTTTCTCAACTGGGCAAGAAGCTCGGTGGTGGCCTGCCGTTGGGCAAACGGATTGGGACTTCCAATCGCGGTTTCCAATATCTTGATGGCGTTGTCGGTTTTTCCGCGATCCTGAAGTATCTTACCGACATAGTAGGCGGTGTCGGGACTAATGGCACCTGCGCTCAGGATTTTTCCCAAAATCTGTTCAGCTTCACTGGTACGGCCCAACTTATAGACCACCCAGGCATAGGTGGCAGCAATTTCCGGGTTGGCCCGGTCGCCTTGCGTGGTGGCCCGAAGGTTGAGTTCGGCGATTTGCAGGGCTCGGTCTTTTTTGTCTTTGTCGTCTTGTTCGACAAGGACGAGGGCCAATTGATTGCTGGCTTGGATGTTGGCTGGAGCTTGTGCAACGGCTTGTTCCAGATAATTTTCGGCGGTTTTCAAGTCGCCGGTAAAGCGAGCGATTTCGCCGCGGAGAATTTTGGCGTCCAGAGATTTAGGATCGATCTGTATGGCCTTGTCGGCATATTTTTGTGCTTCATTGAGCTGGTTGGTAACCATTGCCCAACGAGCTGCTTGCAATTGGACGTTCAGATCCTTTGGATTTTTCTGCACGGCATAGCCAATGGACTTGGCAGCATTGGGACGATCCTTCGCCTGCTCGTACATTTCGGCCAAGGCAATGTAGGGATTGACTGTTTTAGGGTCAACCTTCACCGCAGCATCGAATTCATTGTACGCTTCTGTGGGTTTACCCAATTGAAACAAAGTCGTCCCTAATCGTTGATGGGCGGCGACATTGTCGGGATCCAAATTGAGCCATGCTTTGAGATAGGGGATGGCGGCATCCCATTGATTACGGGCTTCGTTTATTGCCGCCATGGCGCTGTTATAACGGATCTCAAAATTGCGCTTGCGCTTCAAGTTCTCGTTGAACGCGTCAATCAGCGGCTTGACTTTTTGCAGGATGGCTTCGCAGTCGGTAATACGATGATCGACCAATGCTGTTTCGGCAAAAAATAAATAGGCTTCGGGATCGTTGGGGTACGCAACGACCGCTTTTTCTAATTCGTTTCTGGCGCCGTTCGATTGATTGGCCGCGCCCCAGAGGCGCCCCATCATCAATTCCACCGGTGGAAGTTTGGGATTGGTTTGACGAGCACGGCTCAGCAGGTCGCGAGCGCCGGAGGTGTCGCCATTACGAAACCGCGTGATGGCCTCGCCAATGTCCCGGTACTGAGGACTACCAGCATCGGAAACGGCAGTGCCGATAAGCCACTCGGCGGTATAGGGATTCTGTTGGGTTGTGCTGTCTGGGACAGTTTGATTGTCCGGCGTGCCCGATTGGCCTGCGGCCGGAGGTGTTGTTTGTGCCTCAGCGACGCGCTGAACCGAATCCAACGTGAAAACCGTCGTCGCCATTGCGACCGCACAAAAAGCCCTGACCAAAACCTTAGACATGAACACGTTCCTCGCGAATGAAAACTGTATTTGATTTCGTACGGAACTACCCCCGCAACCAACATTGTTATGGGCAGGAAGACTGCGAAAAACTTTACCAGTCAAAGAGATAAACCGACCGATGGGTAACTATCCTCATTCTAACATCCACTAGGTTTGATTACAGCGGGACGCTTAGCGCTGTGGGCCGGATAAACGGATTTTTACGCCAGCGGTGCCAAAAATGCGGTCGGGAAATCGCCATTCGGTGAAACTCATTCGGGTTGAAAACCTGGCTGCAATCGGCCAATAACTAAATGCTCATCGGTTGGGTCCTTGAATTTCGACGCCGCAACGGTGCTCCACGTGAAACCGGCGATCTGACCTTCGCCATTGGTGTAAACGCGTAACACACCTTCGCCCACGCCGTCGTGATCTTTGCCACCGGGGCCGCGGGCATGCCGGGTATCGGTAGAACCGTGGCCTGACTCGGAACTGTCGATGACCGTGATGGTCCACTGCTGCGTGCCCGAGACCATCGGCTCTTTCGGCGAAATTTTTAAAGGCCGCTCCGCCGCCAGCATGACATGGCCAGTATTGTCAGTGCGATTCAAATACTTCACGGCCAGCAGGTCGCCGGGAAGAATATCTTGAACGTGCTGGATTTGCGTAAAGCCTTTCTGCGCTGCGATGGCGTCGTGATAGCGCTTAGCACTGGGCCGGCTGGAATCAAACCATTTTTTGAACTGTGGCTTCGTGTAACCGTAGGAAAACTGCAGCAGCGAATCAATGAACCCGCTGCAATCGGCGTGTGATTGGCACGGCGGCGCGAGTGAAACTTCGGGTTCGCCGTGTTTGTAGCTGGTATTGGCCAGATCAAGGTTTGCCACCAGCGATTGAGCGGCCGCCAAGTGTTTCGGCACCACGGGGGCGCGCTGGGTGGCATCGCTGGGTGCTGCATCACGTTGGGCCCACGCGTGGCAAGCGTAGAGGAGCAGGAGCCCCGTGAAACATAAACTGCATATTTTTTTCATGTATTAGATGGGCTTCGAAATGAATCGATGAACTCAGAATTTACAGCCGCGGTATTCCAGCAGCAAAAAGCATCGCATTTTTGCACCCTACATGCAACCACTTTACGATCATGGTAAATTTGATGCGTCGGGTATTTTCGAGGGCAAGTGAGAGCGTTCGACTTATGAATAGATGGAAATGCCGGTGCAGCGCACTGGATTGGATTTAATCATGTCGTTCCTGCAAGGGCACTTATTGGTGGCGTCGCCGAAGTTGGGAGACCCGAATTTTTTTCGGGCCGTAGTGCTGCTGGTACGTCATAACGAGGAGGGCGCGCTGGGCGTCGTATTGAATCGTCCGAGCGATACGCCGCTCAAAGAGATTTGGGCGAAGGTAAGCGAAACGCCGTGTGAAACCGCGGCGGTGATTCACCACGGTGGACCTTGCCCGGGTCCGTTGATGGCGGTGCACACCGAAGAGTTTTTGGCGGAAAGCGAAGTGCTGCCGAATTTGTACTTTGCATCCGACAAGGAACAGCTGGAGCATTTAGTTCTCCGGCCGACGGAAGTCGCGCGCTTTTATGTGGGCTATGCAGGTTGGCAAGCAGGCCAATTGGAAGCGGAGATGCAGTCTGGGGCCTGGTTCAATTCGCCGGCCTCGAAGGAACATGCCTTTTGGCCGACCGACGATTTGTGGGGACAAGTATGCCGCGAACTTTCGTCCACGACGCGGCTGGCCGGCATCAAAGTGAAACATGAGCCGCCGGATCCCTCGATGAATTGAGGCGGGCGGGTGCGGCTCAAGCTGATGTCGAGCGCGATTGACGTTCGCCGGTCGCCGTGTTCAGCAACTCACACAGCAGGGGGCCAACGCGGTCCCAAACCTGCGGCGATTTCTCGACATAGTAGGCACACATGGTGTGACAGCGCCGGATGGTGTCTGGATCGCTGCGACCGGTCAAAATGATTTTTGGGATGCGGGCCGTGCGGTCGTCGCTGCAAAGCATTTCGCACAGACTTAGACCGTTGCCGCCGGGCAGATTGACATCGAGGCAAATGAAATCGGGCAGTTGAGCATGAATTTGCGAAAGGGCCGTGACGGAATCGTAGGCCTGGCGAACTTGTAAGCCCATCGTCTGGCAACGCAGAGATAACGCGCGCACAAGTTGAGTATCGTCGTCGGCGATGAAAATCGACTTTTGTCTGTGGGCAGTCATTAAGTAAAGGATGGTACAGCGATTGTGTGTAATGCGGCCAGCAGAGTGCGGGGGTCGCAGGGTTTATCGAGGAAATAACGGGCGCCCATGTCGAGCGCCGATTGCTGATCGCGCAGACTAGCCGACAACACAATGACGGGAATGTTGCGAGTTTCAGGCCGCTGGCTCATTTGCGACATGACCGCCATTCCGTTCATACCGGGCATGCGCATATCGAGGATCATGGCGTCGGGGCGCGTTTTTAAGGCGGCTTCATACCCGGTGATGCCATCATGGGCTGTGGATATATCGTAGCCGGCCGCTTGCAGACGAACGGCCACGCCGCGCACGATATCGCGATCGTCGTCCACGATTAATAGCTTCGTGGAACAAGTCTGCGATTGCTGTAATTGCCCGTAATAGTCCATGAGTTGTTCGGTAAGCGCGGCATGTTCTTCCGCCAGCTCGTGTACAGGGCCTATCTCAAAACACAAATCCGGCAAATGGCCGGCCAGGCAGGCACGTGATTGTTGTTGCCAGTTGGTTTGCAGTCGGTTAATGAGCCCGCCAAGTTCGTTGGGCGGGCAGCATACCAGCGCGAGCCAAACGCGCTGATTAATCGTTAACACTAAATCGTTGTTGCGAACCGTGTGCTGCAGAAATTCGTCGACCACGGTTGAGGCATCGGCGATGGACTCAGCGTTGCGCCGCGAACGAACCTCCAATGTGCACAGGCTGTGCGATCCGACAGATAATTGCCGTAGCCGCCGCAAATGTTTAGCAATCAGCTACTGCGGATTAGCCGGAGGCAGTGTGAACGAAAACGTGCTACCTTGGCCGGGTTGGCTGTCTACACTCAACTCGCCGAGATTCAGATGGACAGGTTCCCGAGCAATCGCCAATCCCAAGCCTACACCTTGGCTGTTTTCCTGAGCGGTTTCGTCCAATTGTTGGAAGCGCCGAAATAGCTGAACCTGGTTTTCCGGACTGATACCAGGACCTTGATCCGAAACGCCGGCTTGGATTTCTGCTTGTTCGGCATCGTATTGCGCCCAAATGCGAATCGGCTTGCTCTCGGACGAGAACTTAATGGCGTTGACGGCAAGATTCATTAGCACGCGGGAAATTTTTTCTGTGTCGCAAAAAACGGCGGGCAGATTTGCGGGCACTTCCACGGCAACGTGAATATTTTTCAGCGCGGCCTTGCGCCGAAGCGTGTGTTGCACCTGATGGATGATTTCGCTTAACGGCGTCTCGCGCCGCCAGCAGCAAAGCATGCCGGCTTCCAGCTTGGATGCATCGAGCATGTCGTCCACCATCATCGCCAGATCGTCGACACGGTCGGAAATGGTGTCCAGATACTCTTGCTGTTGCGAATTGATCTGGCCGGCCAGACCGTCGCGCATAATCGCAGCGAATTCCTTGATCACCGTTAGCGGCGTGCGAAAATCGTGCGATACGTAGTCGACAAACTGCTGGGCCGTTTGATACACGCGAGCCAAGTGGTCATTTTTCTCCCGCAATAGTTCATTCGCCGATTTGACTTCGGCCAGCAATCGCTCGTTTTCCACACTGATGCGCTGCTGCCCGATGGCATATTCGATACTGCATACGAGCAGTTCGGGAGTTAACCTGCTTTTAATCAGATAATGTTGTGCGCCTTGCCGCAGCGCCGCCAGCGCCACGCTTTCATCGTCTTGACTGGTAACCACAACAATGGGCGATTGCGGCGCCTGGTTGTGAATTGACTGCAGCGTTTCGATTCCGTGACTATCGGGCAATCCGAGATCCAGTAGGATTAGATCGAAGTTCGAATCGGACAACATCGCCGTGGCGGCAGCCAGTGTGCCAACATGGTGAACGCTGAACTGCGGCGTACCAGCCTTTGCCATACGCCGCTGCGTTAGCTCGGCTTGGGCTGGATCGTCTTCGACAAACAACACATGGATGACGTCGCTCATGGAGTTCCGATAACGGGTGGCGATGAAAAAATCAAAAAACTGAGAAAAGAGTGCCGAATCACCAAACTGCGTTACTCCTCGGCCGACCGTACGGCTGATACGCAGCCCTCTTCGGGTTCTACATTCTGATCGGTTTGCGAATCCAGATCGTCGACGTTCCTGGGCAGCAAGGTAATGAAGCGACGAAGTTCGGTTCGCAGGTCTTCGAAGGCCAGCGGTTTGACTAGGTACTGTGCGATGCCTAGCCCACGCAAATAGCGCTGCAAACCTTGATCGCGGCGGCCGGTAAGCACGATGATGGGAATATCGCGCGTACCCGGATTGCGCTTCAAGCACTCCACGACATACTCGCCCGATCCCTGCGGCATGCGTAGGTCGGTAATGATGACGTCGGGCTGATGCACCAGCGCCTCCCAATACCCTTGCGATCCAAACGAGGAAGTAAAAACTTGAACGGCGTAATTCTGCAATTGAATTTGGAGTGAACGGCAGATGGCTGGATCGTCGTCAATGCACAAAATCTTGGGCAACCGCGCCAAGCTTTTGGCAGAGCAAATCTCGGAGGCTGCTTGCGGTCCACTAAGCAACGCACTGCTCATAGCGGAAACTCCTGATGAGAGACGGATGACGTCTGCCGCATTTTTGCGTAAAACGTTTAGAAACGTAGTTGGGTTAGGAAAGCGGTTCTTTTTTCCGGGGCATCAGGCTGCGGGTCAGGAGTGCCGAGGCCACAAAAATTCCAGGAACTTACGATCCGCTCACAAACCCCGATTACGCATTGGCCAGGTGGGCAACCAACAAGGAAGGAGTGCATTGACGGGGTATGAAGCCACAGCAAGCTTAGTTCACGACAGCCACCCGCATGAGGGAACTGTGCGATCGGTACGATGCTTTGCGGATATCCGCAACGCGGGCCGATCTATCGTGCCGACGGAACCAGCGACGTGGGTTGTGGCGCGGCCGAAGCCTGGGGATGAGAGCTGCGAAGGAATTTATCCAACAGCCGGACGACTAATGCGGTCCAGCCGGTTTGATGGCTGGCGCCGCAGCCGTGGCCGTTGTCGCCGTGGAAGTATTCATAAAACAGAATCAGATCGCGCCAATGCGGGTCTTCGGCATAACGCCGGTCGTCGCCATGGCAGGGTCGGCGGCCTTGCTCGTCGGGCAAGAACAATTTTACCAACCGCTGGGACAGTTCGACGGCCACCTCGTCCAAATTCATCCAGCGGCCGGAACCAGTTGGGCATTCCACCCTCAGCGAATCGCCGTAGAAATAATGATAACGCTGGAGCGCTTCGATAATCGCGTAGTTGACGGGAAACCAAATCGGGCCTCGCCAATTGGAATTGCCGCCGAAAGTACTGGTAGTCGATTCGCCAGGATCGTAATTCACGCTGAATTCACCAAATTCGGAACGGACCATACAAGGATGATCTTGATGAAACCGTGAAAGCGAACGAATGCCATAGGGCGAAAGGAATTCGGTCTCGTCCAGCATGTACCGGAGTACCCGCTCCAACCGCTCTCGCGTGGTAATGCCCAATAGTTGCCCATCGCGACCTTGGCCAGTGCGATGTTCGCAGTACGCAATATGCCGCCCCAAATCTTTGCGATTTTGCAAAAACCAATTCACTCGCTTTTTGAAGCTCGGCAGGCGATCCATAATTTCGTCTTCGAGCACGACAACCGCCAATAACGGAATCAGGCCGACCATGGAGCGGGCCCGCAAATGCCGGTGTTTTCCGCCAACGTGAATGGCGTCGTAATAAAAGCCGTCCTGCTCGTCCCAGAGCCCTGTGCCGCCGAAGGTGTTCATGGCATCGACGATGGCGATAAAGTGCTCGAAGAACTTGGAGGCGACGTCTTCGTAGGCCGGATCATCGTTCGCCAATTCCATCGCCATGGAAAGCATCATCAAGCAATACGATGCCATCCAGGCGGTGCCATCGGCCTGCAGCAGCAGCACGCCGGGAGGCAGCGGCTGGGAGCGATCGAACAAGCCGATGTTGTCCATGCCTAAGAATCCGCCGCTGAACAAATTTCGTCCGGTATGATCCTTGCGATTCACCCACCAGGTGAAATTGATCAGCAGCTTCTGGAAGCAGCGGGCCAAGAATAGCCGATCGCGCTGGCGTTTGGGGCCGCTCATCTTGTACAAGCGCCAAACGGCCCAGGCATGCACCGGCGGATTCACGTCGGACAGTGCGAATTCATAAGCGGGTAATTGTCCGTTAGGGTGCATGTACCATTCGCGCAAAAACAGCACCGCCTGATCCATCGCAAATTGCACGTCGACTTTGCCCAGTGCCACCAGGTGGAAAGCTAAATCCCAGGCGGCGTACCAAGGATATTCCCACTTGTCGGGCATTGAGATAATGTCGCGGTTATGCAGAAATGTCCAATCGCTATTGCGGCCGGTGATGCGCTCTGCCGGCGGCGGTTGTTCCGGATCACCTTCGAGCCAATCTTTGACGATGTATTCGTAAAATTGTTTGCTCCAGAGCAAGCCGGCATAAGCCTGACGAGCCAAATCTTGTTCGGCGGGCTTTAGATCGACAGGAATATGATCGGCATAGTATTCGTCGGCCTCGGCGCGGCGGTCGGCAAAAATGCGATCGAAGATCGAGGCTTCGACCGCTGTGAGTTTGTCGGCAGACGGCTGTCCGTCGGTGCCGGCTTTATTGACGGCGGCATTTTTATGAATGAGCGCAGTATTGTCACTTGAGAACCCGTTTCCGTCTGCTGATGCGGATTCGGTTAGACTCAGCGACGACTGTTTCCATGGCGATTCTTCGTCGGAGCACAGCCGCATACGGAGTGTGACGCTGTCGCCCGGTTCGATTTCGCACGCATAATGGGCGGCCGCCTTCGTGCCGTGCTTTTTTGGATTCACCGCGTCTGGCTTGCCATGAACGAGATAGTCGTGAAACGAATCTTTGACGTAGGGAGAATAATTCTGATGCCCAAACAAACGAGTGTGATTGGTTTCGTTTTCGGTAAACAACCACGTGGGGAATTCCCCGGTAGGTTTGTCGGCAAGCATCAAGTCGCTTGCGATAAAATGGAAGCGGCCAAGCGTGACATGATTGGCAGTTAGCGAATGCTCATCGGCCTGGGTAATTCGGGGCTTGGGCCAGCAACCTTCGTGCTTACAGCCCCAGGACCAGGTGTTGCGATACCACAACGTCGGCAGCAGATGCAGCGTGGCTTTTTCCGGGCCGCGATTGGAAACCGTGATGCGAATCAGCAAATCGTTGGGGCTGTTCTTGGCGTATTCGATGAGCACGTCGAAGTAGCGGTTCTCGTTAAAGGCGCCCGCATCGGCCAATTCGAATTCAGGATCGAACTTCCCGCGGCGGTGGTTCTCGTCGACAAGTTGCGAGTACGGGTACGCCATCTGCGGATATTTGTATAAACCGCGCAGATAGGAACTGGTCGGCGTGGCGTCGAGGTAGTAGTAGCACTCCTTTACATCTTCGCCGTGATTTCCCTCGCCGTTGGTGAGTCCGAACAGGCGTTCCTTCAGAATGGGATCGCGGCCGTTCCATAGCGCCAGAGCAAAACACAAACGACATTCACGATCGGTGATGCCAAGCAAACCATCTTCGCCCCAGCGGTAGGCGCGGCTGCGGGCTTGATCGTGCGGAAAATACTCCCAACAATTTCCGCTGTCGGAATAATCCTCGCGGACGGTGCCCCATTGGCGTTCGGACAAATACGGTCCCCAGCGCTTCCAGTTGACGTCGCGACTGGCGTCTTCGATCAGGCGTAGGGATTCAGCATCCAAGGTTGACACTTGTATAGGTTTTGAATGACCCGTGAACACCGGAATTCGTGAAAGATTATAATAGCAGAACGGGTCGGCCCCTGCCGATTCGAACGTGGAAAAGTAACTTTTTTGGTAACTTTTGACAGTTAGCAGTGAAATTGAAATTTTGATATTCGGGCTAGCGGATTGATCCCCGCGTAGACTGGCCGTCGGTTGTGTTGTCACCCCTTCACAATCGACGGTCGGTCGGCCCGATCCTTGAAGGGGTGAACATGGTCAGCGAATTAGAAGATTATGATGCAACTGAAATCGAAACCAGCCGCAAACTAGCTCGATACGTGGCAAAGGAATTGCAAGCATCGGCTAGCGAAATGGTCAGCGACCACGATATTAAAAGCCTAATCGGTATGGCCGTGCCAGTCATCTTCCCAAACTGGCAAAAGGACTACGGCAGCAATGGTGCAGTGAATATAACCGCAGATTTCATTAGACTTGAAATCGAATCGCGGTTTAACTTCGTCCGGTTGTGGTTGATTGAGCAAGGCTGCTTACTGTTCGTCAGCGCCGGATTCTACACCGTATCCACCAAGGTTATAGAAGCCCCAGCAGCGACCCCAGCACCAGAGGCACCACCAAAAGCGGAGCCAGTACAACCGGATTTTGAACGGAATGTAAAACGGCTGGAAATTTCAAAACATAATCTCCGTGTTATAGAAATTGCTGACCGTCAAGACTGGGATGCAGACAGGAAGATGCGAGAAATATGCCGCGAAGATACAAGCTTTGCCGGACTTGAGTCTCCAGATTGGGCAACATTACTAAATGTTACAGAAGGCCGAATACGTCAATGCGCTTTTTGGAAAAAGCTACAGGAACGCAAAAAGCGTAGCGACTAGCCCCCGCAACTAACGCGATACTAACGCGACAAATTTTTTTCTTTTGCCATTTTCTCGGCAAATAGCGCGTTTTCTAACTAACGTGCTAACGCAAATGCTAACGCCTGCGCCTTAGGGTAAAAGCCCAAATTTGTCCTAGGAGATTATCCCATGAGCAACACCAAACCCAAATCACTCACAGCGCACGTCAATTTGCTTCAAGCCGTTGACCAACTAATCGAACAGGCCGACAAAGTGAGAGAAAAACGAAAAACGCTTTCCCGAATGATTGGGGAAATTCCAAAACTAGACCCAATCGTACAGGATTGCATTGATGCTGTTGTCGATGTCGATGAACTGCCGGAAGCGGCGGCTGGGGGAATCGATGCCTAAAGTGACCAAAGATTCCACGAATGGTAAGGCACTCGCGCCGACTGGTCCCCGCACCCCTCAGGGTATGCAATTTCGGAGTAGTCCTGCCGCTGAATCGAATCCTGCCGGGTCGCACGGGTCGCATAAAAACGACGATTTTCTAAAAGAACTGCTTAAAGAAATCGAGCTTTGGCACACAGAGGAAGGCGTCACTTATGCGTCAATTATTAAGAATGGACATACGGAACACTGGCCAACCAAGTCAAAGGCGTTTCGGCAGTGGGTAGCAAAAAGTTATTACGATGCGACTGGTAAACTTCTTGCCAACCAATCCTTAAACGACTTCCTATTCGCTCTGGAAGGGAAGGGACTGCACGATGGACCGCAGTACAGCCTGTACATAAGAGTTGCCGAGCATGACGGCAGCATTTATATCGACTTATGTGATGAATCCTGGCGGATGGTGAAAATTGATAAGAAGGGTTGGAGGATCGTTAACAGCGGTCCGGTTCGGTTCCGCCGTGCGAAGGGAATGTTACCAATTCCAGCGCCGGTGCATGGGGGCAATATCAATGAGCTTTTCAACTTTGTAAATGTGACCCAGCCGGATAGGGTTTTAATATCCTGCTGGCTTGTGGATACGCTACGCGCCAACCATCCTCATCCGATTTTGAAATTCTTAGGTGAGCAGGGAAGCGGAAAATCTACCGACGCCAAAGTCCTGCGTGCCTTAGCTGATCCGAACAAAGCGCTTACTCGCAGCGCCCCTAGGAATGAGCAGGACTTGGCAATTGCTGCTCACAACGGCTGGATTATTTCCCTGGATAACCTTTCGTATGTCAGTCCAGAGAAGTCTGATTCGTTATGCAGAGTATCCACGGGGGCAGGCTTTGCTGCTCGGACTTTGTACTCGGATGATGAGGAAACGATAATCTCCGTCCAGCGGCCAATCATCCTAAACGGTATCGAAGATATTGGTACTCGGTCCGATCTGCTGGACCGTGAAATCATAATCGAAGTACCAAACCTTAAAGATCGGAAATCTGAGGGATTATTTTGGAAACAGTTTGAAGAGGCACGGCCACGAATACTGGGAGCACTTCTTACGGCTGCATCATCGGCATTGAATCGGCTTCCTGGCGTTCAGAAATATAAAAGAGACTTGCCTAGGATGGCAGACTTTGCGCAGTGGTCGATTGCGGCTGAAACTGCTCTTGGTTTCAAGGCAGGAACTTTTCTCGAAGCTTATAACGCCAACCGCACAGCAGCGAATCATACTGTGCTCGAATCATCGACCGTTGTATGCGCCATTCTGGATATGTTTGCAAGCACAGTCGGAGTCAAGACACCGGCAATCAAGGAATGGAAAGGCACTGCCACCGATCTAATAAGAGAAATCAGCGTGGGTCAAGACATTAAGGCCAAAGGCTGGCCTAAGAGCGCCAAGGTACTGAGTGGGATGCTCCGGCGACTGGCACCAAACTTCCGGCAAGAGGGAATCGAGATTGAGCAAGTGTCAGAAGGCACCGGCGATGATAAACGCAAAGTCTGGAAGATCACCAACAAAAAGCCCCCTAAGAAAAAATCTCTACAATCTTGCGACCCAATCGACCCAGCGACCCAAACGCTTGATTTATAGGACTAACAAATGCCAAAGATATTCAACCCAGTAATGAAAGACCTGACACTCTTGTGCTGTGTGGCGGAAAAGCTTCTCGGTCCACCTATCAGGATAAGTGCCGATGGCCGGCGCACGTGGCGCTGCCCCTCATGCGGTGACGAAAAGGGACGACTTGTTACGTACACGCCTTGCGATGAATTCAAGGATGGATGGCGCTGCAACAAATGTCTATCGGAAGGCGATATTCACGACTTTTTGAAGATAGCCGATCCGTTTCGATTCGGTAGCTTCGATACTCGCTTGGACTATTTATTCGAGCAGGAGAATCAGTTTGAGAAGTTAGTGGCTGAGTACACCAAATCTAATACTTTACACCCCGTGGAGTGCGGAGACATATCGGCGCAGGTAGCGCAACCAAAGCGATCCAAGCGATCCAATAAAATCCAGTCCGAAATCATCGCCCGAACCATTACCGACTT
>Ga0182024_10002908_pt1 | contig 41716 bp, 34 predicted proteins | sample P32metaG_FD_120480 | JGI IMG/M metagenome (GOLD analysis project Ga0182024, IMG submission 120480) | Permafrost microbial communities from Stordalen Mire, Sweden - P3-2 metaG (Illumina Assembly) | ecosystem: Environmental > Terrestrial > Soil > Wetlands > Permafrost | place: Sweden: Stordalen... | reverse complement strand
TGACGACGAAATAGGCGAGCACGACCAAGGCCAGCACCGTTACGATGTGCATAAAATACGATCGCCGCGGGCCATGGGATAAGGGGGATTGCAGCGGTTCGTTGTCCATGGCGTCTCGGCCCAAAGCGTCGAAGGATCCACTCGTTGTGTTAGCACTCGATTGCAATAATTGCCGAATCCGCTGCTAGCGCCACGTCACCGTGATGGGCGCGGCGCCTGGAACCGCATCGACTTGAATGCAGTCGGAAAGGACCTTGAATGGCAACTCGTATTCCGCTCGCACTGCCCGTACGTCCTTGGCATCTTTTGCCGCGATCACCAAAGTCAGTGGTCGACTGAAGATCTTTTCATCGAGCGACAACGTAAGCCTGACGACCGCTTTGCCGGGAGTCACATCGAAGGTCAGTTTCGCGTCGTCGCGCTCGCGAGTATAGCAATAAACATGGGCGAAGGTGTCGACCCAGAGTTGATCTTCACGGTCTTTGACGTATTGCAGGTATCCTTCGAAAACTTTGAGACTCGGATACGCGCCATAACCATTCAAGATTCCGTGCGTGATCGAGGCGATCCATTTGCCCTCGACAATTGCGCGGTCGACTTCGACGTTTGTCCCATCTTCTTTGGTCGTGTTTGCAAAGTCGAAGCAACGCTCGCGGTCGATCAGATGCCGCTCGAGCGCGGCCGCTTTCACGCGGGCGTCGAAGCCGTTGCCCGGGTAGCAAAAGGTAATCGGCGGGCTCCCCAAGTGGGTCGCGATGGCGTCGAACGATTTGTTTACTTCCTCGTTCAAAGCGGCATCATCGATCTTTGTCAGCGCGGCATGCGACCAGGAGTGATTGCCAATCTCGTGTCCCTGGGCCGCCAGCGCCTTGAGCTGAGGCCAACTGATGCTTCCCCAGTCGCCGGCCCGCTTGGCTTGGGCCTCTTCGTCGGTTTCCGGCGTGCGGCCCGCAATGATGAAGAAGGTCGCCTTGAAGCCGAGGCGGTCGAGGACGGGAATCGCCAGCTCGAGCTGATCGCGCAACCCATCGTCGAACGTCAACGAAATGGCGCCGCGCCGGTCTCCTTGGAAACGTGCGATGCGAACCGACTCGCTCGCGTCCGGCGGATCGGCAATCGCCGCACCATCTGCCAGCGTCAGCAGCGACGCCAATCCCATAAAGACGAGCAAACAGTCCCGTTTTTTCATAAGATTCTTTCCGATCGCGAAGACCGTATCTCGCCAGTCTCAACGGCCGTGAAACCCGTTGATCTTGAAGATTGTTTCGATGAGCTTTCTTTCAGGGCCGCGTGAGTCTGGAACAAACCAGACTTCAATCCGTGTCGCGTACGGCTTTTCAAAATCACCTTCGTAGATCGTGAAGTCAGAACTCGAAAAGAACTGCTCTGCAGGATCAGCAGACCATCCGATCCATTCGCTCGTCGTTCGTTTGATACGGTCAACCGAAAGCGGCGTTCCGTGAGTCGCTTCAAAAGCCTTGAGGTAAATCATGCCCGGTTCGCCAGGGTTCAACCACGTCTCTGAAACGTAATAGCCGTCGGTGCCCCGCTTCAGCAAATCGAAGGAATCGACTCCTTGCTTGATGCTGCCGGCTGGCAGGCAGGCCTCGATCGTTTCCCATGTCGGCGATTCGGCCAACGGACGGAATTCGTCATTCAACTCGACCAAGGCCGCATTCGTAAGGCGCCGTTCGTTCGAGTCAGACTCGTCAAATATCTCGAGGACGAGATCACCCGTGGCGATCACGCAGTGGCTGCATCGTTCCGTCGGGCGCTTTTGATCGGGAACTACCTGCTTGGCCTCTCCAGCTCTCAGGTGCGTCGTGAATGTGACGTCTGCCATCCAGGGCTTTCCCGACAGACCGATCGAGCAACGCGTTCTAAACTTGGGGATGGCTGCAGGCGAATCGGTTTCCGTATCGCTGCCGTCCGAAGCTCCGCCGAATAATCTGCTGCTCCAATCTGGATCAATTTCGCGGTTCGTAAAAAAGCCTACGAAGCGGGTGTTCCAAGCTGATCCAATCCTCCACCTGCGGGCAGCAAAGACGGCGCCCTCCTCCTTGAAGACACGCCAAGCCGGGTTGGTTTCCAGATATCGTCTGAGAATCTGAGGATTCTTTTCTTCGAGCCGCATCAGGGACGGAATTTCCGCGGTCACGGAAGCATCATCACCGCCAGGATGCTTGAGGGCGTCTACGAGCGCTCTTTGAAAAGTGTCTTGCGAGTCACCCGGCGCAGCGTAAATACATGGGGCAGGTTCAGTGACCGTCATGTTGTCGGGAATGACCAGGTTGTCCGAAAAATGATCCTCATCTGTCCCAAAAGTCGCGGCTAACAGGAGAAGGGAGTACGCGCTGAGCGCGCAGGCCCAACAGACTGGGACCATGGCGAGATTGACTATGCCCTTTGCCCATCGTTTCTTGACAAGGTTCCAGATTCCCGCCGCGACCAACAGGAGAAAGGAAAGCCCAACACAACCGAGCAAGCCCCCCAACAACACCATGTCCAGCAGTCGCGAGAACGTCGTACCAATCAGCAACCATCGCGCTAGCTGTGCGGGAACAAAGATGAATAGCAGCGCCATGAAGGTGACCATCGGAAGCCACCAACTATTGAAGTAGGCGAGCAGAATCTTTTTAGGGCCGACGTTCATCTTGTCACATCGAGAAGCACGGTCGAACCGAGCGTTCCGCAGGAGGATTTGCCGACGCCCCGCGCCGGCATTGTTGCATCAGTCATCGACCTAGTGCATCGGTCCCTATCTTGGGCTACGATGATCCTCTCGTCCACTGGCAAAAACCGTGATCCGAGCCGGCCGGCGATCCGGCGCGAGGAGAATCCAGCATGTCTCTACCCGACCGCAACACGTTCGAAACCGCCTACTCCGGCCAAGCGCCGTGGGATATCGGCCGGCCGCAACCGGCGCTCGTCGATCGGGCCGACCAGATCTGCGGTTCGATCCTCGATGCCGGCTGTGGCACCGGAGACAATGCCCTCTACTTCGCCCTCCGTGGTCACCGTGTGACGGGCATCGATTTTCTTGCCGAGCCGATCGCCCGGGCGAAGCAGAAAGCGGCCGATCGCGGCCTGTCGGTCGACTTCCTGGTTATGGACGCCTTGGCCCTAAAAGATCTGCCCGAAGTGTTTGATGCCGCGATCGATTGCGGTCTCTTCCACGTCTTCAGCGACGACGACCGCCGCCGCTATGTCGAGGGATTGGCAACGGTCGTGAAACCAGGGGGCCGGCTCCTGTTGCTTTGTTTCAGCGACGCGGAACCAGGGACCGTCGGGCCACGCCGGGTGTCGCGTCGAGAGCTTGAATCCGCCTTTGCCAATGGTTGGACGATCGAGTCGATCGAGCCGACCAGATTCGAGGTCCGCGGTGACATCCCGAGCCTGAACTTCAGCCCCGGCGGGCCCAAGGCCTGGCTCGCCGTGGTCCGGCGGGCTGGATGACAAGTCTCGGAATCTTGCCCACCTGATCGCGCAGCCGACGGGCGGACAGTTGCCCAGCAGCCACGATAGTTAGCTTGCTAAGACAGTCGTTTGGCAGCCGACTTGCTGGCATGCCGATGCTGCCTCCGTCCATTCCGCACGCCGTGCGAAACTTGCATAGGCACACACGGAAGCCGTGGTACATTGAAAGCATGTGAAATGCACGGATTCGATCCGCTCGACTGAGCTCTTGCGGAATTCTATCACTTGGAAGGAGCCAAGCCTTGCGGACCACCGCCTTCTTTCTCATCGCCCTCGCGACCGCGGGCCTGCCAGTTCCGGATTTGGCGGCCCGCGAGCCCCAGCACTCCTCGTACAAGGCCGGCGATTTCGTCGTGGTGATTCGCCAAGCGGAGTTGAAAGTCGAGAACAAGGCCGTCGACACCGTCGAACCGGGCGTCCTCATGGGCGTCGACCAGGTCAATGGTGACTGGCTTTGGGTGACCAAGGATAAGGCGGGTTGGTTAAGCAGTGCCAACGTCATGCCAGCCGAGAAATCGGTCGAGTATTTCACGGCCGCAATCCGCCGCAATCCTGCCGACGCCCGGCTCTTTGCACGCCGGGGAGTTGCCCGCGCCTTGAACCACGATTACCCGGCAGCGCTCAAAGACTACCACGAAGCGATCCGGCTGAAGCCTGCAGAGGCCGTCTACTATGGTGACCGGGGTTGCTTCTACATGGCCATCGGAGATTTTGATCGGGCCATCGCCGACTTCGCTGAAGAGATCAAGCGAATCGACAGCGAGGATGAAGCACGGCGAGAGATTCGCCTCCAGTGGCTCAACCAACGGCTGGCCGAGGCTCAAACGCTGAAATCGGGCGATGGCGCGGTGACGCTCGGCGAGCCGAAGTGAATCGGTTGCTCACGCCCCGATCGCCCTGTCAAGATTTCGCGTCGGCAGCCTTCGTTGCTTCTGGCTTCGTTTCTTCAGGCGTCTCGGGCACTTCTTCCGACGGCTTGGGTGCGGGGCCCAGCCTGGCGGAAAACGTCTCGTACAGTTTCCGAGCGATCTCGTCCTTGGGTGACAGTTCGACCGTCTTTTTGAGCTCTTTGACGGCCTCCTTCGGATAGCCGAGATAACCGAAGTGATAGCCCAACAATAAGTGCAGGGCGGGTATCTCGGGATTGGCACTGCGCAACTTCTCGGCCGCGCGGAGCTGGTCGGTATAGGCCTGGATGTTGGGATACAACTCCTTGTAGTGGGTTACGACCGTGCCCCACTTGTCTTCGGGAAGCATCTGCAAAGCCGCTTGCAGAGCGCCGGCCGCTTCGACGTGTTGCCCGGTTGCGAAGAGAGCCTGACTCAGCAGCAGCACGATCGCGCCGTTTTGCGGATCGTCGACCAGAGCATGCCGCCAGTCTTGCACGGCCTGCGGATATTTGCCTTCTCGAAAGGCGATTTCACCTTGGCTGGCATAATCGAGCGAATTCTCCAACTGGTCGTTCGGCGGCCCGTTCTGCGCAGCGACCGTCGAAGCTGGATTGTTGTAGCCGTAATAGGGATACACCGACTGATAAGCCAGGTAGGGGTAACCATAGCCATATCCATAACCGCCGCCCACACCGTAGGCGAACCACGGAGAGTAGCCAAACCGATTGCCGTAGCCAGGCCACCACCAGGGGTAGCCCAGATAAAAACCAAAGGGCGAGCTGTAGCCAAAGAAATACGATCGGTCGCGCCAATAGGCCGGGTTTTGTGAGACGTGGTTTTGGGCCACGCTGCCACCGCGACTGCCGCCGTGGTTCAAACCGCTGCCGCTCGGATTGCCGTGCGAAATGGGATTGGCGTACGTATGGACAAAATTCGCCTTGGCCGGGCTCGCCGCACCGCCGAAGCGCGGGCCGCCCGGCCCGCTCATACCACTGCCGCCGCCGCGAGCCCCATCTGGGCTGACATAAATCGTTCTGACGCTCGGCGAGCCGTCGTAGGCGCCGGCACCGATCGCGCCGGCCTTGTAGCCATTATGCAAAATCGTTCCCGCGCCAAATCCGCCGCCTCCGAACGTGTTGTAGGCGCTCGATCCGCCACCGATCCCGCCATATCCGCCATACCATCCACCGTACCCGCCGTATCCGCCACCTCCATATCCGCCGCCCCCATACCCACCACCATGTCCACCCCCACCACCGTGTCCGCCTCCCCCACCACCGCCGCCTCCACCACCGCCTCCGCCATGGGCCAGAGCATGAGCGACCGAAAGACTGAGTAGGATTGCCACGGAACCTAGCACGACAGCCGCGCGTCGCATGGGAAAGATCTCCCAAAAGTGAGGGGTGCTATCGAAGAAATCGCACCGCTAAACCGGCCGTTGAAAAATGGGACTGGCTCCGAGCCGCATCGCGCGAACCTCGGGAGAAACGGCGGTCGTGAGGTGCCTGTCCCAATTTTTCAACACGCTGCTAAACCCAATTGTGCGCTAGGAAAACGGTTCTTGTCCAACAAATTGCAAAAACGTTAGCTTGGCGTGGCAAAGACCGCGTCTTTGGCCGTGGGCCACCCGCGTTACAATACGGATCGGGCTGCCACTCGACGGCTATCGGCCCGCCATGGTTTCCTGGCACTCGCGAGAGCGCAACCGCGTGATTGAACACCGAAAAATCCAGCGGCATTTCAGCACAGCCGATCCAATCCTGGCCAAAGTCATCAAGCAAGTCGGCCCGGTCACGCTGAAACGCCAGCGCAATCGCTTTCAGACGCTGGTGCAGTCGATCATTTCCCAGCAAATCTCGATGAGTGCCGCGCGGGCCATTCGTCTGCGGCTGGAGAAGCGCCTCGAACCCGACGGCATTCGGCCCGAAACGATTGCGCGCCTCTCGGTCGAACAACTGAGAGAGATCGGTTTGTCTCGGCCGAAGGCCGGCTACATGCTCGACCTCGCTCAGAAGTGCGGCGATGGAACGGTACCCCTCTCAAGGCTCGCGCGGATGACCGACGAGCGGGTGATCGAGCAATTGATCCAGGTCAAAGGGATCGGGCGATGGTCGGCCCAGATGTTTTTGATCTTCTCGCTCGGCCGGCCCGACGTCTTTCCGCTCGACGACCTGGGGATCCGAACCGCGATCGCGCGACTGTACAACTTTACCGAGGCTCACGGCAAGCAGCATTACCTCGAGGTCGGCGACCGCTGGAAGCCCTATGCGACGATCGGAAGTTGGTACTGCTGGCGATTTCTGGACCTGAACCGCAAGCCGAAAAAACAGAAACCGGGCTCCGCGGCGTAGCCACGCGCGCGTCGATTCTCCCGCAAAGCGCGACATCCTGACGCGCTCGGCCGCGCATGTGTCCCCCGGGGTAGGCAGTCGACCCTTTGAATCGTCCTTCGACGGTTGCGTGGCCTACCGTCCCTTGTACGCAAAAATCGAGGACGCGTCACGCGCGTGACCGACACGATTGACATTGCCTCTCCCGCGGGGTCCCGCTCCCGCCGTGGTGGTTTTCCATGAAGCTGCGACTCGAATCGACGTTTGCCTGGCGTTGGCTGCTGTGCGCCGCCCTCGGGCTGTTGTGGTTGGGGGCCATCGGCGCCGGGTTGGGAGCACTCGCCTGGTATGACAACGCGGCGGCCGCTCCCCAGGAGTTCTTGGCCGAGTGGCCCAGCGGCAGCGCGATCCATCGCAGTGAGCAGGGAAAGACGCTCGTACTGTTTGCCCACCCACGTTGCCCCTGCACTCGGGCGAGCCTTGGCGAATTGGAAAAAATCGTTGCCCATTGCCAAGGGACAATCATTCCCTGGGTGGTGTTTTTCAAGCCTGACGGAGCGGAGCCAGGTTGGGAGCAAACCGACCTGTGGAGAACTGCCAGCGCGATTCCCGGCGTCCACGTCCTTTGTGATGTGGGGGGGCATGAGGCGCGACGCTTTCATGTCACCGCTTCAGGGCAGACCTTGCTCTACAGCGCCGGCGGCGAGCGGTTGTTCAGCGGCGGAATTACGTTTGCTCGGGGACATGCCGGAGACAATGCCGGTCGCGCTGCGATCGAGGCATGGTCGACCGGAAGTCCACCGGGATATCGCGAGACGCCGGTGTTCGGCTGTCCGATCGTCGATACGACCGAGCCAGAGTAGGGAATCTCGTCTATGTCGCCAATCTCAGCCGATGGTGCCCTGGAGGTCTCTGCGCATCGACGCGCCAACGATTTATTTCATGAGCACCAGCAGCGGCTGTTCGTTCGCACCGATCGAATGTTTGCGACGTTGCTCTTGTTCCAGTGGATGGCGGGCATTGTCACCGCGGTTTGCATATCGCCGCGCGCCTGGGCCGGGGCCAATAGCCACGTTCACCCGCACGTCTGGGCGGCGGTCGTGTTGGCCGGCGTCGTCATCAGTCTGCCCATCGGGTTAGCGGTATTTCAACCGGGAAAAACGCTGACCCGGCATGTGATTGCCATCGCGCAGATGTGCACCTCGGCGATCTTGATTCACCTCAGCGGCGGGCGCATCGAAGCCCACTTTCATGTTTTTGGCTCCTTGGCATTTCTGGCGGTCTATCGCGATTGGCGAGTCCTGATTACCGCCTCCGCGATGGTCGTGGTCGATCATGTTTTGCGCGGCGCCTATTGGCCGCAATCGATCTACGGAGTGCTGACGCCGGTCTGGTGGCGCTGGCTGGAACATTCCGGCTGGGTGGTGTTCGAAGATGTGATTCTGATCCGCTCCTGCCTGCAAGGCACGCGAGAACTGCACGAGATCGCCACGCGGACCGCACAATTGGAGGCCACGAATGCCCAGGTCGAACGAAAAGTCGTCGAACGAACGGCCAAACTGCGAGCCAGCGAAAAAGCACTGCAATGCGCCAAGGATGCCGCCGAGGCCGGCAGCCGGGCCAAAAGCGAGTTCCTGGCGAATATGAGTCACGAAATACGCACCCCCATGAACGGGATTATCGGTATGACGGAATTGGCGCTCGAAACGACGCTCACCCGCGGCCAGCGCGAACAGTTGGAAACGGTCCGGTCGTGCGCCGACTCGCTGTTGACGCTGATGAACGACGTCCTCGATTTTTCCAAAATCGAGGCCGGCAAGCTCAGGCTGGACAACATTCGCTTCAATGTCCGCGACGTCCTGGACGACACGATCAAGGCACTCGGGCTGCGCGCACACGAAAAGAAATTGGAACTCGCCTGCCATATCCACTCCGACATCCCACGCGAACTCGTCGGCGATCCGGGGCGGCTACGACAGGTCCTGATCAATCTGGTCGGCAATGCCATCAAATTCACCGATCAGGGCGAAGTCATCACACGCGTCACCATCCAGTCGCAAAGGGCGGTGAACATCTGCCTGCACATCGTTGTCTCGGACACCGGAATCGGTATCCCGATCGACAAGCAAGAGTTGATTTTTCAAGCCTTCGAACAAGCCGACCAATCGACAACCCGGACCTACGGAGGCACGGGTCTCGGCCTGGCCATCGTCTCGAAACTGGTGGCGATGATGCGCGGAGAGATGTGGCTCCAAAGCCGGCCAGGACAGGGAAGTGACTTTCATTTTACGGCCTGGTTCGACCTCGACAGCCAGGCGCCCCCTGCCTTCTCCCTACCCGCGCAGTGGCATGGGCTCCCCGTGCTGGTGGTCGATGACAATCTCGCGAACCAACGAATCCTGCAAGATATTTTGAAGAACTGGGGACTCAAGCCAACGTTGGTCGACAGCGGGCTCGCCGCTTTTGCGGCGCTCGACCAGGCGCTCGACGAAGGACAACCGTTCCGCCTCGTACTGCTCGACACGTGCATGCCGGCGATGGATGGGTTCGTCGTGGCCGAGTGGATCAGAACCAGCCGTCACGCCAACGCAGTCACCGTCCTGATGCTCTCGTCTTCCGGCCAGCCAGCCGACATGGACCGCTGCCGACAACTGGGGGTGACCGCCTATCTCACCAAGCCGATCAAACAATCCGAACTCTTTGATTGCTTTTGCCAGGCGATCAATCATCCGTCTGCCGACAACGACCTCGCCTTGTCCATCACGCTCGTCGACACTCCCGATGCTCCCATTGGCATCGGGCCCTCCCGACCGCTGATGATCCTTGTGGCCGAAGATAACGTCGTGAACCAGCGGGTAGCCAAAGGCATTCTCGACCGGCGCGGCCACGCCGTGATCATCGCCAATAACGGCCACGAAGCCGTGCAGGCCGTCGCCACTCAGCGATTCGATCTCGTGCTAATGGACCTCCAGATGCCGGAAATGGGCGGGCTCGAGGCCACTGCCGCGATTCGCCAGATGGAAGCCGTGACCGGCGGACGGACGCCAATCGTCGCCATGACCGCGCATGCCTTGGCAAGCGATCAAGAACGTTGCCTGATGGCGGGAATGGATGCCTTTCTTTCCAAGCCGATTCGGCCCGAGCAGTTGCTCGCCACGATCCAGCGCTTCGTCGTCGACAACGCCGACGACTGCTTGGAAGTGACCGAGCCGAACCGGCCGATTCCCGATCAGGAATCGTCCGTTGACGCACCCCTCGCCCTTCCGGTTTTGTCGTCATCGATCGCCGCGCCAGATCGGTCCGACGCGGTCGACCTCGCGGCCTTGTTGAGCCAGGTCGAGAACGACTGGGACCTGCTCGGCGAGCTCATCGAATTGTTTCTCGATAGTTCGCCACGGTTGCTGGCCGAAGCCGAAGCCGGCATCACGCGCTCCGATTCCCAGACCATCGAACGTGCCGCCCACGCACTCAAAGGGGCCATGCAAAACATGGGTGCGATCCCCGGGGCTCAGGCAGCCGCGGATCTGGAGGAAATCGGCCGCAACGGCGATCTGGCTCACGCCCCGGACGCTCTTTCCAGGTTGAAGCAGGAATTCGACGATCTGGTCGTGGCCCTGGAACAGCCATCCATCGGAGGTCTTCAGTGAAGATTCTAATCGCGGAAGACGAGCCGGTGTCGCGACGACTGCTTCAGTCGTCGCTGGAGCGCTGGGGTTACAACGTGGTCGTTGCCAAAGACGGCACCGAGGCAACGGAAATCCTCCTCGCGCCCGACGCCCCAAAAATGGCCCTGCTCGATTGGTTGATGCCCGGTGTCGATGGCATCCAGCTTTGTCGAAACATTCGCCGCAACAAACCCGAGCCGTATACCTACATTCTGTTGCTGACGGGCAGGCGTGCCCAGGGCGACGTCATTCGCGGCCTCGAAGCCGGCGCCGATGACTATGTGCGCAAACCATTCGATCCGGCTGAATTGAAGGTGCGCCTCCGCACCGGCAAACGGATTCTTTTCCTGCAAGAACGGCTCATCAGCTCGCGCGAGGCACTGCGCGATCAAGCGACACGCGATCCCCTGACCGGCCTCTGGAACCGCGCCGCGATCCTCGACATTCTCGGCGACGAGTTGGCACGCAGCGCACGCGAAGGAGGCTCGCTTGGCCTTCTCATCGCCGATCTCGACTGCTTCAAGCATATCAACGATACCTACGGTCATCCGACCGGTGACGAAGTGTTGTGTGGCGTCGCGCGAGCCATGAGAGATTCAGTCCGTCGCTACGATGCCGTCGGCCGATATGGCGGCGAGGAGTTCCTGATCGTGCTCCCCGGTTGCGATGAATCGAACGCCGTCAGCCATGCCGAGCGACTACGCGCTGCGATCTGCCGGGTCACCGTCGAGACGTCTCTGGCGAGCGTTCATCCCAGCATGAGCGTGGGAGTTGTGGTTTCCAACCGACAGACCAGTCTGGACATTGGCGACTTGATCCAGGCCGCCGATGCCGCACTTTACCGGGCCAAGCACGCCGGCCGAAATCGAGTCGAACTGAGCGTCGTCGAATGATTCGTCACTGCCGTCACTCCTTTTCTGGAAAGTTCTCTCGCGGCGATCTCCGATAAAAGTATCGTGGGTTGCCCGGCGATCGCCGCGCCTGCGGCTCCCAGCTAGCACTTTCAAATCGGCACGGCGGGTCGGGCACTCCGACCCAAATCCCGGCGGTTCACCTTAGCGGATCTCAGCGGTTCAATCGCTGCGAAACCAGCCAACTTCGAACGGGGTGCTGCAAAGCTCGGCCGTCGGCATTTACTCCAACAACAAACCAGGGATGGGATGCTTGCTATGGTACGAAGATCGAGAAAAACGTCGCTGGCTCAAAAGGTCGTCGAGACGGCAGCGATCGGCATGCCCGCGCCGGTGCAAAAGGCAGTCAAAACGCGCTGGGGAGCACGCATTGCCCTGGTCGCCGCCACGCTCCTGTTCATTTCCGGAATCGTTACGGTCCAGTGGACAGACTACTGCCCACATCTCAAATTCAACAGTGAACGGGCCGAGGAAGTGAAAGAAGAAATCGTCGAACAAGCCAGCAAGCTGGGCGTCGAAAAGGCCGATCGAAGCGATTCGTCCGGCTTCTTCCATCGGTAAGACAACGAGTCTTCCGCTAGCCGCGGCTTCCTTTCCCCGTCGATTGCTCGCTCCGGGAGCGGCTCGCCTCCTGTGCGAGCCACTCCCGGCCTTTCCGGTTGCTGCTGGTTTCACGCCGCCAGCGGCTTTCGCCGACGAGCCTCTCCGCTCGGCTGCCGGGCTGGCCAGCGCCAAACGCTCCAGCGATTTGCCGCCCGCGCCCGATACCCGGCGCGCCGCTTGCCAGCCGGGCCGGTTCCGTGGAAACTGGGAGCAGCGATCGTGTGCCGCCGCCGGCGGCCGCCGGGCAAAGTTCTGTCCCCTCGGTCGCCGGTCGGACTGCTTGCTCCCTGGCAGCGGTCTCAGCTAGGAGACATCCCACGGCAAAGTCGGTTAAGAAGAAAAAAAAAGATGCTCCCGACCGGGAGCACGATAACGAGCGCATGATCGCGCAAAACCGGCGCGCGCGGCACGAATACGAGGTCATGGATACCTTGGAGTGCGGCATCGTGCTGGTCGGCAGCGAGGTCAAAAGTCTGCGGGCCGGCACGCTGTCGCTTGACGAAGCGTATGGCCGGGTGAAGCAGGGCGAGGTCTGGCTCGTCGGCTGCGACATTGCCGAATATGTCCAGTCTCACCAGTTCAATCACGAGCCCCGTCGTCCTCGCAAACTGCTGATGCACCGCCGCGAAATCAAGAAATTCGCCAACCTGGCCTTCGAAAAGGGTTTAACTCTGGTCCCTCTCAAAATGTATTTCAAAGAGGGGCGGGCGAAAGTATTGCTGGGAATTTGCCGCGGCCGCAAATTGTACGACAAGCGCGAGCAATTGAAAAAGAACACCATGAAGCGCGACATCGATCGCGCCATGCGCCGCGGCTAACGCCCCGCCGGCCTCTTGGCGGGTACTCCACGAGGCACCTTCCCGGCCGCTGATCGGTATTCTCAGCGGTTTCATTCGTCCGCTGTGCAGTGGTTCCGCGGTCGATTCAGGTCCGCCCGCCGCGGCGCCAGCCGCTTGACCAAGACGCAAATGATGGTATGATAATCCGTTGCGCTTAATCGCATTCCATGCCTCGCGCCTCGGTTCTCCTGTCACGGACAATCCCGACAGTCAGGCAGGGTCCTGGCAGGCAGGGTCCTGGCAGGCAGGGTTCCTGGCAGGCAGGGTTCCTGGCACGCGGGCGGGCGTTGCCGGCGAGCGGTGTGCGTCCGCCCGGAGACTTTGAGCGCGCACGCTGCGCGGCGGTTGTGTTGCGGGCCACTAGTGTCGCCATGTGCGGGGACAGTTTTGTAGGGCCCAAGTTTTCAATGTGGGTTGCATGCCACCTCTGGTCATCGACATCCGTAGTGCCGAAGACACGCGCGACGTCGTCCATCGGGCAGTGCAGGCTCTGGCGGAGGGCAGGCTCGTGGCGCTGCCGACCGAAACCGTGTATGGGCTGGCCGTCAGCGCTCTCGACGAGCAGGCCGTCAAGCGATTGATCGCCGTCAAAAATCGGCCCGAGGGGCAGCCCCTCACCTTGGCCGTCAAAAGTGCCGACGATGCACTCGATTATGTGCCCGATCTCAGTTTGCTCGGACGCCGCCTGGCTCGCCGCTGCTGGCCCGGACCGGTAACGTTGGTCGTCGACGATCGGCATCCCGATAGTTTGATCGGGCAGCTTGCTCCCTCCGTCCGCAAGGCGATCGCTCCGACAGGCACCGTGGGGCTGCGGGTGCCGGCACATCAAACCGTCATCGACGTGCTGCGAATGATGGCCGGGCCGATTGCCCTGACCAGTGCCAACCGTAGCGGACAGGCCGACGCCGTGACCGCCGAAGAGGTCGTTGGCGCGCTCGGAGACCAGGTCGATCTGGTCATCAACGACGGACGCAGCCGGTTGGGCCAGCCGTCGACGGTCGTTTCCGTCGGCAAGCACGGTTTAAAGGTGCTCCGCGCGGGGGTCGTTTCCGAGTCCACCTTGCGACGGTTGTCCAGTTTCATGATCTTGCTGGTGTGTACCGGCAATACTTGCCGCAGCCCGATGGCCGAAGTGCTCTGTCGCCAGATGCTGGCCGAGCGCAAAGGCTGCAAACCATCCGAACTCGCCGATCATGGCGTCGTCGTCATGTCGGCCGGAATCTCCGCCATGATGGGGGGCCGCCCCACGCCCGAGGCGGTCGAGGTCATGCAGCGACAGGGGATCGGCTTGAACGAGCACGAATCGCAACCCCTCACCGCACAACTTGTGCGCCACGCCGACATCATTTGGACAATGACCCGCTCTCATCGTCAGGCCATCGTGTCTCAGTGGACCGACGCGGCGGCCCGGACGAACGTGTTGTCTCGCGACGAAGGTGACATTGCCGATCCGATTGGCGGACCGGTCGAATATTATGAGCGATGCGCGGCGCAGATCAAAGCCGAGCTGATTGCTCGCCTGGCCGAACTGGAACTCTAGTTTCCCTCGAGGAGAATCGTCCGATGCGCATTGCCGTGGGGAGCGACCATCGCGGTTACCAGATCAAGCTCAAGGTGCTGGAACTGGTCCAGCGACTGGGACATCAGGCCATCGATGCCGGGCCGCCGAGCGAGGCCAGCGTCGATTATCCCGACATCGCCGCCATCGTCGCTCAACAGGTCAGCCGGGGAGAGGTCGATCGCGGCATCCTGATCTGCGGCACCGGCATCGGCATGTGTATCGCCGCCAACAAACTCTCCGGCGTCCGCGCCGCCCCCTGCCACGATGACCTGACGGCCGAAATGAGTCGCCGTCACAACGACCTCAACGTGCTTTGCCTGTCGGCCGACATGTTGGGCGAAAAACTGATCGATCGGATGATCGATATCTGGTTGAAAACCGAATTCGAAGGAGGACGCCACGCCCGGCGCGTCGAGAAAATCTCGGGCCTCGAATCCGGCTGGCCGGGTTGAGGCAAGACCGCCGCACTCGTGCGCCTCGTTTCATCTCACTCGGTAGCGAGGGCGCATTACCAATCATGGCAATTGCCGAAGACTCTCCCGCCGCGCCGCTCTTGCCCTGGATGCGGCTCCTGCTGCGAGTGGCCAGCATCTATAACCTCTGGGCAGGCCTGGTCATGGTCGTTTTCTACCATGAGGCGAGCAAGATTCTGGGCATGCCAAGGCCCACGCCGATCATGCCCTTCCAGTTGGACGGTCTGCTGGTCGGGCTGTTTGGGGTCGGCTACTGGCTGGTGGCCAATCGGCCCTTGGAGAATCGCAACGTGCTCTGGCTGGGGTTTTGGAGCAAACTGCTCGGCACGGTCTTGTGCGGCTACCATGTGGCCCGCGGCGATCTGCCGCTCTCTTTCGTGCCGTTGGTAGCCATTTCCGACGCCGTCTATCTGCCGCCATTTTTCATCATCGCCCGGCGGCTCGATCGCTTCGCGATCAGAGCAAATGAGCAGGAGATCAGTTGAGCAGATGAGAAGACGAGGCCAAATGGTCCACCTGCTCCCCTGCTCACTTGTTCCCCTGCTCTCGATCGCCGGCCAGCCCTAGCTGGCCGGCGATCGTGGTCATGGCGTCGATGACCGTCTGAATGTGCTCGTCGAGATCGACGCCCAAATCGGCCGCTCCGCGGGCGATGTCGTCGCGGCTGACCGCGGCCGCGAAGCCCTTTTGTTTGAGCTTCTTTTTCACGCTCGTCACCGGCAAGCCGTGAATCCCTTCGGGCCGAAGCCGGGCGACAGCCGTCACGAACCCGGCCAATTCATCGCAGGCGTAAAGCGCTTTGTCCAGCGGCGAGCGACGGGGGCAATCCGGCAAATAATCGGCGTGCGATTTGATGGCGTAGATCACCTCGGGCGGATAGTTCAACTCGCCCAGGATGCGCGCCCCTTCCAGCGGATGTCGAGGTGGATCGGGCCAGCGCTCGTAGTCGAAATCGTGCAGCAGCCCGACGATCCCCCACGTCTCTTCGTCACCGCCGAGCTTGCGGGCGTACGCTCGAAGCGAGGCTTCGACCGCCAGCATGTGACGGCGCAGGCTCTCGCTTTGCGTGTACTGGCAGACCAAGGCGTAGGCCGTGTCGCGATTCAATCGTCCGCCTCGCTCGAGTCGGGCTTGGGCTTGCTTGCCGGCGAATCCTCTTCGTCAGCCACCGGGGCTTTGGCGTCGGCGTCCGATTTCGAAGTCGCACCGTCCTTGCCACCCGCCGCCGGCGCGTCGTCGTCGTCGGTTTCGTCCGCCTCATCCCCAGTTGCCGGACTCGTGGTCGGAGCGGCGTCGCCGTCCCGATCGGAAGCGGCTCGGGCGTCGGCCACGCTGGCGGGCTCATCGAGTTCTGGCGGGATCGCCTCGCGCCAGGGTTTTTTCTCCTGGTAGCTTTGTAGTTCTTTGGAGAGTTGTTCCAACTGCTCCTTGGGCCCGATGGCCACGGCCTCCTCAGACCAGTGGACGGCCGTTGAGAAGTCGCCGGTTTCGGCGTAGCTGGCGGCCAGTGTACTGAGGATATGCGCTTGATGGTATTCCGTCGCCTTACACGCCTTGGTGGCCAGTTCGATGGCTCGTTTGCCGTCGCGCAGGGCATCGTCGGGGGAGGTGGCCAGGATCCAGGCCAGGTTATTGAGGATTGCCGAGTCGTCGGGCTGCAAATCGAACGCCGCTTGATAATCGCTGAGGGCTTCGGCCTGCTTGCCCAGGTTCAGATAGGCGTCGGCCCGACCACGATGGGCCAGCCAGTTCTTCGAATCGTCGGCCAGGATTTGGGAAAAGGTGTCGATGGCTTGCTGCGGCCGCTTGCCGGCCGAATAGAACATGCCCAATTGCAGGCGCAGCTCCGTGTTGTTCGGCGCAAGGTCTTTCAGCTCTTCCAAATCGCCGATCGCTTCGTCGAGCTTGCCGCTGCCGACAGAAAGCAACGCATGAACCTGCAATGCTTCCGGATAGCCCGGTCGAATCCGCAGCACTTCATTCACGTCGTCCATGGCGTGCTTCAGGTCCTTCGCCTGCTGATAGACTCGGGCTCGCAGCAACAGCACGGGCAGCGAACGCGGCTCCAGTTGCAAGGCTTTGCCCAATTCTTCCAGGGACTTGTCGTAGTCTCCCCTGATGGCGAAGATCCGGGCTCGATTTGCCACCAGCAGCGCCGACTCGGGGGCCAGCTCGATGGCCGTATTCAAGCTTTCCAACGCGTCGTCATACCGCTTGAGCAGGAATTGGGCCACGCCCTTGGCTTCGTAGAGGTCGGGATTCTTCGGCTCCATTTGGATTGCCGCGTCCAAATCGGCGATCGCCTCTTCATATTGCGTCTGTGCCAGGTAGAACAGCCCACGCGACCGTATGATCTCCACGCTGTGCGGAGCCAACTTGACGGCCCGGTTGTAATCGTCGAGACGGGCCTCGGGGTCGACCCGCAAATTCGCTCGCAACAAGAGCACCTTCGACTGCCGCGACGGTTGGTCGCCGCTCAGTCGCACGGCCTCGTCCAGCGCGGTAACAGCCCGCGCTCGATCGCCCCCCGGTAATGCGTGCAACCGGCCAATCAAATATTGGGCGTCGAGTTGCTCCGGGTCGAGCTTTACCGACTCTTCCAGATCGCCCACGGCCAATTGCCGGAATTCCGGCCAACGGGCGGGCGGTGCCGGCGAATCGAAAATCTCGGTGCAAACGATTTCGGCCCTTTGCGTCAGGGTGCCGGCTAAAAGTTCGGTGGCGAATTTGCTGTTGTCCGCGCCGAGCCCCGCGTCCATCGCCTTTCGGCAAAGCTGGATGACAGATTCCAGATCATCGAAGCTTTTCGCGCTCAGCTTGATTTCGGTGGCTCGATCGAGATCGGCCTGCCCTTCGTCGTCCGCCTGCACGACCGAGCAGACTGCTAGCACCAGGCAGATGGACATGGCCCAAGCGATCACTCGTCCACAGCGCACGATCGCTTGCCGGACGCGAGAGCCGACGGCCGACCACCGAGAGACAACGACGGCATCCTGGCCGTTATTTGGCATACCCACGACATGACAGGCGGACATGAAATACTCCTTTATCGTCCCTGACGAGCGAAATCGGCTTTGAACGCGGTAGTGCGGGATTATGCCGCGCCGGGGCAAACGACGCCATGTGAGTTGGGTAAGTTAGGCGGAATCTACCCTCAGGAATCCGGTGGAGCTTCCCCCCCAGTGGGAATAGGCCAGGCTGATTGTTGCGCCCGTTTGACGCGCAACGGCCGCGACACACTTTGCTGCCGCACTGCGATTCTCAATCGCCCGCGGGCATCTGGCAGGCCGTTGAAAAATGGGACTCACCTCCGAACAGCACTGCGCGAATTTCGGAAGAAACGGCGGCCGTGAGGTGCCTGTCCCAATTCTTCAACACACTGCTACGCAAACCACTCGCGCACCGGCCGCCCGAGACCATCTTTCGTGGCGTAGAATGGCCGCCGCTCGATGTCGAACGAAGTCTTGGGCGAGATGCCCATCGCCGTGAAGATGGTGGCGTGCAGGTCTTCGACCGAAACGGGCCGGTCGGCCAAAAATGGCCGCTCCTCGGCCGTGGCGCCATACAAAAAGCCACGCCGCATCCCGCCGCCAAACAACACCACGGAGCTGCCCCCCGTGAAATGACGGTGCTGGCCGTAATGCTTCAGCTCCTGGAGCGTGTCGCCGCGAAACGCCGCCTGATCGCCCGCCACGCTCCCAGGCACCCCTTCAATCAGCATGTCGCGACTGAACTCGCTGGCAATGATGACGAGTGTCCGATCCAACAGGCCGCGCTGCTCGAGGTCGAGGATCAACTGAGCGATCGGCCGGTCGATTTCCGCTTTCAATCGCTTGGCCGTCGTGTTGCCGCTTTCGTGCGTGTCCCAATGGACAAACGGAATGTACTCGGTCGTCACTTCGATGAACCGGGCTCCGGCCTCGGTGAGCCGGCGCGCCAACAGGCAGCCCAGTCCAAAACGCCCCGTATTATATTGGTCGTAGCTTTCCTTCGGTTCCAGCGACAAGTCGAATGCCTTGCGCTCCGGCGAACTGAGCAAGCGATAGGCATTCTCCATCGCCCGCATCATCGACTCTTGCTGAAAGTCGCTGGCACGCTCGCCCGCCGGGCTGCGCCGCACCAGGTCGCGGTAGTATTGGTACCGCCGCTCGAATCGCTCGGGCGTCATTCCTTGCGGCGGGCGAACCGCCTCGATCGCCTGGTCGGGGAAGGGGAGCAAGAAGGGGCCATGCTCGGCCCCAAAGAATCCGGCGGTGTGAAACGCCTTCAGTTCTTCCTTCTCTCCCACACCTTCCAGCCGTTGCCCCACATCGACAAAGGCCGGAATCACCGGATTGCGCGGACCCAGTACCTTGGCCATCCACGATCCAATATGCGGCGCGGCGACCGTTTGCGGCGGCACATAGCCCGTGTGCCAGTGATATTGATGTCGTGAATGCAGGATGTTTCCCAGGTCGGGCTGCACGTGCGAGCGGACCAGAGTCGCGCGGTCCATGATCCGCGCGATGTTCTCCAGCCCTTCGGTGATCTTGATGTTGTCGACCACCGTGTCGATCGCGGGAAACGTGCTGCCGATCTTGTGGATGTCCAGGCCCTTCTCGAACGGCTCGTAATGCTTGGGGTCCCAAGTATCGGGAGCCGCCATCCCCCCCGCCATCCATAGCAGAATGCACGTATCGGCCGTGGCCTTGGGCTGCTCGATCGCTTCGTCGGCCCGAGACCATCGCGGCGCGCCGCTGGCCAGCGCGGCCAGCGATGCCGCACCCAGAGTGCGCAAGAAATCCCGCCGGGTGTCCAATGTTTGTTCGTCGGGCGTCTTCATTGCAAGTCTCCGCACCGCCGCTCCACGGAAGGCCAATCCGTGAATTCTATCATTAATCTAACGGATCAATTGAAAGTCGGGCAGCATCACCACCGACCACAACAGGTCGGCGAGCCCCTCGCGCGCCAGCGGCGCTCCGGCGATCCGAGTGGCCAGCTCACGTTCGGCCGGCGTCGGCGACCGGCTCAAAAAATTCAAAAAGATAAAATCGGCCGCCTGTTCGGCGGTCCAGTCGGCGTGCTGGCGAAGCAGATTGTCGGCTCCGCGAGAGAGCAATCCGGCCAGAATTGCCCCGTTCGTCAGATCGAGGGCCTCCAGCGTGGTGAACGATTCCGGCCGGGTCGTGACGACCTGATCGCGGATCGGCCGGCCCAACGCCCGCATCAGCGGATCGGCCGTGACCAGCGCCACGCGGACAAACAGGCCCTTTTCCCCCCGCTCGGCGGCCTGCGCCAACTTGTCGCGGATATCGGGGGACAAAAAGCCTTGGTTCTTCACTGCCACGGCCGGTTTCCAGTCGGACTCGTCCCCCGGCAGCTTGCCCGACGCGCTGGGCACGGTGCCGGTCCATTGCCACTGATCATCGCTGGGAATCGTCAATGCTTCGCCCGTGGCCAGCGAGATCTTGGCCTCGAAAAACAGTGCCGCCGCGTTGGGGCGGTCGCCGGCGTTGCGGGCCAGAATCTGGATTTCGTTCGGTCCGGCCTGTAGCGCCGCTTCCAGCCGCACCGTGACGGGGTGCTGCCAATCTTTGCTGCTGGCCAGTTGTTGACCGTTGACCCACAGCGTGAATTCGTTGTCGCAGGTGATCACCGCCCAAGCCTTCACGGGTTGGGTCGCCAGTTCGAACTTGCGACGAACCATGATCTGTTCGCCCGGTTTGGCGTCCCCCTCGGCATAGCTCCAAATCCATTGTCCCGTGAGCGATCGACCGCCAGCGGTCGACCCCGCCGAATTGAAATTCCCCGCCGATTGCGTCGGACCGGCATCGGTGCACATCCAGATTGTGTCGAGGAACTGTTCGGCCGTCAGCCGCCTGACCTGTGGTCCGCGGAAGACGAACTCCTTCGAGTCGCTTGGCTCGGCACCCACGCTCGGCATTTGATAGGCCCGAGAAGTGACGATCTGCCGCATGAGATGTTTCAGGTCGTCGCCATTGGCTCCGAGGTCGGCGGCCAGCCAATCCAACACGTCTTCATTCCAGGCCGGATTGTCGATCTCGTCAACCGGCTCGACGAGCGCGCGGCCAAAGAAGCGACCCCACAGTCGATTGACGATCGTCCGCCGCAGCCGCGCGTTCTGGTCGTCGGTCACCAGTCGGGCCAACTCCTTCTGCCGTGCTGGTCGATCGGCGCCGGTGGTCAGTTGCCCCAGCTCCGAATTCAGAAACTGCGGGTCGGCGAATTTTCCGGTCGCCTTGTCGCAGCGAAAAATCTCGAGCGGCTGGTCGGCAAAAACACCGGCCAGCCCATAGGCATCGTCGAGTTTCCACGGGCTGACGAAGCTGTCGTGACACGACGCACACTTGAGGTTGATTCCCAAGAAGACTTGCGCCAGGTTTTGGGCCGCCTGGATCGGCGGCCGCTGGCTGGCGTTGACCGCCCCGCGCCACACGATGCCTTTGACAAAACCTTCAGCACCGGCGGCCGGTTCGATCAGATCGCGGACGAACTGGCCGAGCGGTTTGTTGGTCAACAGCGCGTCGTAGAGCCAGGGGGTAATCTGTTGCCGGCCGCCGTCGATGTAGCCGGTCCCTTCGTAGTCGTTGCGTAACAGGTCGTTCCAGAACGACAGCCAATGGTCGGCATAGCGCGGCCGGTCGTCCAATAAAGCCCCCGCCAGGCGATCGCGTTTGTCGGGGCCGGGATCGCTCAAAAACGATTGCAGCTCCTCGGACGTGGGGGGGAGCCCGATCAGATCGTAATACAATCGCCGCGCAAAGGTGCGGTCATCGACAGTCGCGTTCAGGTCCAGGCCATGCTTGTCGGCGTAAGGGCCCATCAGCCGGTCGATCGGATGGGTCAGCCCTGGTCTGACCGGCGGCAATTCGACCGCCCGCGGCTTCCAGGCCCGCAGCGTCAGCGTCCGCAGCGAGACGTCGGCGTCCCAGGAAACTCCCTGATCGATCCAGGCCCGCAGCAGCCCGACCTCTTCACTCGAGAGGCGCCGGCCCTGTTTGGGCATGACCTGTTCTGGATCGACGCCCGCGACCATGGCGATCAGCAGCGAGTCGCGGCTGTTGCCTGGCAACACCGCCCGCCCCGAGTCGCTCTCCTGGAGCGTACTGGTGCGAGTTTCCAGGCTAAAGCCCCCTTCGGCACGTCCGCGCGCATGGCAGGTAATGCAGCGATTGGCCAGGATCGGCAGAATCTCGCGGTGGAAATCGACCTGGTGTGCCGCCGCCGGGGGCAACGCAGTCTTCTCGGCGCCCCTCGCCGCCACGGCCCACGTCAGAACGAGCCCACTATAGCCGAGGCCGGCCAGCAGGAACGAGCTCAGCACGCTAAGGCGTCGTTGGTTCATCGGGCTAGGTAGGAAAAGGCCGGCGGGTTCGAATCGCTTGTTCGGGTTACTGAGCAGGCGGGGCTGCTGAGCAGGCGGGCCGGAATAGGTCGGCGCTGACCATCATCTTACCATGCCCCCGCGCCCCGATCACTTACCTATTGTCCTACTACTTCCGCACTACCCGATTTCCTTCCAGCCGCCGCACCAATCGCCGCATTTCCAACACGCTCAGCGTCGCCAGAACTTGTGGCACGCTCAGCCGGCTGGCGGTCACCAACGCATCGATCGTGGTCGGCTCGTCCCCCAGCGCGGCCAGCACCGCGGTTTCCAGCTCGTTGAGTTGAAGTTCCGCCGGACTGCGCACCTCTTGGCCGTCGGCCTTGGTGATCGGTCCGACCAACGGTCCCAACTCCTCCAGCACGTCGTCGACCGTCTCGACCAGTTTCGCTCCGTCGCGAATCAACCGGTGACACCCGCGCGCCAGCCTGTTGTCGATCCGTCCCGGCACCGCGAACACTTCGCGCCCCTGCTCCATCGCGTGCCGGGCCGAAATGAGCGCTCCCGATTGAGTCGACGCTTCGACCACGATCACACCCAACGACAAACCACTGATGATCCGGTTGCGCTGCGGAAAGGCGCCGGCCAGCGGCGGGCTGTGTGGCGGCGCTTCGCTCACCAGCGCGCCATGAGCGGCAACTTCGTCGGCCAGCGCGCCATGCTCGGGCGGATAGAGATTCAGCAGCCCGCTGCCGAGCACCGCCACGGTCCGGCCCCCGGCCGCCAAAGCCCCCCGATGCGCCGCCGCGTCGATTCCTCGCGCCAGCCCACTGACGACGGTCAGTCCGGCGCGGGCCAAACTGCCGGCCAATTGCTCCGCTTGGGTCAGCCCATAATGCGTGGCGTGTCGCGAGCCGACGATCGCCACGGCCAACGCATCGTCGGGGATCAGTCGGCCGCGCATGAATAACACCGACGGCGGATCGTGGATCTCGGCAAGCATTCGGGGGTAGGCCGGATCGGCATCGGTCAGAATGTCGATGGCGTGCTCGCGGCAGGTGGCCAGGACCGCGCCGGGGTCGATCTCGCGGCGAGCGGCGGCGATCCGCTCGGTCAGCTTGGGCCCGATCCCCTCGACCGAGCGCAGATCGCTCGGCGCGGCGTCGAGCACCGCCGTCGCGGAGCCAAAGCGGTCGCGCAGGGCTTTGTGCAACCGTGGTCCAACCCCCGCGACCAGCGCCAATTGCAGGGCATCGAGCAGCGTCCCAGGCCCCGTTTCGTCCAAGCCGGCGGTTAATGGGCGGTCGCCGCCAAGGTCGGACGGCGTTTTCTTATCCCGCGTCGGATTCTGGTCCGTCACTTGGGTGCGCCCCTTCCGTAGCAAGGTTCATTGCCCGCCGGGCCAAAGCCGAAGTACCCTGGCAAGGCGGCGAACGCGCTTTTCGGTGCCAGCTTGATACTCGACTGGCAACGCTGCCGGCCGAACCCATGGGAAAGGCGACGCGGCGCTGCCGCCTGGGCCGCCGGGAGCGCCGATTTTAGTTCGTCCGGCCAGCGGGCGGAATCATTTTCCGCCGAGCGGGGCCAAATTGTTAAGGTTTGGTTCGTCTGCGGCGCTGGCCGGATGTGCTGTCGACGCGGCCGACTCGATTGGTTAGCATGAATCGTTTGCTTGACTTTTCGCCCTTCGTGGACTGGGAGACGCCCTGAAATGCTTGACCAAGAGGTCCGTCGTTGGACACCGACCGATGCCGCGGAATTGTACGAAATCGCGCGTTGGGGTAAGGGTTATTTTTCCGTCTCCGAATCGGGCCACGTGCTGGTTCATCCGACGCGCGATCCGCAAAAATTCCTGGATCTGAAGCAGTTGGTCGACCGCTTGCAGTTGCGCGGCATCGATCTGCCGATCTTGATTCGCTTCGCCGGCATTCTCAAACATCGCCTGGGCGAAATCCACGACGCCTTCGCCAGCGCGATCGCCGAACACAAATACAACGGCCGCTACTGCTGCGTCTATCCCATCAAGGTCAACCAGCAACGCCAGGTGGTCGAAGAAGTCTTGCGGTTCGGCAAGCCCTATCACTTCGGTCTCGAAGCCGGCAGCAAGCCGGAACTGCTGGCCGTCGTGGCGATGACCGACAATGACACGCCGATCATCTGCAACGGTTTCAAAGACGCCGAGTTCATCGAGATGGCGACGCTCGCTCACAAGATCGGCCGCCAGATCATTCCCGTGGTCGAGAAGTACACCGAACTCGAACTGATCCTCAAGTTCGCCGAGAAGGTCGGCATTCGACCCGTCTTCGGCATGCGCGTGAAGCTGGCCGCCCGCGGCAGCGGCCGCTGGCAGTCGTCGGGCGGATATCGTTCGAAGTTCGGCCTGACGGTCAGCGAGATCCTCCGTGCGCTGACCGAGCTCAAGGCTCGCGGAATGGAAGATTGTTTCAAGCTGCTCCACTTCCACTTGGGCAGCCAGATCACCAACATCCGTCAGATCAAGGGCGCGCTGAACGAGGCGGTCCGCGTTTATGCCGAACTGCACAAGCAAGGCGCCGGGCTGGAATATCTTGACGTCGGCGGCGGCCTGGGCGTCGATTATGACGGCTCGCAAACCAATTTCGAGTCGAGCGTCAACTACACGCTGCAAGAGTACGCCAACGACGTCGTCTTTCATGTGCAAACCGTCTGCGACGAAGCCGGCGTGCCGCACCCGACCATTATTTCCGAGAGCGGCCGGGCCGTGGTGGCCTATCACAGCGCGCTGGTGTTCGGCGTGCTGGGAGTCTCTGGATTGGGCGAGAACGACATTCCACTGCAGTTGGCCGACGACGTCGAACAGCCGCTTCGCGACCTGTTGGATACCTACCATCAGTTAACCCAACGCAACGTGCTCGAGGCCTATCACGACGCCCAGCAGGCCCTGGACATGGCCCTGAACCTGTTCACCACCGGCTATCTGCCCTTGGTGCAGCGCAGCATGGCGGAAAACCTGTTCTGGGCGATCGGTCACAAGATCCAGCGTTTGACCAAGCAAATGGAGTTCGTGCCCGAGGAACTCGAAGGCCTGGACGCCATGCTCTCGGACACCTACTTTTGCAATTTTTCGTTGTTCCAATCGATGCCCGACAGTTGGGCCATCAAGCAGCTTTTCCCGGTCATGCCGATCCATCGGCTCGACGAGCGGCCGACCCGGCCGGCGGTGCTGGGCGACATCACCTGCGATTCGGATGGCAAGATCGAGCAGTTCATCGATCGCCGGGACGTGAAAAAGACCCTCCCCTTGCACAACTTCACGGGCGAGCCCTACCTGTTGGGCGCGTTCCTGTTGGGTGCCTACCAGGAAATCCTGGGGGACATGCACAACCTGTTCGGCGATACCAACGCCGTCCATGTCAGTATGGACCACGAGGGAGAAGTGATCCTGGAAACCGTGATCAAGGGAGACACGGTCCGCGAGGTGTTGGACTACGTCGAATTCAACGTCGAAAGCCTGATGCGCCAGTTGCGCAGCTCGGTCGAAGTGGCCGTGCGAGAATCGCGCATCAATTACGAGGAGGCGGGCCGCTTCCTCCGCTTCTACGAAGACGGGCTCCAAGGCTACACCTACCTCGAAGAGCCTCACGAGCACTAATCCGCTCGCCTCGCGCTCAATCGCCCAGGCAACCGCTCTCCACCGCGCCACTCTCTGCCGCGCCACCGTCGACCGGCCTGGCCGCTGGCCGGTTGTTTTGGCCGCCGCGATCTCATTGCGCCGCGATGTCCTTGTCTGCCCGCCGGTGCGTCCATAACACACATGACGATTGCGCCGGCGGTAACGAGGGCGCCCGTACCCGCGCGGCCCGAGCATTCGCTAGAACGTGCGCTACTGCCACCTGAGTATGGGTGCGATGTGGCGAGAAGTCACCGTGTTGCGTTTGCACCTCGGCAGGTGTGATGTAGAGTTGCATAACGCAGACACTTGCCGAAGCCCCCCGCCAGTTTGCCTCCCGCTGCTTGCTTCCGCCCGCCCCCACGCGCTTCGTCTTGCCGCTGTTTCGCCCCGCCGAAATTCACTCCCCCTTGGTCGAAGGCATCGTCGGTTCCGCTATGCGAAAATTACTTGTCGCGACCTTCGCCCTGGCGCTGCTTCCGGGCATGTTTGGCTGCCAATGCTGCCGCTCGCTGCTGGAGTGCGAACACGCAAAGAACCAGTGGTTGAAAGACCATTTTTGTTGTCATCACAATCGGGTCGACCCGCTGGTAGCGCCGTTGGTTGCGGTTCCGCTGGCGGCGCCGGTCTGTGCGCCCGTGGTTGCTCCGGCAGTGCAGCCCATGCCGTATGCGGCTGCGCCAGTCGCAGTCTGCCCACCCGTCGCGGTTTGTCCGCCGGTTGCGGTTTGCCCGCCAGTGGCCTGTCCACCGGTTCAGCAGTGCTGTCCGCCGGTTCAGCAGTGCTGTCCGCAAATGCCGGTCATCTACGATCCGCCCGGGTCGAATTGCTGCGAGCCGATGTGTTGCCCGTAGTCGAACGTGCCGGCGCGATGCATTCGCGCTCGGCGTCGGTCGACCGGCACCTTCTTTTTTTTCGCGTCAGAACGAGTGGGTGATTCCAAATCTTGCGCTCGCTGCGCATAGTGATTGGGTTGCGGCGTCCGGCGCGTTGCTCACTCCGCGGTGGCACTCCCTGCCGCCGCTATTCGCTTGGCACTTGCGTATCACCCTTTCGCCAGGATCATCCGGCCATGATGCGAATCCTCTGGATCTGCGTTGGATTGCTTCTCTCTCCGTTGCTTGCCCGCGGCGACGAAACGTACGACGTCATCGTGTACGGCGGCTCAGCCGGTGGAATCTCAGCGGCGATTCAGACGGCGCGGCTGGGAAAAAGCGTCTTGATCATCGAGCCCGGCCGGCATCTGGGCGGACTGACCAGTGGCGGCCTGGGGGCGACCGACATCGGCAACAAGCAGGCGATTGGCGGCATCTCGCGCGAATTTTACCAGCGCGTGCTAAAGCACTACAGCCAGCCCGACGTCTGGAAATACGAGAAATCCGCCGACTATCGCAGCGACCGGCGAAAACCAGGCGACGACGCCCTGTGGACGTTCGAGCCGCATGTCGCCGAAGCGATCCTGCGTGACATGATTGCCGAGGTCAAAGTTCCCGTCCACTTCGGTGAGCGGCTCGAGCGGCCGGCGGGTGTTCGGCGCGAGGGAGCAAAGATCGTGTCGATCAAGATGGAGACCGGTCAGGTCTATGCCGCCAAGATGTTCATCGATGCCAGCTACGAGGGGGACCTGATGGCCGGCGCTGGCGTCACCTATCACATCGGCCGCGAAGACAACTCGGTCTATGGCGAAACGCTCAACGGCGTGCAACTCGGCATGAAAGGCCACCAGTTCAACGTGCCGGTCGATCCTTACCGGACGCCCGGCGATACCAACAGCGGAGTCCTGCCGGGCGTCCACGACGGCAGCCCTGGCGAGCAAGGCCAAGGGGACCATCGGGTGCAAGCGTACAACTTTCGCATGTGCCTGACCGATGTGCCGGAAAACCGAGTCCCTTTTTCCAAGCCGGCCGGCTACGACCCCCAGCGATACGAATTGGGGCTTCGCACGATCCTGGCCGGGCAATGGGACGGACTCGATTTGGCGTCGATGATGCCCAATCGGAAGACCGACACCAACAACCGCGGCCCCTTTTCGACCGACAACATCGGCATGAACTACGACTATCCCGACGGCGACTATGCGACGCGGGAAAAAATCTGGCAGGATCACATCAACTACCAGCTTGGCTTGATGTGGTTTCTGGCCAATGATACGCGCGTCCCCGAGACGCAACGCAACGTGGCGAACCAGTGGGGATTGGCGAACGACGAGTTTCAGGATACCGACCATTGGCCCCACCAGTTGTATGTGCGCGAGGCCCGGCGGATGATCTCCGACTACGTGATGACCGAGCACAATTGCCGGGGGCGCGAAGTGGCTTCCGACCCGGTCGGCCTGGGGGCTTATGGCATGGATTCGCACAATACGCAGCGCTGGATCAAGGAGGGGCGCGCGACCAACGAGGGGGACGTCCAAGTGCGGGTTTCCAAGCCCTATAAAATCTCCTACCGCTCGATTGTCCCCAAAGAGACGCAATGCTCGAACCTGCTGGTGCCGATCTGTCTGTCGGCCTCGCACATCGGCTTCGGCTCGATCCGCATGGAGCCGGTGTTCATGGTGCTTGGCCAGTCCGCGGCCACGGCGGCCTGCCAGGCGATCGAGGCGCGTCAGACGGTGCAGGCCATCGATTACGCCAAACTTCGGGAGCGACTTTTGGCCGACCGGCAGGTTCTGGAATGATCCATTCCCACGGCCGCACCCCTTGAGTCCGGCGGGAAAAGGCTTGATGATGACAAGAGCCTTGTCCGCTGGCAGGTGCTCCCTCGCGAGACCGTACGGGGGAAAACGTTCCTGTTGGCAACGTCTCGTTTTCACGCGGAGGATCGTTGGCATGACATCCGCCGAGCAACAGCCTTTGCCCCCGCGGCGTTTTGATTCGCTCGAGCAGGAGGCGTTTCTTAACCTCTGGCGGACCTACGATCGGTTGCACATTGCCGAAGAAGCACTGTTCGTCCAATACGACCTGACGCCTCAGCAATACAACGCCCTCAGATTGTTGCGCAGCGACCATCCCAACAAAGTGGCCACGTTGGCGCTGGCCGAACGGCTGGTGTCGCGCGCCCCCGACATTACCCGCCTGCTCGACAAACTAGTCGTCCGCGAATTGGTCGAGCGCCAACGCCCGGCCGGAAACCGCCGGACGGTGCTGGTCGGCATCACCCCGGCGGGTTTGCGATTGCTCGCCGAGTTGGCGAAAGAAGTTCGCGATTGCCACCATCGGCAGCTAGGCCACTTGTCCCCCGCCGAGCTCAGGCAACTGATCGACTTGCTTTATCTCGCCCGCAAGCCGCACGAAGAATCGGCCAGCAGTTGGAAATAGATCGGCGCCCCCCGCTTGGCAACGGAGAAGACTTGGCACCGCACCGGGAGCGATCCGTTCGATCCGTGCGCTGATTAGTCACTCACCTCCCCCAAGTTCGTCCGAATATGCGCCAAAATGTCGTGCAACTGCGTGAGTTGCACCGGGGACAGGCCGCGCGTGGCACGGGCTCGCACCCGATGCGCACACTGAACCATTTTTTCCCAAAGCGGTTGCACACGCTGCGTGGGACGAATCAGCTTCTTGCGGCGGTCGCTCTCGGCCGGCACGCGCTGGATCCAGCCGTCCCGCTCCATTCGGTCCAATACGCCGACCAGCGTCGGTGCTTCGATCGACATCCGCTCGGCCAGTTCGCTTTGCGAGAGTTCGCCGGCAAAAGAAACCCAGGCCAACGTCTCCCACTGGCGACTCGTGATCCCATGGGCCGCCAATTCTTCGTTCATGGCTCTCGAGATCTCTTGGGTCGTGGAGAAGACCCAACATCCAATGCTGTTTTCAAAATCGTATTCCAGCATCCGGCTTGCCCTCAGGTATGACACATTGAATTGAAAGCATCGCGTGTTTTAGGAGTGCCGCGTGTTTTAGAAGCAAGGTGCCGTACCGGTTGCCTGGACTTGTTTTCGACGAATGCCTTGACCGTCTCGCTGAAATGACCGCCGAAAGGCGGAATCCCAGTTCTTCGCCCAGCCTATTCATGGAGTAAGTTGACGATGTAGATTTCCGCGTCCAAATGCAATTAATCCGCCGCCGCGCGGTAACAATAAGCGAACATCATTTCCCATTCCAGTTGTTGGAGCCGCTTGCAAAACGTGTGAAGCGGCGGACTGGCATCGAGCGCCAATTCGCACAAGTCGACGAACCGCAGCGGATCCCAGGTTTCCTGCTCGTTCAAAAAGCGGACCTCTTTCCCGAGCACACCATTTTTCACCATCGAGCCTGCTTTTCCTTGCGCCAGGTCGCGCCGGCCGGCCGCCGCTATTTCGTCGCTGACCAGGTTGCGTGCTTCTTCGGCCAATGGGCCATACAGTTCGTGCTGGCCAACGCGGCGGAACCAATATTTGGCGTTGGTAAAATCGGGCTCTCGACGATGCATCACCGCGTGCCAAAAACTTCCCTCGGGCGTATCGAGCGATTGACTGATCCGGTGCGACTTGTCGAGAAAATCGAACCGCAGCCAAATCGCCGCGCAACAGGCAAGCGTCATATCGCGGTCCACCATCTCCCGCGGCGCGACCACCGAAGCGGGCGTCACCCTCTCCAGCAGAGTACGCACGCTACTCTCCGGATTTCCGGGTCCCAATTCATTGATCGCAGCGCCGGCCAAAAGGCCGGCCACGGTCGGTCCGTAGTCGTGCACGCTGAAATGCGCCACGGTCGAATCCCCTTGATGCGCGCTGAGGCAAAGATGTGTCCTTTGCCAGCCCGCTGGGCTTCATCGGGCGTTGAACTCCCGAAAAAAGACCAGCCCAGGAAAGCCGGCTCAGGCGAGAGTATTGTACACTCCGCAAAATGGCTGCTAAACTGTTTTGCTTCGAGATTGCTTAAAGAGTTTGCACAAAACTCGGTTCGTATAAATTTGGGAAAGTAGCAGAGAATTCGGATGGCCAGCGACGACCCCACCCCCCACCAGTCCGCGCAACCGGCGGCTTCGCCTGCGCAAACCATCACCCCAGACCGCGCGCCGGTCGCAGTGCCGCCGACGGTCGCAGTGCCGCCGACGACCGCAGCGTCGCCGACTGCCCCCGCGCCGTCCGAGCCACAGCCTGTGCGAATCCGCATCGGCTCACAGCGCTGGGCGCAAAAGGATCCGAAGGCCAAGCCCAAACCGGCCACAAGCTGGCTTGGTTCTCCCACCGCTCCACGCAGCGCTGCGGCCGGCCAAGTTTCTCCCCCCCCAGGTGGCGGGCCGTCCCTTGCTTCACAGCCGTCGAATCCTGCCGTCGCCGAAAAACCGGCCGCGGCCAGCGGCGAAATATCGCCACACACTCGGCCCGTCGAGCACGCTGCGGTGGCCGAGAGCCACATGCACGCCCCGGCGGCCGATCGAGGCGCCGATCCCCAGGCGGCGATCGCGGCGACGGATTCGAGCGGAGCGGGCCGCCACGTAGCGGCCGAAACATTGCCCCCCCCCGAACCGGCGTTGGCGCCGCAAACGCCTGCTGCAAATCAAGGGCCTGTTCAACGCACGGCGCCGACCGGACCCATCGCACTTCCGAATTTACGTTCGCCACTGACACCGGACCTGGAACAAGAACTGGCCGTCGCGCTCGGTGATTTATCGCTCGACGAAATGATGGCCGCCACGGCGCCGACCGCGGCCGCGCCGGAACTGGAGGCCGAAGCCCGCCTGCGCGGTCGTGTCGTCAGCATTCATCGCGACAACGTATTCCTCGATCTCGGGTCGCAGCGTCAGGGAGTCCTCGCAATGCGCGTGTTCGTCGAGCCTCCCCAGGTAGGCGCCCTGTTGGATGTGCAGATTGCTCGCTTCGATCCCGCCGAAGGCTTGTACGAAGTGGTCCTTCCCGGTGGAGCGGTCGCGGTGGAAGACTGGTCGCAGGTGACCGAGGGAATGGTGGTTGAAGCCCGCATCACCGGTCAGAACAAAGGCGGACTCGAGTGCGAAGTGAACCATCTGCGCGGCTTCATTCCAGCCAGCCAGTGTTCGCTCTATCGCGTGGAGGACTTAGGTCAGTTCGTCGGCCAAAAACTCCGCGCCGTCGTCACCGAAGTCAATCCCGACAAGCACAAGCTGGTCCTTAGCCCGCGGGCGGTTCTGGAACGCGATAAAGCTGAAGCCAAAACCAAGCTCATGGCCGAGCTCGAGGTCGGGCAAACGCGCGAGGGGATCGTCCGCAGCCTGCAAGAATTTGGCGCGTTTGTCGATCTGGGCGGCGTCGACGGACTCGTCCATATCAGCCAATTGAGCTGGGATCGTGTGCGCCACGCCAGCGAGGTCCTTCACTTGGGCCAGAAGATCAAGGTCAAGGTCCAGAAGATCGATCCGGCCACGGGCAAGATCAGCCTGGCGTTTCGCGATCTGGCCGACAACCCTTGGGCGCACGCCGCCGGCAAATATCCGCCGCGCAGCACCGTGCAAGGCACGGTGACTCGGCTGATGGATTTCGGCGCTTTTGTCCGCTTGGAATCGGGCATCGAAGGCTTGATCCACATATCCGAGCTTTCGCACCGCCGCGTCTTTCGCGCCGGCGACATTCTTCAGGAAGGTCAGCAGGTCGAGGTGCTGGTCCTGTCGGTCGATGCCACTGGGCAGCGCATCAGTTTGTCGCTCAAGGCCCTCGAAGCCCGACCCACGACGGCCGCCAAGCCCGAGGACGAAGCCGCCGAGGCCGAGGCTCCCCCGCCCCGCCGGCAGCATCAGGGCTCGCTCAAAGGGGGCATCGGCGGCAATTCCGGCGGCGATAAGTTCGGCCTCAAGTGGTAGAACCGCGCCAGACGCCGCGAGAGCAATCCGGCTGCGAATACGACGTATCGCCCCAGTGACGCCAAACTCGTCCGCGCCCGGGTGTTAACCGCTGGCCTCGGCCAGTGCCAACGCGCGCAGTGCGTTGAGTGCCGACAACATGTCGGCCTGGGCGATCTCGGCCCAGCCGGCCAGCCGATGCTTCACGATGCACAGCTTGAATGCCTCGAAAGCTTCGCTTACGTCGGCTGGCAGCGACGCCAGATGGGCAAACGGTCTGACGGGCTCGACCGCCACGGCTCCGCTGGACCGCTCGTCGTCCCACTCTCCCGCACTGGCTTCGGCGTGCTCGTCGTCGCCGTCACCGTTGGATGCACGGTCATCCCAAGGGACGTCTTCCGAATGCGAACGCTCGGTCGAACGGACCAGATCGACCGACGGTTCCACTGCCGGCAGTGTCTCGTCGGCCGTTTCACCATCCTCGTCGAGTTCGCCAGTCTCGTTTTCGGTCGTTTGCCAGTCGACCGACGTGCCGAGGGTCTCGCAGCGCGTGCGCCGCATATCGGCGATCGACCAGGCGTTTCGGACCGCTCCTTCCAGCCACATTTCGGCATCGTCCCAATCGAGAGCCGCTTGGAAATGGCTCCAGTACAAGCCGGCGTAGCTGTCGCGCGCTTCGCCGAACCGCTCGAATACCCGACGCAGACGTCCAACGTGCTGAGGCGTCACCTGGCCAACTTGCCGGCTCCAAACCTCGTCGGAATGCTCCGACAGGCCGGCCCCGGCATCGACCAGCGCCTCGCGCCATTGGGAAATGATTTGGCCTTTCTCCCAATTGGTGGTGCTGACCAATCGCTTCCACTTGCCCAAGAACTGCTCGCTGGTTTGTTCTACGACGGCGATATCCATGCTGTGCTCAATGTCTCCACTGGGAACCCGGGGCCTGGGCGCAGCCTCTCGCCACACCGCAGCGGATTCTAGCAAGATAGCGGGCACTCGCGCGCGCCGCGTGACCGCTTGAGGCATGCACACAGGCCGGGACGCTCCGCGCAACAGACAACGGCGCCACGAGTTTATCGTCGGCGGCAATCGTCGAAGCGCCCGTACGATCGTGGGGATAACTTGTCGGCGGCAAGCCGTCACAGTCCGCCACTCCGCCGAACCGGTGGTCAACCGCCGGCTGGCACCGGCGCGATTTCGATCGACTGAAATCCGCAGGTCTTGTGTGCTCCGTCGCAGAAGGGCCGCTTTGCCGAATGCCCACAGCGGCACAAAGCAATCGCCGGTTTGTCCGGATTCAGCGGAAAAGCATTGCCGTTCTGGTCAACGATCGTCACCGCGCCTTCGATCAACAGCGGTCCATTCGGACGAACTCGAATCGTAACATTGCTCATACAAGTCGCACTTTCTCTAACCGGGAGGATGGTTTCTCGCGTATGCCGGCTCCCACAGGAGTCCGCGACCAGTTTAACCGGCTGGGCAAGATTGGAAAGGCGTAGTGCCCCTCGCGTCGCAGTGCCCTTCGCGTCGCGGTGCCCCCGGCGCCTCGGCGAGCGCCCGCCGGGCTGCGGTGGGATTAATTCCCGGGCGCCGTCGAAAGCCGGAACAAGACACGTAGCCGCGCCGGACGGCCGCTCTCAGCCGACCCTGTGGCGTCAAACGCGTCCGCACGCGTTTTGTCTGGTGCGTTCGGGCCGTCACCCTGAGGCGAAGAAGAGTCTGCCGCCGCGGGCGCCGGCCTGAATTCAAAGGTCGGCTCTTGCTTGGACGACATCGACTTGCCGGCTGCGTGCGCGGGCGCAGAAGGCTGCGCTTGTGAAGGCTCCGCCCGCTCTCGATCGACGATTTGCTGTCCAGGGAGTTCGACGGTCAGGAATTGCTCGGGATGGTTTTGCAAGTCGGCCAACACGGCTTCCAACTGCCGCGCGTCGAGTTCCACCACGACGCTTTTGGACCAGGCCTCCTTCAGGCCGGACCGCGAGTCCTTCGCGTCCGCGTCGGCGGCCACATCCTGGGCCTTTTCAGCTTTTTTGTTCGGCCGCTGCGCCGCATCGGCTTGGTCTAGTTTCCGAGAGGACTCGACCAAGTCCGAGGAGGGTAGCCGCGGGTCCCGAGGTTTTTCGGCCGACCGTTCGGGCGCCGACACGGGAACCAGGTGATTGCGAGCCAGCAACGATTCGAACGCCTTGTCTTGAACCGCACCGGGCGCCAGTCTGCAGGTGACGACCAAGGTAGCCGGGGGCGATCCCAACGCGGCCTTGCGACGACCTTCCGCGCCACGCGATTTCGACGGCCCAGAGCCCCCCATCCCGCCACTCATCCCGCCACTCATCCGGCGCGTCGCGGTGGGAGGACCCGCTGCGCCACTGGGCGCGGCCCGGTTGTACTCTGCCAATCCCTCGTTCTCTGCCGCCGCTTCGTCCATGTCCATCTCTTCGTCCCCGCTGGCAGAAGAGAGCGGAGTGGTCGCCTTGGCTTTGCTGAGCGACAGGTCGTCGCGCACAGCCGATTTCTCATCTTGCTGATCCGATGGAGCAGACATCTCTGCCGGCGAATCCTGAAACACCGGAGCTCGTGCGATTTGCGGATGCTTATCTGGTTTGTCTTTTTCTTTCTCCGAATTGAGCATCATGGCCACGGCCGCCGCCACGGCCAACAACGGGTAAATGATCGCCCGCCAACGGCGCGAAGCTCGTTCCGCCGCCGATGCCTCGCCCGCCGCGGTGAGGTCGCGCGCCCGGGGCCTCTCCCCCTCTTTGCCCGGTTTCGACTCCTCGGCAATGCGGAGCACGCGCGAGGCGAAATCTTCATCAAGCTTGTGTCGCGGCAACGACGAGAGCGACGCCTTGAGCGCGCACAGTTCCTCGTGAACCTGCCGCAACTCGGCGCTCTCGGACAGGAGTCGCTCGACGCGCTGTCGCTCGTCGGCCGATAACTCGCCGTCGAGATAGGCGCTCAGCAATTCGTGATTCGTTTCATCGCTCATAAGTCTTCACTTCCGCCACCTCGCGGGTGCTGGTAGGCACCGCCTCGGGCGAACGGTTCATGGACCGGACCTGTTATCGTCAGATTGCAATCGGATCGATCCTCGTCGTCAGTACTTATTCCAAGAGAACGGTTTTCAAATGCTCTCGTAGTTGCATGCGTGCCCGGTGGAGTCGGCTGCGAACCGTGCCGACCGGTAGATCCAGAATTTCGCCGATGGTTTCATAGTCGCAGCCATCGATTTCGCGCAGCACGATCACGGTTCGATATTCTTCGGCAAGTGCAGCCAAGGCCGATTGGACGGTGGCCGCTCGCTCTTGCCGCTGGAGCCGGTCTCCGGGGGCATCGTCTTTTCCAAGCGGTTCTTCTCCGGTCATTTCTTTAGTTTGCTCGACCGAAATGACCGGTCGTTGGCGTCGCCGCCGGCTAATGGCCTGGTTGAAGGCGATGCGATAGAGCCAGGTGTAAAATGCAGCTTGGCGCGAGAACGTCTCGAGCTTGGTGAAAGCCTGCACAAACGCATCCTGGACGACGTCGTAAGCCTCGTCGGCCGAACCAATCACATGCAGGACGCTGTTGTAGAGGCGGTCTTGGTATTTCGTCACCAACTCGCCAAACGAAGCCGTCTGACCGGCCAGCGCTTCGTCGATCAATTGGGAATCGTCGCGCGGGACACTCCTTCGGTCGCTCTCGCGGTCAGACGGTTCGCGCAAGCCGCCGGCCCCGGCGCGCAGACCCTTGTCGCGCGCCGCCTTGCCGCGTTCCGCACCGTCACGCTGGGAATGGTCGCGCTGCACAGCCCATTTCCATGAATAGGGACGCTTGCCAAAGGGCCAAAGTTCCCGGCCGCTCTCCCCGCTCCGCCGGCTTTCCGTCCTTATGATACCGCCGGGCAGACTCCCGGGGAGTTGAACGTGGTCAAAAAGGGGGTGCTTTGCCGCCTTGCAGAGAGATTGGCGAGCCAGCGATCGAACCGATCGGCCCGTGCTTGCGTAATTTGGGAAGATCGACTGGATCGGCAGGGGCAAGGTGCGCGCCCCGGGGGGCCTGTGCGGTCCAAGTATGCAGTTTCGCAGTTGAGCCCCTGTCGAGTTAGGCATTAGGATACCGCCACTGGCCCAAGGCCTGACTGGCAAATGGCCAAAGGCCAGACGGGCAAATGGCCAAAGGCCATACAGGCAAAACGACGTCTGGGGCGGTCCGATGACCTGATCATCACGCCCACGGTGATCCCGCCAACGAGCAAATCATGCTGCATTTGAAGGACATTCAAAAATCGTACGTCGAGCCCGACGGCTCGATTCTCAAAATCCTCGACATTCCCGACTTCCGTATTGCCGCCGGCGAGCAAGTGGTGCTGATGGGGCAAAGCGGATCGGGCAAGACGACGCTGCTGCACATCATCGCGGGGATCGGCCAGGCCAACTCGGGCCAGGTCTGCGTCGCCGGAACCGACATCGCCCGCTTGTCCGAATCGCGCCGCGATCTGTTTCGTGCCCGCACGATCGGCTACGTCTTTCAGACGTTCAATCTCCTCGCGGGATTCTCGGCGCTGGAAAACGTGCTGCTGGGAATGACGTTCGCCGGCCGCCACGATGCCGCCCGCGCCCGGGCCCTCCTCGAACGCGTCGGCCTCACGCGCCGGTTGAGCCATAAACCGGCGATGTTGTCGGTCGGCGAACAGCAGCGGGTGGCGGTTGCCCGGGCTTTGGCGAACCGGCCCAAACTGCTCCTGGCCGACGAGCCGACGGCAAACGTCGACCGCGGTCATCAGCAGCAAATCATCGCGCTGATTCGCGAAACCTGCCGTGAAGAGAACGTGGCGCTGCTACTCGTCACCCACACGACGGAAGTCGCCGATCAATTCGAGCGAGTCGAACACCTCGAGCGTTTCAACCAGGCGGTGGCATCCCTATGAGTTTGTGGAAAATCGCCTGGCGAAGCATTCAACAGCGAGCTCTGGCCTCGACGCTGACCAGCGTATCGATGGGCCTCGGCGTGGCATTGGTCGTGGCCGTGTTGGTCGTTCACGCCGCCGTCACCGAGTCGTTTCGCCACGGGGCCGGCTTGGGCTACGACATGATCGTCGGCGCCAAAGGGGGCAAGCTCCAGTTGGTCCTCAACACGGTCTATTACCTCAGTTCGCCGGTCGAGAATATTCCCTATTCCTATTACAAGGAATTCACCGAAGGAAAATTCAAGCCCTACGTCGAGAAGGCCGTTCCCTGCTGCTTGGGGGACTACTTCGAGGATTATCGGGTGGTCGGGACGACGGCCGAAATGTTCACGCTCAAGCCGCCGCACGGCCAGCCCTATACCTGCGCGCAGGGTGAGATTTTTCATCCCGACGATTTTTTCGCCGCCGTCATTGGCTCGACCGTCGCCCGCAAAACCGGCTTGACGGTCGGCAGCAAGTTCCAGCCGACGCACGGCGCCCCCGACGGACACCAGCACGATCCGTTCACCGTTGTCGGCGTGCTGCGACCGACAGGCACTCCGAACGATCGTGCGCTGTTCATCAATATCGAGGGCTTTTATCTCCTCGACAATCACGCCAAAGAGCCTCCCGAGCCGGAAGCACACGCGGACCACGATCACGACCATGCCGCGGATGCCGACCATGAGCACGCCGACCATGAGCACGCGGCCGGTCCGGCCGGATCCGTCCTTGCCGACGACCACGACCACGCCGCTGAACCGGCCGATCACGACCACGCCGATCAGGACGCCCACGAGCACGGCCACGACGAGCACCATCACCACAAGCCGCTGCCGGAGAATCAGCGCGAGGTGACGGCCATCTTGGTCCTTACGGCCTCTCAGCCAGGAATTCCGCCCGGACTGTCGGCCCAACCACTGGTCAAGCAGATCAACAAGGGATCGGTTGCCCAGGTGGTGCTGCCGATCCGAGAGATTTCCACGCTGCTTGAATTGTTCGTGGCGCCGTTGGAACTGTTGCTGTTGGGCCTGACGGTGCTGATTGTCGCGGTGGCGGGCGTCGGCATCTTGGTGAGCATTTATAACTCGATGAGCGAACGCCGCCGCGAAATTGCCGTGATTCGTGCCCTGGGGGCCAGCCGCGGAGCCGTCATGCTGATCGTGCTGCTGGAATCGATTTTGCTGGCGCTGGCCGGTGGCGTCCTGGGCTGGCTGCTCGGGCACGCGTTGCTGGCGGCGCTGGGCCCCTGGATCGCCCTGGAAACGGGCGTTAGCATCGCGTTTTGGCAGGCGGCGGTGCTGGAATTGGTTATAATACCGGGATTAGTCGTTTTGGCCGCCGTCGTCGGTTTCTTGCCGGCCCTGGTGGCCTATCGGACCGACGTGGCCAAAGCTTTGGTGGCGGCTCCCTAGCGTCACGGCCGCCGCGATTTATTCCCCACAAACTCAATTTGCGAAGGGCGTCGACATGCTGCTCAAGCGCGGGATCGTCTCCAGGGTGGCAACGCTGGCCATGACCGGTGCCGGCCGAACTCGGGCCTTCCTGCTCTCCGTGAGTCTGGTTGCCGCGGTTCTGGTTGGCCTGGCGCCCCTTGGCGCCCGCCAGGCCACCGCTTGCCCATTCTGCGCGGCGGTCTCCCTCACTTTTTGCGAGGAAATTGCCGGCGCCGACGCGGCCGTGATTGCCAAGCTCGTCAAGGCCGCGCCGCAGCCGTCGGCCGACAATCCGGGAGATATTGGCAAAGCCCGCTTCGAGGTCGTCGAGCGACTCAAAGGGGACAAGTCGCTGGCCGTGGGCAAGCGGTTCGAGGCCGTCTACTTTGGCGACAGCCCGGTTGGCAGCCTGATGCTGATCACCGGCGTCGATCCGGCGAATATCAATTGGTCGACGCCGATCGCCATCACTCCCAAAGCACGCGTCTACCTGACTCAGGCGCTGAAGCTGCCCAAAGAAGGGGCCGATCGCCTGGCCTTCTTCCAAGACTATCTCGAAGACAGCGACGAACTGCTGGCGCGCGACGCTTACGACGAATTCGCCAAAACTCCTTACGCCGGCGTGAAGGATCTCAAAGACCGGATCAACCACGACAAGCTGATCGCTTGGATTCAAGATCCCAAAGTCGCCCCCAGTCGCCGGCGTTTGTACCTGACCATGGTCGGCGTTTGCGGTCAGCCTCAGGACGCCGCACTGCTGGAAAAGATGATTCGTTCCGACGACCGGCAAGTGAAGTCGGGCCTGGACGCCTTGATTGCCGCCTACCTGACGCTCAAGGGTCCGGACGGCATGCCGCTTGTCGAAGAGCTGTTCCTGAAAAAGCAGGATGCCGATTACGCCGAAACCTACTCCGCGATCATGGCCTTGAGATTCCACGGTCAGGAAGAGCAATCCGTTCCCCGGGCACGACTGCTCGAAGGCTTGCATTACATGCTCGATCGCCCCCAATTGGCCGACTTGGTGATTGCCGATCTGGCCCGTTGGCAAGACTGGGGCATCATGGATCGATTGGTCGAGCTGTTCAAAAACGCGACCGATGAAACCAGTTGGGTCCGCGTTCCCGTGATCAACTATCTGCAAGCCTGTCCGTTGCCGAAGGCGAAAGTGTATCTGGCCGAGTTGGCCAAGCTCGATCCCGAATCCGTAAAGAAGGCCACCAACCTCTTTCCGATCGGCGCGGCCCCCGCCGCTCGCGACAAATCGCCTGCCGCCTCCTCCGACAGCAAGCCAAGTGGTCAGGACGCTTCGGAGCAGGATGCCGTAAAGCAAGATGCCCTCAAGAAGGATGCCTTGAAAAAAGGTGCGGCAACCAGCGATGCCGCGAATAAGAATGAAAGTGCCGCCGCCGGTCCACCGAGTGACAGTGCCGCGGCCAATTCCCCCGCGGCAAGCACTCCGCCGAGCAGCACTCGATTGTCTCGCGCGCCGGCGCCGAGCATTTCGGTTCACTCCTCGGCGATTGGTGCCCCCCACTTGCTGGGCTGGATGGCGCTGGCCGGTTGTCTGCTGGGAGCATCGTTTTGGGCCATCCTCGGGGGCGGACGGAAGGCAAGTTGAACGGGTCACGGCGGTGCGTGCGGCGCTCGATGCCGAGTGATTTGCAGTGTGATGGGAAGACCAATGAGCGTGGATGTCCAACGTTCCGAGCAGACCGACGACGATCCGTTCCTCCAATACCGCGCCTTGAGCAGAACGGCGGTGGCCAGCCTCGTGGCGGGAATCGCCTCGCTGACGGCGCTGCTGGCCTGGGTTTGCCTGGCCTTTCCCGTCGCCGGTATTTTGTTGGGCGTCTATGCCTGGCGGGCCATCCGCAGCCGGCCTGACGAACTGGCCGGTTTGCCCGTCGCCAAAGCCGGGCTCGCCCTCTCCGCCTTGTTTGCTATTGTTGGGCCCGCCTGGCTGTTGTATCAACACGCCACCGAGGTGCCCGCGGGCTACGAGCGGATCTCCTACGAAGAGTTGCAGCCGGTTGCCGGCGCCCGCCCGGACGCGATTCCCCCCTCGGCATTGGCCTTGGAAGGAAAGAAAGTCTTCATCAAGGGCTACGTCTATCCGGGCCGCGAAATGGAGGGAATCAAAACCTTCTTGCTGGTCCGCGATCAGGGCGACTGCTGCTTCGGCGGCAATCCTAAAATCACCGACCGCATCCAGGTCACGCTCGTCGATCCGTTGCGGCTGGCCTACAAATCGCGGTTGCACAAGCTTGCCGGCGTGTTCCATGTTCGACCGACCACGGCCGTCAACGCCGGCGGCGGTGTCTTTTACCAACTCGAAGCCGATCATTTGCAATGACGATTCACCCCGTTATCTGCGAGCCCAGCGGCAGCGTCCGGCGCGCTTTGAGTTGGATCGTTCTAACGGTCGGCGGTTTGATGCCGATGCCGTGGATGACCGTCGCCAGCGCCGCCGAGCGCTCGGCCGGCTCCGAGGCAAGCGCGCCGCGCGATGCCACGTTTGACGACGTGAAACTCGACCTGAAAAAAGACGAGCCGTTCAAGAAGACCGCCTTGACCGCCAAAGTCAAAGAGCTCGATGGAAAATGGATCAAGATTCGCGGCTACATTCTGCCCAGTTTTCAAGACACGGGCATCAAGCAGTTCGTCCTGATGCGCGACAACATGGAATGCTGCTTCGGCAAAGGTGCGGCCCTGCACGATTGCATCCTGGTCGAAATGCTCGATGACGCCACGACGACCTTCACGGTTCGTCCGGTGACGGTCATCGGAAAGTTCACGATCAAGGAAATCGTCGATGCCGAGGGCAAACAACTCGCCATCTATCGTCTCGACGCCCGCGAAACGAAGTAGCGTCGCGCCTGCTTCCGCCGCTCGCATCGGC
>Ga0182024_10002907_pt1 | contig 41717 bp, 32 predicted proteins | sample P32metaG_FD_120480 | JGI IMG/M metagenome (GOLD analysis project Ga0182024, IMG submission 120480) | Permafrost microbial communities from Stordalen Mire, Sweden - P3-2 metaG (Illumina Assembly) | ecosystem: Environmental > Terrestrial > Soil > Wetlands > Permafrost | place: Sweden: Stordalen... | reverse complement strand
CGCTCCCGTCCCTGGAGCGGCCCGGCGTGGCTCGGCGATGCCACGGTTGGACACCAAGCTGGCGCGAATATTCATGCTACCCAAAGCGCCCGGCGTGCATCCAAATCCTTGCACTGGGCCACCAGGGGAGAAACGCATGTGGAATAGACGAGACTGGGACGACTTCTTCTTAATTGTCCGGAAACGGTGGAGCGCGCATCGCCCTCCGCGTCCCGTGGATCTGTCTCACCGCAACCGCTTGGTGCCCACCGAAGGCTATAGTCTCGCCGAACTGGATCAGGCCGGCCTGAGCATCGAGCAGGCGGAATATCTCGGTCTGCCCGTGGACGCCGGCCGCGTCGGCTCCTACGGTCCCAACGTCACCACGCTCCGCGAGTTTTATCGCTCCAGCCGCTCGCGTTTCTAATCGAAGTTTCCTTTCGCGTATATCCTGACTTTCGTTCGCAAACGAATAGCCCACGATCAGGCTTCACGAGGGCCGTCGTGCGCCCTCTCGGAACAAAATTTCGCTCCTCGCGCCTCAAAGCATCCGAAATTCAGCTATCCCGCGACCTTCAGCAGCGTCTAAGCCCGGTTGAAACGGTTTTGCCCGCACTGACGTATCATCCAAAAGCGACTAAGTGACTTCTAGGAGACTGCTCGATGAAGAAGGCTGTGCTCGCCCTCGCCATCCTTTCGATTTCGTTCGCGTCAGCATCGTTCGGACAAGACGCCAAGCCGCTGCTGCTCCGCCAGCCCACATTGAGCCGAACTGACGTCGCTTTCATGTACGGGAACGACCTCTGGAAAGTCAGCCGTGAAGGTGGCGAGGCCATCCGCCTCACCGCCGGGCCCGGCATCAAGCGCGGCCCGCATTTTTCGCCCGATGGCCAGTGGATCGCCTTCACCGGCGAGTACGACGGCAAGCTTAACGTCTACGTGATTTCCGCGAGCGGCGGCACGCCGCGCCGCGTCACATTCCACACCGGCCCGGACATCGTCGCCGGATGGACCCCAGACGGAAAAAATATTCTCTTCGCCTCGCCACGCGACAGCTTCGCCAATAACACTCTGGCTCTCTTCACCGTCTCCGCCGCGGGCGGCTTCCCCACGAAAGTTCCGCTCCCGATCGGCTGGGAAGGCTCCTACTCTCCCGACGGAAAATATCTCGCCTATCGTCCCACTGCGGCGCCCTTCGGCAATTGGAGCCACTACCGCGGCGGCACTTCTCCTCGCATCTGGATCGCAAACCTCTCGGACTCCAGCATCGAGAAGCTTGCGCACGACGATTGGAACGATCTCAATCCGCTTTGGGTCGGCGACACGATTTATTTTCTCTCCGACCGCAACGGCGCCTACACGCTCTTCGCCTACGACACAAAATCTCAGACGGAATCGCAGATCATCGAAAATACCGGCTTGCCCATTAAGTCGGCGGACGCTGGCCCTGGCGCGATTGTGTACGAACAATTCGGCTCGCTCCATCTGTATGATCTCTCCACTCATCACCAGCAAACCATTCAGGTCCATATCGATCCGGACCTCGTCGAAGTCCGCCCGCATTTCGAAAAAGTCGCGAAGCATATCAACGACGCCGCGATTTCGCCCACCGGCGTGCGCGCCGTCTTCGAAGCCCACGGCGAAATTCTCACTGTCCCCGCCGAAAAGGGCGACATTCGCAACATCACCAATTCTCCCGGCGTCGCCGACCGCGGCCCGGCCTGGTCTCCCGACGGAAAATCCATCGCTTATTTTTCCGACGAATCCGGCGAATACGCGCTGCACCTACGCGCGCAGAACGGCTTGGGTGAGGTTCGCAAAATCAATCTCGGAACTCCGCCGTCCTTTTTCTACGGTCTCACCTGGTCGCCAGACAGCAAGAAAATCGCTTACACCGACAAATGGCTCAATCTCTGGTACGTGGATCTGGATAAACCCACTCCCGTGAAAGTGGACACCGACTACTACGACGCGCAAGGCCTCAATCCCGCGTGGTCTCCCGACAATCGCTGGATCGCCTACACCAAGCTGCTGCCCAGCCATTTCCGCGCTGTCTTTGTCTATTCGCTCGACACCGGAAAATCCACGCAAATCACCGACGGCATGAGCGACGCTCGTTTCGCCGTGTTCGATAAGAACGGCAAATACCTTTATTTCGCCGCCAGCACCAATTCCGGCCCCGCGATTGGCGGCCTGGATATGTCCAGCGACGGCAAGGAAGTCACCCGCAACGTGTACGTCATCGTTCTCCGCAAGGATCTTCCGTCGCCGCTCGCGCCCGAAAGCGACGAAGAAAAGCCCGCCACAGACAAGAAAGACGCTGACAGTTCCAAGGACGCCGACAAGAAATCGGATCAGGACGCGGATAGCGACAAGGGTAAGGACAAGGGTAAAGACAAAGATAAGGATAAAGACAAAGACAAGGATAAGGACAAAGAACCAGTCAAAGTCACCATTGATTTCGACAACCTCAGCCAGCGTATTCTCGCGCTTCCGCTCCCTCCCAAAAATTACGTGGAGCTATTTCCCGGCAAGACCGGCGAGCTTTTCACTCTCGAATTTCCTCCCGCACCGGACTCCCAGGGACCGCCCAGCCTGGTGTTCGCGAGATTCGATCTCACTAAACGCAAATCCGAACAAATCGTCGCCGGCATCCAGAATGCCTCCGTCTCCTTCAACGGCGAAAAATTTCTCTATCAGCAGGGCGAATCCTGGTTCATCGCACCCACCGCGCAAGCGCCCAAGCCCGGCGAAGGCGCGCTCAAACTCGACGCCATGGAAGTCTGGGTCGAGCCCCGCGCCGAGTGGAAACAGATGTACGACGAAATCTGGCGCATCGAACGCGATTTCTTCTACGACCCGCATCACCACGGCGTGAATTTGCAGGCTCTCGCCAACGAATACGAGCCCTATCTCGATCGCATCGCCACGCGCGACGATCTAAATTATCTTTTTCAGCAAATGCTCAGCGAAATCAACGTCGGCCACATGTTCGTCGGCGGCGGCGACGTTCCCGAAGTGCAGCAGCTCCAGGTCGGCCTGCTCGGAGCCGATTACAGTATCGAAAACGGCCACTACCGTTTCGCCCGCGTGTACAAGGGAGAAAACTGGAATCCGCAGCTCCACGCCCCGCTCACCCAACCCGGCGTCAACGTCGTCGCCGGCGAATATCTACTCGCCGTCAATGGCCGCGAGGTTCGCGCCGAAGAAGACGTTTACAGCTATTTTCAGGAAACCGCCGGCAAGCAGACAGTTCTAAAAGTCGGACCGCACCCCGACGGCTCCGGCTCGCGCGAAGTCACCGTCGTTCCGGTGCCGGACGAAACCGCTTTGCGCAATCGCGCCTGGATGGAAGACAATCTCCGCAAAGTAACCGAACTCAGCGGCGGCAAGCTCGCTTACGTTTATCTTCCCAACACCGGCGCTGGCGGTTTCACCAATTTCAATCGCTACTACTTCGCGCAACTCGGCAAGCAGGGCGCCGTCATTGACGAGCGCTTCAACTCCGGAGGCCAGGCCGCCGATTACATCATCCAGTACATGCAGCGCAAAATTTGGAATTACTGGACCGCTCGTGAAGGCGCCGATTATTCCACGCCGCTCAGCGGAATTTACGGACCCAAAGTAATGATCACCAATGAATTTGCCGGCTCCGGCGGCGACGCGCTGCCCTGGTATTTTCGTCACGTGGGCCTCGGCACGCTCATCGGCAAACGCACCTGGGGCGGTCTCGTCGGCATCGGCGGCTATCCCAGCCTGCTTGACGACGGCTTTGTCACCGCGCCCCGCTTCGCCTTTTTCACCACCGAAGGATCGTGGGAGGTGGAAAATCATGGCGTCGCTCCCGATATAGATATCGAGATGGATCCCGCCGCCTGGCGGCAACGCCATGACACGCAGCTCGAAAAAGCCGTCGAAGTAGCCATGCAGGAGCTAGCGAAAAATCCGCCCCAGCCAATCAAGCACCCGGCCTACCCGGATTATTCCAAATATTCCACCGCACACTAGAAGGTCGGCTCAACGGACCACGAGACACGCGCTGCGAATTCGGGATGCGCTAAGGCTCGCGGCAGAGTGCGATCAGGCTCAGGTTTTGATTTTGTAGCGGCCACCTTCAGGTGGGCGCCGTTGACTTGGCTTTCCTAGCGGCGCACTTTAGTGCGCTGCACCGTCGAGCACGCTAATCGCTCGGTAGAGGCGCTGCTTGCTGCGCCCCAGCTCGCCACGATGTCAGCCACGTCACCGGCTCGCGCCCGCCGTTCGTAGCGCCGGCGTCCCGCCGGCTCTTCGCGTTTGTCGGCGCGGTTCGCGAACCGCCTGCGGATTGTTGACGCTAGGACGCTCCTGCTTGCGGCGCGCCTCGCAAGCGCCGTAAATTCGGTTGCAGTCCGCTCACCAACCCTTTAACGTATTACCTCCTTGCACCACTCAGGAACCACAAAGTGAAAAAGAAAATCCGCGTCGCCCAATACGGCCTCGGCCCCATCGGCTCTTCGATCGTCCGCCTGATGCGCCAAAAAGATTCGCTCGAAATCATCGGCGCGATTGACAATGACCCCGCGAAAGCTGGACGCGACCTCGGAGAAGTAGTCGGCGCAACCGACGCGTCGTGGGGTGTCCTGATTTCCCCAAACGCGAAAGCCGTCCTCGAAAAACCGCTGGATGTGATCGTCCACTCCACCTCTTCCTACCTCACCAGCGTGATGGAACAGCTTCTCGAGTGTATCGCCGCGGGCTGCTGCATCGTTTCCACCTGCGAAGAACTTGCCTATCCGTTCCGCAAACATCCTGAGCTTTCCCAGCAACTCGATGCCGCTGCAAAAGAAGAAGGCGTCGCGCTCGTAGGTACCGGCGTGAATCCCGGCTTCGTCATGGACAAGCTCGCTCTCACCCTCAGCGCCGTAGCGCAGCGCATTGATTGGCTCAGCGCCGTGCGCATCGTGGACGCTTCCAAGCGCCGCCTGCCTCTACAGAAAAAAATCGGCGCCGGTATGACGCCTGAAGAATTCCGCGCGCAGGTCGCCGCCGGCGTTATCAAACATCACGGCTTGCCGGAATCCATCGCCATGGTGGCCGATGGCTTGGGCTTTGCTCTGGACGATATTTCCGAAACCATCGAGCCGGTAATCGCGGATGAAACACTCAAGACGGAATTTCTAGAAGTTGCGCCGGGCCAGGTCGCCGGCGTGCATCAAATCGCGCGCGGTGCCTCCGCCGGCAAAGAAAAAATCTTCATGGAGCTAAAAATGTACGTCGGCGCCCGCCACCCCGCCGACACCGTAGTCCTAAAAGGCGAACCGCATGTCACCCTCACAATCCCCGGCGGCACGCACGGCGACGTCGCCACCGCCGCCGTCGTCGTCAATTCCATCCCCGCAATCCTCGCCGCCAACGCCGGCCTGCGCACCTCGCGCGACCTTCCCCTCACTTTTTTCCCACCCAATGCCAAACCGTAAGCTCAACCTGCAGCCTTGGTCCAAAATCGCGCCACTGCCGAATAATCCGGATCATCCTTCGACGCATCTTTCACCGCGCTGTAAGTCCCATACGCAGCCGCCGCAGCCGGCAGCGTGACCCCCTGCTGCCGCGCCAATTCCAAAGCCAACCGCATATCTTTGTGCATCAACCGCAAAGGAAAACTCGCCGCAAATTCATTCTTCAACATCAGCGGCGCTTTCACATCCAGCACCCCCGCCCGCGCCATGCTCGATTGCATCACCTCCACCAGTTTCTCCCCGGCCACGCCCGCCGACGTCGCCAGCGCCAGCGCTTCCGCCAGCGCCTCCACCTCCAACGCCAAAATCAAATTCATCGCCAGCTTCACCGTCTGTCCAGCCCCATTCGGTCCCAACAAGAAAAATTTCTTCCCCAGCACGTCCAGCACCGGCCGCGCACGCTCCAGCACTTCCGCCTTCCCGCCAATCATGAACACCAGCTCGCCTTTTTTTGCGCCCCAGTCGCCACCCGTCACCGGCGCATCCAGAAAATCCACGCCGCGTTCGCCGCACGCCCCCGCCACCCGCCGCGCCAGTTCCGGAGAAATCGTGCTCGAATCCATATAAATACTTCCGCGCCGCAATCCTTCCATCGCACCCTGAGCGCCCCACAACACTTCTTCCAGCGCCGGCGGATCGCTCACGATGCTGATCAACACATCCGCAGCCGCAGCCGTCTCGCGCGGATTCGCCCCCAGCTTCGCGCCCTCGCTTACCAGATCCTCTGCTCGTAGTGCGGTCCGATTCCACACCACCAGCGGAAATCCCGCCTTCAGCAGGTTGCGCCCCATCGGCTTGCCCATCAGTCCCAGCCCAATCAATCCAACCGTCGGTTTCATTTCTCGCCTCCCGAACCTGGACAGAAATATACCCGCGCGGGCACACAAATGCGAATGGACCACGAGATTTCAGGGTTCCACGACGGGTCACAGAACAAGCGGCGGGAACTTCTCCCGCGGCTACGTTATTTCTTCTTCGTGGGCTTCGGCACGCCCCGTGGGCGAGTGGCCTCGTCGCGCATCTCAGCCACGCGTATCACGTATGAATAGGGAATTTCCACGCGCATCGTTTTCTCTTTTCCGCCCGACGAAAAATGCTCCTCGACGAAAATCGCTTTGCCGGTGTCGGACGCCAACGTCCCAATCGTCGAGAGCTGCATATCTCCCGCGCGATAATGCGCTTCTACGCGCTTGCCCAGCAGTGCGGAGTACCGTGCCATTCCACCTCAGTCAGCCGAATAACGAACAGCAGTCCTCGCGCCGACTGCGGCAGTATATACAAATCAATAAATAAAGCACCTGTTGTTATTTAATGAGGCATTCGAGCTGTAACAGCTTCGCTGCGGGGCGCGGGATCGCCTGTTCTTAATTCCAAAGTGGCCGCCAGCATCAACGTCAACGCCGCCACCGCGCTCGTCGCCAGATAGGCGAGGAACACCGGCCACACCCAGCCCAGCGTCCCTGGCTCGCTTGCAAATCTCAGCGTCGCAATCCACCACACGATCGCTCCCACAGCCAGCCCTGCGAATGCCGCAAAATTTCGACTGAGCTCCGAAATTGCCAGCGGATGCTGGCAACTCGCGCAAACCAAATCATAAGAATACGCGGCAACTCTTCTCGCCGGCATCACCGCGCCGCAGTTAGGGCATTGTCTCGCCGCCATATGTCACCTCCGCAGAATCAACGACTATCGCCTGTACCGTCCTCGATCAGCGAAAATTCCACGCGATGCCGGAAGGGATCGATCCGCTCGGCCCGCACCCGCACGCGATCCCCCAACCGAAAACTACGTCTCGCCCCGCCGCCGCGTGATCCCCGACACGGATCGCAAACAATCGAATGGTCGCGGTCGTGATACGCGCATCTTTGCCCGGTAAATTCCTCCAGCCGGTCAATGCTCACCAAGCCTTCCACGAAAATTTCCACCAGCTCCACAAAAAATCCGAACTTCTGCACCGAAATAATCAGCGCGGAATATTCCTCGCCCAGATGGCTTTCCATGAATTGCGCCGTCTTCCACTCCATCAGTTCGCGTTCCGCCGCATCCGCCCGCCGCTCCGCTTCCGAACTCTCCGCGGCGATGTCCTGCAATTCCACGCGACGATACGGCCCCAGCACCGCCGCCGTTTCCTCTTTCCCGTTGAGCGCATTCGGTACGCTCGCGCGCAACGGCGCCACGTCCGGATTTTCTAGCGCCCATTTCAGAGCCCGGTGCACGATTAAATCCGGATAGCGCCGGATCGGCGAAGTGAAATGCGTGTATTCCTTGGTCGCCAGCGCAAAATGCCCCAACACGTCCACCGCATATCGCGCCTGCTTCAGTGAACGCAGCATCAGGTATGAGAGAATCCGCTCTTCCGGCTTGCCCGCGAGTTTTTCCGTCAATCGCTGGTAATGCTGCGGCCGTATGTCTACTTCCTCCGCCGCCGGCATCGTCACGCTCATCGGCCTCATGCGCCCTCCGCGTCCGCCCCCGCGCCCCTCGCGCGCTTGCGGACGCGCGCGTCCATGGCGCACCGTCACGCGCCGCTCCGCCAAATCCTCCACTCCCAACGAATATCCGAACGCGTGCGCCAACTCCTCGAACTCCAGCACCTTCTTCGGATCGGGCTTCTCGTGCACGCGATGCAGCGAAGCGACTCCCCGTTTTTCCAGATATTCAGCCACGGCTTCATTCGCCGCCAGCATGAACTCCTCGATCAAGCGGTGCGCGATGTTCCGTTCGCTGCGCACGATGCTGAGCATGCGTCCCTCGGGGTCAAACTCGATCACCGGCTCCGGCAAATCGAAATCAATCGAGCCTCGCGCGCGCCTCCGCTTATTCAACAGCAACGCCAGTTCCTTCATTTTCTGGAACTCGCTCACCAGCGGCGCATAGCGCGCCGTCATTTCCGGATCGCCCTCAATCACTTTGTTGACGTTCGTGTACGTCATCCGCTCCGCCGAACGGATCACTCCCTGAAAGAACTCGGCCCGCAGCAATTTTGCCGCCCCATCCATTTCCATCGCCACGCTCATCACCAGCCGGTCCACTTTCGGATTCAGCGAACAAATCCCATTGGAAAGTTCCTCCGGCAGCATCGACACGGCACGATTGGGAAAATATACCGACGTTCCGCGCAGCCGCGCCTCTCGATCCAATCCCGAACCTCGTTCGACGTAATGCGCCACATCGGCGATATGCACCTGCAATTCGTAGTGGCCGTTCGGCAGCGGCGTCACGTGTACCGCATCATCAAAATCTCGCGCCGTTTCGCCGTCAATCGTCACAATCGCCAAATGCCGGAAATCGCGCCGCCCCGCAAGATCTCTCTCCGCCACCTGCGCTTGTGTCGCGCGCGCTTCCCGCTGCACCTCGTCCGGAAAAATGTTCGGCAGATGATGTTTGCGAATGATAATTTCAACATCCACGCCGATTTCGCCGGGCCGCCCCAGAATTTCGATCACGCGTCCCGCCGGAGCCAGTCCGCCCTTCGGGAAACGCGTGAGCTCCACGTTCACCACCGCGCCGTCCAGTTCCGGATATCGCGTTCGACTGTTTGCAGCCGCACCCGCGCTCCCAGCCTCGCGCGTTTTCTCCCGCAGCGGCGGCGTCAACTCCGCCCCCGGTGGAATGATCACCTCATGCAAGATACGCACATCGTAAGGCAGCACCACATTTCCATGCGGGCCGTAGCGGAACAATCCAACGATCGTCGGGTGCTCGCGCTCCACAATTTGCACCACACGGCCTTTCGCCCGGCCGTCAGCCCGCCGCCGCTCGATGCGCGCCAGCACGCGATCGCCGTGCATCGCATCGCCCAACCCATCACGCCCGATGAATAAATCTCCTTCGACCCGCGGCATCGGCGAATCCGGCACCAGAAAAGCGTATCCGTCCCGATGCGCCACAATTCTCCCCGACACAAGATTCGGATCGCGTCCGCGCCCTGATGTGATCTTGGACCCCCCAGCCGATGCTGCGCGCGGCGCGCTCGCAGCCGCAGCATGCCCGTCGGCAACCGCACCCGCTCCCGCACTCGGCGTTTCCTGCTCCCATGACTCGCTCTCCGCAGCTGCGTTCACAGCGCTCACACGTTTTGCCGCAGCAGCTTGCCCAGCCGCTTCTTTCTTCGCGTGCTTCGTCCCAGCCAGCCGGAATCTTCCGCCCTGGGTTTCTTCCACTTCGCCATGCTTCCTCAGCTTCTGCAGCACGCGCGGCAAATAGCGTCGCCCACGATGCTTCAGCCCCATGCCATGTGCGATGTGCCGGATACTCGCGGGCTGCGAAAGCGTCGCGAGATGCGCCAGTACCATTTCCCGAGTAACTTCGTCCGCGATGGTCGCTTCTCGTGGTTCGTCGGAATGGCGTTGGCTGGGTGTCATACGGTCCCGCACAGGCTAACGGATTTGCACGCGCGTAGCAAAACTTGCTTTCCATACACCGCGCGGTTTTTCAGCAATAGGGCATGTCAAGGTTGGTCAAGCTCGCGTTCGGCCAAATCAAGCACCACGATCTTTCCGTCCGCTTCGCGCTCCAGCGCCGGCGCATATTGCCCCAGATCCTCGCGCCTCCACCAGTTTCCCGTCTCGCGTTTTGTCCGCAAGTCCGTGAACCAGTACTGATATTTGATCGCGCGCACCTCTCGCGGTGGCGCGCTCGCGAACGGATTGCTGGCGAACAGCGATAGCACATCCGGCTCGTTTTTCAGCAACCGCTCTTCCGTCCAGATCACGAAGCGCGACCGTTGCCACGAGTCCAGCGACGCGAACCACAAATTCCATTCGAACCGCGGCTGATACGGCGCGTAAATCCTCGGCGCCTCATTAATCGCCTGTGGCTTGTAACGAAACGGATACGCGGTCCACGTTTTTCCGTCCAGCGTGCCCTGAAATTCGATCTCGTAACGCTCGTGCGTCATCACCGCAAACAACCCGTACGAATTGGCGATGCGAAACGGTTCGAGCGCCCGTACCGGCGCTTCGGGCAACGGCAGTCCGGGCATGAACATCCACAGCAGCAGCGCCGTCGTGGAATAGAATACCAATCCAAGACACAAGCCCGCGAACGCCCTGCGCAGCGGCGTAAATCTTTCGCGCCATTCCGCGCGAGCACTCGCACGTTCCGGCACTCCTGCCATCGCTCCCGTCGCACCCGCCGCAGTCATCGGGCTTTTTCCGCGGATCAACTCGCGGAGCCGCTGCGGCAAAATCCATTCCAGAAATCGGTCGTCCAGCAGCAGCACGCCCAGCAGCAGCACCAGATAATTCAGAAACGTGTAATTTGCCGTCGCAATAATCGAAATCTCGAACGGCGTCACAATAAAAAAGCATGCAATGCGAAATCGTCTCGGCAGAAACAGCATCCACACGATCAGCAGTTCCGTCACCAGCGTATAAACCGTCGCCGATGCGTGAAACCAGTGCGGCAAGTGTTGCACGTACCATCCGATCCACGTCGGCAGCGGGCCGTTCTGGTAGTAATCGTCCATCGCGGTAAATTGCCGCCACGCCAGGTCCCCGCTCCCGATTTTCGCCACGCCCGATTCGAAATAAATTCGGAACCATTCCCACTGCAGCAGGAAAAGGCTAGCCCGCGAAGGAGGATTTCGCTCTCCCAACTCCGGCCGCAATCCCGGCGGCGCAAAAAATAGCGCGATGAATCCCGCCTCCAGCAGCATGCCGTCCGATTGATACCCCGAAAAATCCCGCGCCACACTCACAAACGAAACAAAGCATAGTAAACAAATCAGCAGCGCCGCGCGCGGCCACAGGTTCAGCGTCACCAGCAGCGACGCAACCAGCCCCACCCAGCACAGCGACATCAACGCGCCGTTGCTCGCTCCGAACCACAGCAAAGTCGGCACGGTCCAGTAACTCTGTGCCTGCAGCGCCGCATTCACCGCTTGCAGATAATCCGCCGCCGGCAGGATTCCGTTCGGCCCGATAAGTCCCTTGATCTGGAACAGCAGCGAATAAAACGCGGAAAAATAAATCAGCCCCAGTGCGCGCAAAAAAATCCAGCGCGGCCACAAGTGTCCCGGCCGTTTCTCGGTGATCGGCTCGGGCCCCAGCAGCCACTTCACCACGCCCTGCAGAAATCCTTCTTCCATGGCCTGCGATTATACGGCGAAAGTTTGCAGCACTTCGGAAAGTTCAGCGCACAACCCAGCCGCGCAAGCGCAGGCGCTCAGAATCTGCGTGAAAAGTACTACCTTGCGTCAAACCAGGACTTCACGGTTCGCCGGAAAAGCGAACTGGGTGTCATCCCGACCGTAGTCCCGCGCTTTTTCTTTCCCGCCGCAGTTTGGCGGGCGCGGGACGGAGAGACGGATCTGCTTTTTGCGGAAACAGGTTAGGTTCTCAGGACGTTGCAGCTTCAACCAATCGATCGATCGTGGCTGAGGCTCGTAAGTGGCCTCTAGACAGAGGAAACGCTTTTATCCGGACGAGCAAGCTTCACGAAACTCGGCGCTCGCGGCACCTCGCCAATCGCCTCTCGCCCTTCCGCCAGCCCAATCAAAAATTCCTGTGCATTAAAACGAAAACCGTTCCGCGAATGCGTCGCGGCTCCAGCCTCGCCCGCGCGAACCCATCGCCCATCCGCCAGCAAGATCCTGGTCTTTTCCGTATCCGCCAGATACGGCTCGATCACCTCGCCAAACACTTGCTTGCACAATTCCGCGTCGCGCACGTGGAACATCACCTCCACGCGCTCGTAAATGTTCCGGTGCATCCAATCCGCGCTGCCCAGATACAGTTCGGTCTTCCCGCCGTTTCCGAAAACAAAAATCCGGCTGTGCTCCAAAAAACGCCCAATCACGCTGCGCACCCGTATCCGGCTGCTGATCCCGCGCACTCCCGGCCGCAACGCGCACGCCCCACGCACCACCAGCTCGATCTGCACGCCCGCCTGAGAAGCGCGGTACAGCGCTTGAATCGTTTTTTCGTCGAGCAGCGCATTCACTTTCGCAAAAATAAACGCCGGTCTGCCCGCTCGCGCATGCGCCGTCTCGCGCTCGATCAATTTCAAGCAGCTTTTCCCCAGGTTCAACGGCGCCACAAACAACGGCTGATAATTCGGCCGCTCGGAATAGGCCGTCAAGTAATTAAAGACGTGATGCACCGCATGCGTGATATGCGCGTCGCTCGTCAGCAGGCTCAGATCCGTGTAGTAACGCGCCGTCGAAGGATTGTAATTCCCCGTCCCCAGATGCGCGTACCGCCGAATTTGCCCGTCGCTTTCGCGCCGCGCAATCATCGCAAGTTTACAGTGGGTCTTCAGCCCCACGACGCCATGAAAAACCTGCACGCCCGCTTCCTGCAAATTGCGCGCCCAGCGAATGTTGGAAGCTTCATCAAAACGCGCTTTCAGTTCCACCACCACGGCCACTTCCTTCTTGGCCGCGGCTTCAATCAATGCCCGCACGATCGGCGAATTCTCGCTGGTGCGGTATAACGTCTGCTTGATCGAAAGCACGTCCGGATCTTTCGCCGCGCTCTCAATGAACCGCACCACGGCCGAATACGAATCGTACGGGTGATGCAGCAGCAAATCGCGCTTACGAATCAGCTCGAACAGGGAAGCGGCGCCGGGTTTCAGCGCCAGCTCCCGCGGCACGAACGGTTGGAACTTCAAATCCGGCCGCGGCGCCTGATCGTAGAGATACGAAATGCGCGCCAGGTTTGGCGGCCCGTCCACGCGAAAAATCTGCCACGGTGCCAGACGAAAATTCGCCACCAGCCGGTCAATAATTTCCTGGTTGGCGCTCGCCTCAATCTCCAGCCGCACCGCTTCGCCCTTGCGCCGCTGGTGCAGTTGCGCATCCACCGTGTCCATGATGCTGCGCGATTCTTCCTCTTCCAGATACAAATTGCTGTTGCGCGTTACGCGAAACGCCGCCGCCGAAAGCACTTCGTAGCCGTGATACAAGCGATTCGCGAACGCCTGAATCACATCGGAAAGAAACACGTACTCGACCGTCCCATCCTTCGCGGGTAGCAGCACCAGCCGCGGCAGCGCGCGCGGCACCGTCACCACTCCCAAATAAGTTTGCCCGCCGCGGCGTTTGCGCCTCAGCAAAAACGCCAGGCACAGAGCTTTGTTCAGCACATGCGGAAAAGGATGCGCCGGATCTACCGTCACAGGTGTCAGCAATGGCTCCGCCGACTTTACGTAGAAATTTTCAATGTGCGCGCGCGCCGCGGGACCTAGCTTCTTCAAGCTCACCACGCGAACCGATTCCGCCCCGAGCGCCGGCAGCAGTTCTTCACGCCAGCAGTCGTACTGCGATTTCACGAAGCTGTGAATTTTTTCCGCCAGCTCCTTCAGCACTTCCGCCGGCGTGCGCCCGTCCGGACCGGGCTCGCGGTTGCCGTGCTCCACCTGCTGCAGGATGCCCGCGACGCGTACCTCCACGAACTCATCCAGGTTGCTCGCGGTGATAGCCAGAAACTTCACCCGCTCGAGCAGCGGATTCTTCTCGTCGCGAGCTTCTTCCAGCACCCGCTTGTTGAACTGCATCCACGAATAGTGCCGGTTGAAGAAATATTGCGGGTCTGCTACGTGGTTGTTGGTCATGCCGTCCTTGCAGCCAAAAATCATATCGCAATCGTGTTACAGCCGTGTTACCAATCGTCCCGCGCTTGCTCACCCAACTCAATTTCCGCACTCATAGGTCCAGCCAGATAAGGAAGATAGCCTGCCGAGACCTACTTTCCGCGTTTCATGTTAGGATTTTCCGCCCGAACGATTCCTGCGTCTTTCGAGAGGTAAAAAGATTTTGACGTTCGTCGCATACGTATTCCTGGCCCTCGCATCCGTCCCCTTCATCTACTACCTGCTCTCTCTCTACAGCACCGTAAGCTATTTCCACACGTCTCGCCGCGACGCCGCTCCGAATGCCGATTTCACGCCTCCCATCAGCTGCCTGAAGCCGGTCAAAGGCCTCGACGCGGAAGCCTACGAAAATTACGCTAGCTTCTGCCTCCAGGATTATCCCGATTACGAAATACTTTTTTGCGTGGATCCAGGCGACCCCACGCTCCCGGTTCTCGAAAAATTGATCCGCGATTTTCCTCAGCGCCGCATCCGCCTGCTATTCGGCTCCGGCCGCGATGCAGTAAATGACAAAGTCGCGCGGCTAACTCGCCTGGTCGCCGAAGCCCAGCACGAATTCTTCGTCATTACCGACAGCGACGTGCGCGTCCAACCCGATTATCTGCGCACCGTCATCTCACCTTTTCGCGATCCGCACGTAGGCGCGGCCACCTGCCTTTACTCTTCCACCGAAGAAAAAAATCTCACCGAAAAATTGCAGTCCATCGGCATGATCTCCGATTTTTTCGCCGGCGTAATGGTCGCTTGGCAACTCGACGGCATCAAATTCACCTTCGGCCAAACCATCGTCACCACGCGCCAGGCAATCGCAGGTTACGGCGGCTACCAAACGATCGAAGACCGCCCCGCGGACGATGTGTACGCCGGCCGCCTGGTCGCCGAGCAGGGCTACGATGTCAAACTCCTGCCCTACGTCGTGCACTCCGTCGCGGATTTTGATTCCCTCGGCGAATTTCTCTACAAACGTCTGCGCTGGATGACCGTCATGCGTCTGATGCGCCCCTGGGGCCACCTCGGTCTCATCTTCACCTGGGGATTGCCGTGGTCGCTCGTCGCAATAGCCATCCATCCTTCCATCACGGTAGCCGCCGCATATCTCGGCATTTATTTAATCCTGCGAATCGTCATGACCTGGCTCATCGGCATCTGGGGAATGAAGCAGTCCGGCGTCTGGAAAAAAATGCCGCTGATCCCGCTGTGGGACGCCATGGCCTTCGCCATTTGGCTAGCCAGCTTCGCCCGCCACACCATCCGCTGGCGCGGCATCAATTATTATCTGCGCGAAGGCAAACTCACCGCCGTAGCACCACGCAACGCATCAAGCGCTTCGCGTTGAAAGAACTCCCGCCAGCCTCCGCACTGGCGAAGTCGTCGTCTTTTTCTAGCCACTAGCCACTCATCACTAGCCACTGCCTTTATCGCCGAACCCGAACCATAATCACCGCGAGTGGGTCCGCCTTTCTCTGCGTCCTCTGCGTCTCTGCGGTAATCCTTTACCGTCGCGTTCCCCTCGCGCCGCAATCCTCGTTTCGGTTTCTCGGCAAAATCGAGTAAAATAATTTGCATACCATGACAATAAATCCGCATCCATTGACAGTGATCGCGTCGCATCACCGCGTCCCGTGCACCGGACGGTTTTGCACCGCATGACGTCATCCGCCGGCTTGCACCTGAAGACTTTCGTCCTGATATTCCTGATGATCCTGTTCGGCCCGCTGGGCAACGTTTCTCTCAGCAAAGGCATGAAGACCATCGGCCCCATTTCGTTGCACAGCCCCGCGGACTTGCTGCGCGTCGGCGTGCAAATTTTCCAGTCTCCCTTCATCTGGCTCGGTGTCCTGCTCCTGCTGCTGTTTTTCGTCTCGTACTTGCTGGTTCTATCCTGGGCCGATTACAGTTTCGTGCAGCCGGCCGGCTCGATCGCCTACGCTGTCGTCGCCCTTCTGGCGCACTTCCTTTTGAAAGAACCGATTTCGCCAACTCGTTGGGCCGGCGTATGCGTCATATGCCTGGGCGTATTGATCGTGGGCCACACCTCGCCGCGCACCACGGAGCAAAAATAATGGCTTGGGAAACTGTGTTGCTGCTGCTGATCGTCTTCGCCGGCACGTCCGGCGAACTCTGCGTCACCCGCGCGATGAAAACTATCGGCGAAGTGCACGACTTCCGTCCCAGCTCGCTGCTGCGCGTCATGTTGCGCGCCATTCAGGTCCCCTGGATGTGGCTCGGCGTCGCGCTGATGGCTGTGGCCTTCTTCTCCTTGCTCGGCGCCCTCTCCATGGAAAACGTCAGCTTCGTCGTGCCCGTCACGGCCTTGAGCTATGCCGCCGGAGCACTGGGCGGCCAGGTATTCCTCGGCGAACGCGTCTCGCGCAGGCGCTGGCTCGGCGTTCTCCTCGTCTGCATCGGCGTCACGCTCGTCTTCCTCGGCAGAAAGTAGCGGCTGCCGTCCGCGCCAAACCTGCAACCGCGCTGCCGCATCTAAATGTGGACGACGCGCTAAACTGTCGCTACGATTGATGGAACCCAAACACTGAGGGGTGTTGGAATTTGTGCGGCATTGCTGGCTTCACACACAAAAATTGGTCGCCCGATCCAGACCGCATCCGGCGCGCTGCGGCGACCCTCGTCCATCGCGGACCAGACCAGCAAGGCGTCTTCCGGTCCGAAATCTGCTCTCTCGGCGCCACGCGCCTGAAAATTATTGACCTCGAAGGCGGCGATCAACCCATCTTCTCGCCGAATGGCGACGCCGTAATCGTCTTCAACGGCGAAATCTACAATCACCTCGAATTGCGCGCCGAACTCGAATCGCTCGGCCATCGTTTCCAATCACACTCGGACACCGAAACCGTTCTTCACGCTTTTCTCGAATGGGACACGCAATGCTTCGCCCGCCTGCGCGGCATGTTCGCCATCGCGCTCTGGACCGAATCTTCGCGCCGCCTGGTCCTAGCCCGCGATCGCCTCGGTATCAAGCCGCTCTATATCGCGCATCTCGGCCAGGATCTATTGTTCGGCTCGGAACTGAAGGCTCTTTTCATCCATCCCGAAATCACGCGCCGCCTAAGCCTCGCCGGCCTCGATTGCTATCTTTCTCTTAACTATGTCCCGTGTCCCTGGACGCTGGTGGACGGAATCGAAAAACTCGCGCCCGGAAACTGGCTCGAATGGCGCGACGGAAAAATCCGCTCAGACAGTTATTGGAAGCTGCCATTCGAAAATCCGCGCACCTGGACTCTCGATTCCGCGAAAGAAGAGCTCGACTCGCTCCTCCAAAAATCCACGCGCGAGCACCTGCTCTCCGACGTGCCCCTCGGCGTCTGGCTCAGCGGCGGCGTGGATTCCTCCACCATCCTGCACTACGCCGCGCAAGTCTCCACCTCGCGCCTGAAAACTTTCTCCATCTCATTCCGCGGCCGCAGTTTCGATGAAAGCGAGTACATCCGCCAGGTCGTGGACCACTACCAAACGGAACACGAAGAATTGGACCTGACCCCACAAGCCGACCTGGCCGGCGCCATCGCCGAATTCGCCTACTACTCCGACGAACCCACCGCAGATGCCGGCGCCCTCCCAGTCTGGTTCCTCTCCAAAATGTGCAAGCGTCGAACCACCGTCGCGCTCAGTGGCGAAGGCGCCGACGAACTATTCGGCGGCTACCTCACCTATCGCGCCAACGTTCTCGCGCGAAGCGCTAGACACCTGCCGTCGTCCGCCGTGCGCCTCGCGCTCCAGGCCATCAGCCACTGGCCCGTTTCCGACGACAAGATCAGCTTCGAATACAAACTAAAACGCTTTCTCGAAGGCAGCACCATGTCGCCCGAGCGCGCCCACGTGTTCTGGAACGGCACGTTCTCCGACCCAGAAAAGCGCTCCCTGCTGAAAACCCAACTACCCAACGCGCTAAACGGAATCCTCGCCGAGCTGCGCGGAAAATTCACCTCAGCAGACCCACTCGCGCCCTTCCTCTGGTTCGATCAAAAATATTATCTTCCGGGCGACATCCTCACCAAAGTGGACCGCATGAGCATGGCGCACTCCGTCGAGGTCCGTCCTCCGTTCCTCGATCATCGCATCGTGGAATTCGCCGCCACGCTGCCCGCGTCCCTGAAAATCCAGGGCTCGCGGCAGAAATTTATTCTCAAAGAATTAATGCAAAATAAGCTGCCCCCGACGGTGCTCCAGCGCAAGAAAGTCGGCTTCGATATCCCCGCGCATCAATGGCTGCGCGGCCCGCTGCGTGACTTACTCGTGGACACGCTGAACACCGGCCTAGCCGAGCATCCCGGCCTCTTTCAATCGAAAGTTGTGCAATCACTTTTGCAAGCCCACATGGACAGGCGCGCCAATCTGGGTTATCACCTCTGGGGCTTGCTGATTCTTTTCCTATGGATGAAAGAATGGCGGATTCAGGCAGCACCCTCTCCGGCCAGCCATTATTCGGCCCCGGAAAGAACTGGTATCTCTACCTAATCGTTTTACTTTTCGCCGGAGCGATTTATGTGGGTTGCATCGTTTCTCCGCCGTCTCTCATGGACGACGTTGACTCCGTGCAGGCGCAAATCGCTCGCAACATGCTCGTCTCCGGCGATTGGGTAACCGCTCGCCTCGACGGCGTCCCCTATCTCGAAAAGCCACCGCTGCTCTACTGGACCATCGCGCTCTCCTACAAAATTTTCGGTGTGCACGATTGGTCCGCGCGCATTCCCATCGCGCTTTCCGCGCTGGCTCTTTGCTGGCTCACCGCGGCCTTCGGCGTCTGGGCTTTCGGCAAACGTGCGGGATTCTACGCAGGCTTATGCATCTCCACCTGCGTCGGCCTGTTTCTCTTCACCCGCGTCCTGATTCCAGACGTCACCCTCACATTCACCACCGCTCTGGCCATGTGGGGCTTTCTGCGTGCCATTGACGCCGAAGAACCTCACCCGCGCCACTGGGCTTTTCTATTCGCCGCGAGTTTAGGCGCCGGCCTGCTTCTTAAAAGTCTGATCGCCATCGTTTTTCCCGTGGGCGCCGCGATCGTTTATCTCCTTCTCACCCGCCAGCTCTTTTCCTGGAAAATCTGGAAACGACTTCATCCCTTCAGCGGCGCCCTCGTCATCCTTGTAATCGCCGCTCCCTGGCACATCCTCGCTACAATGCGGAATCCTCCGTATTTCGTTTTTACTCTGCACAGCGGCCCCAATTCCTATCACGGGTTTCTCTGGTTCTTTTTCATCAACGAACAGCTGCTCCGCTTTCTCAATCTTCGCTACCCGCGCGATTACAACACCGTCCCGCGCCTCTATTTCTGGCTATTCCATCTGATCTGGCTCTTCCCCTGGAGCGTTTATCTCCCAGCCGTCACCAAACTTTCCTTCAAGCCAATTGACCGCGCCGGCCGCGCGCGCCTGCTCTCTCTCTGCTGGCTCGGCTTCGTGCTCATCTTTTTCACCTTTTCCACCACCCAAGAATATTATTCGATGCCGTGCTACCCCGCGTTGGCCTTGCTCCTGGGCTCCGCCATGGCCACGGAAAATGTTTGGGTTCGCCGCGGAACTCGCACGCTCGCCGTCCTTGCCGCGTGCGCTGCAATCGCGGCCTTCGCCATTTATTGGAACGTGCGTAGCTTGCCCGTTCCCGGCGATATTTCCTCCGCGTTATCCAGCAATCCGAAATCCTACAGTCTCTCCCTCGGACACATGCTTGACCTCACTCTCCCATCCTTCGCCTACCTCCGAATTCCGCTGCTTCTAGCAGCGATCGCTTTTTTCGTTGGCGCGCTGGGAAATCTCCGCTCCACAGGCCTGCGCGCTTTTCTCGCTTCCGCCTTGATGATGGTTCTTTTTTTCCACGCGGCTCGCGCCGCCATGGTTGTGTTCGACCCATATCTTTCCTCGCGTCCCCTCGCCGAGGCGCTTCTGAAATCACCAGACGGCGCCCTGATCGTGGAACGCCACTACTACCCAACCTCATCCATCTTTTTCTACTCCAATCGCACCGCGTTGCTCTTGAACGGGCGCGTCCAAAATCTCGAGTACGGTTCGAACGCTCCAGACGCCCCCGACGTCTTCATTGACGACACCGAATTCGCAACCCTCTGGACGACGCAACCTAGATTCTATTTGGTCGCCGCTCAAACCAGTCTCCCTCGTCTGCAAACTCTAGTGGGCGCTGCAAACCTGAACATCGTCTCCCAAAGCGGCGGCAAGCTCCTGCTAACCAATCATCCCCTCCCCGAATCCACCCCGCATCAAGGCTCGTAAGGGCACTCCCACGTCAACGACTCGCCGCCCCTGGAAACGCCATTCTCCTGAATGGCGTATCGTGGCACAGCCACTCTTGGCTGTGCTCTTAGCTTTTCGAAGTGCCGGCTCTGTTGCCGTTGCCATCGTGGCATAGGCAATCTTGCCTGTGCTCTTAGGTTTTCTCTGCGTCCTCTGCGTCTCTGACGATGCGATGAGCATCGTCATCCTGAGGCCGGCGCCTTTGCCTCAAGCCGGCCGAAGGATCTCTCCCGCCTTCTCTGTGCCCTCCGTTTTTCCTCTGTGCCCTCTGTGTTAAATCTTTTGCCTTTCTCTGCGTACTCCGCGCTCCTGCCTCTGCGCCCTCTGCGTTAAGTTTTTCACCTCACCCCACTCGCCAGATGCCGCCGACGACGGTAAGATATAAAGCTGTTTGGCCGTAGTGATTCGTCGCAGCCAACCGGGCCTGCCAGCATCGAGAAGCAGTGCTCAAACTCAAACGAAAATTGGAATAGTCCGCGGAGGAAGTATGAAGATTGCAGTGCTAGGTGGAGACGGATATTGCGGTTGGGCCACGGCCCTCTATTTGTCCAAGAAGGGCCACGAAGTCGCCATCGTGGATAACTTCGTCCGCCGCCAATGGGACCACGAACTGGGAGCACAAACCCTAACTCCCATCCGCCCACTCTCCGACCGCCTCACCGCCTGGCACCGACTCACCGGGCTGACGATCGAATCATACGTTGGCGACATCACTGACTACGAATTCCTCAGCAATGTGATCAAAAATTTCGAGCCGGAAGCCGTCGTCCATTTCGCGGAACAGCGCTCGGCTCCCTACTCCATGATTGACCGCGGCCACGCCGTCTTCACCCAGGTCAACAACGTTGTCGGCACGCTGAATCTTCTTTTCGCTCTGCGCGAACTCCAGCCCGATTGCCACCTCATCAAACTCGGCACCATGGGCGAGTACGGCACGCCCAACATTGACATCGAAGAAGGCTACATCGCCATCGAACACAACGGCCGCAAAGACGTGCTCCCGTTCCCCAAGCAGCCCGGCTCCTTCTACCATCTCTCGAAAGTTCACGACAGCCACAACATCATGTTCGCCTGCAAAATCTGGGGCCTGCGTGCCACCGATCTGAATCAGGGTGTGGTTTACGGCACCATCACCGACGAAGTCGCGCTCGACGAAGCACTCATCAATCGTTTCGATTACGACGAAGTTTTCGGCACCGTACTCAACCGCTTCTGCGTCGAAGCCGTCGTCGGACATCCCCTCACCGTGTACGGCAAAGGCGGCCAGCGCCGCGGCTTTCTCGACATTCGCGACACCGTACGCTGCATTGAAATCGCCTGCCAGAATCCCGCCGCGCGCCACGAGTGCCGCGTTTACAATCAATTCACCGAAAGTTTTTCCATCATGGATATCGCCGGAATCGTCCAGGCCGCCTCCAAAAAAATCAACTTGGCCGTCGAAATCAGCCACCTCCCCGACCCGCGCGTCGAAGCCGAAGAACACTACTACAACGCCAAGCACTCCAAGCTGACTGACCTCGGCCTCCAGCCCCACCTTCTTTCCGACGCCATGCTCGACTCGCTCCTGAAAGTCGCTGTGAAATATCGCGACCGCATTGACACCTCGCTAATCCTCCCCAGCGTCAACTGGCGCAACGCCCGCAACAATTACCGCGAGCGCGCCAAAACCACCGCCAGCGCCAAGCCCAGCGCATCACAACTGAAAAAAGTAGGAGTCTCCTCCGACTAGCCCAGCTCGCCCCCGAGGCTGATCCAGCGCAGGTTCTGCAGTTGTAGCGGCCAGCTTTAGCTGGGCGCCTTTGAATTTGCCTTTGAATTTGGTAGCGCCGGCTTGTCCTGAGAATCTGCCAACGGCAGAGTCGAAGGGCGTCCCGCCGGCTCCGTTGCGTTTGCAGTTGCCGTTGTAGCGGCCGCCTGCTTTTTAGGCGGGCGTAGTCGAATTTGAATGCGAATTTGCAGGCCCGGTTCAACATCATCGAACGAGCCCTACCGTTGATTCAAATACACCGACGAATTCCTGGAACGAGCAGAAACACCACGACCCACGCTGGAATCTCATTTACTTATTTATATGGTGCCCGAGAGAGGACTCGAACCTCCACTCCCTTGCGAGAACTAGCTCCTGAAGCTAGCGCGTCTGCCAATTCCGCCACTCGGGCCATCCTGGTGCGCGGCAAAACTACGAGGCCCATCCATATTGACCCGTGACCCGTGGTTTGTCAACGCAGCACACCACCACGCGGAAGCCTTGACCCGCCCCGACGATCGCACTACATTGAATCGCTGGGCTCGCGGCGAACAGGAGACGAAATCATGGCTACCACCCGCGCGATGCTGGAACGCCGCCGCTCGTCGCGCGTTTTCATTCGCATTCCGGTGCAACTCTTCAGCAACGGTGCGGACGGCGAACCGCTCGTCACCCTCGCCGAAGCCATCGCCGTCAGCCGCTGTGGCGCGCTGGTTCGCGCTTCGCTGGAACCCGGCCTCGGCTCGCGCCTCGAACTCCTCAACGGAATCTCTCAGGAAACTCAGGAATTTCGCGTCATTCGCGTTACCCGCACCAAAGATCCCGGCGTCTTCGAGCTCGGCCTCGAGATGCTCTACCCGGCCCGCAAGTTCTGGGGCATCCAGTTCCCAGACGACCGCGTTACCGCTTGAATCCTCCGCCATTCGGGGTGCATAATCCCCCCATTCCAGCTAAGAACTCGGGCCTGCACGGCCGTCTGCACTCGGGCACTCTTCACGGCCGGCGGGCGGGAGGCACCCATGGAAGCGATTCACGGCGCACTTTTGGGCGTTTTGGTTCTTTGGGGAGCGGTAACTGCCGTTCTCATCGGTCTCCTCGCCTATCGCGGCACTCTCGAAATTCGCGAGGACGATCAGCTCTTTCTGGGTCGCGCGGGCGATTCCATGGCCAACGAGCAGCGCGAAATTGTCGCGCGCATCGAGAAGCTTTCCAAGCCCATCAAGCTCCTCATGATTCTTTCCATCGTCCTGCTGCTGGTCGCCTTGGGCGTATTTCTCTTCGAGGGCTTCAAGGATTTCTGATCATGATTCGGCCGTTCACGACGTGAATCGCCCTGCCAGGCGATTCACCCTCACATTCGACGTTACCGAATCGAAGCGTCGCGCCCGCCTTTCAGCCGTGCGCCTTCTTCGTGTCCCGCGCAATCCGAAATCCATAATCCACGTATTGAAACTCCGGAGGTATGCTCGCTCGCGCCGCGCATCGCGACACCTTAATCTGATGCCGCCACGATCCCCCGCGCGAACTTCGCCGCAGCCCCTGCGCCGCTCCCTGCGGGTTGCGCTCCGGCGATGCGCCGTAATTTTCCGCCGCAAACCAGTCCGCGCACCACTCGTGCACGTTGGCCCCAATGTCGCACAGCCCGTACGCATTCCGTTCCGCTCGCCCCACGGGCTCCGGCCCGTTCTTCCAGCGCGCTGAATAATTCGCGAGCCGCTCCGGCGACTCATCGCCCCACGGAAATTGTTTCTGCTCCGCTCCGCCGCGCGCCGCGCGCTCCCATTCCGCCTCCGTCGGCAGACGGTATCGCCGTCCCGCCGCCGCGCTCAGCCACTCACAGTAAGCCACGGCATCAAACCAGGAAGGCGCCACCACAGGCTGCTCCGGATGCGAAAAGTTCGCATCCTCCCAATGCAGCGGCGCACGATGCTTCGTCGCGGCCAAAAATCTTGCATACTCCGCGTTCGTCACCTGGCATTCCGCCAGTTCAAACGCATCCACCCAGACCCGGTGCACCGGCCGCTCGTTTTCCTGCCCGGTGTTGCTCCCCATCAAAAACCACCCCTCGGGAATCGCCACCATCCGCGGCTCGCCCACGCTAGCCCGCACGTTCAAATCAATCGCGTCGCTCACCCGTCCATCTGCCGCCGCGCTCACGTTCTCAATCCTGTCCCGCCGCATGTCTCGTCTGGCTCAACAAATTGACAAACAACCGGTACGCTCCCGGCACGCCGGCCGGCAACTCCCGGAAAAACGAAAGCCCCGTATAAATGTACAATCCCTTCCCGTCGCGCACATAAACCAGCGACCCGTTGGTCTCCGCCTCGCCCGGATCCGTCAATCCCAGCACCGGCGTATATTTCGCATCGAACGTCCCCCAAAAATACAGTCCGCGCTCCTGCACCCAGCCCCGAAAGTCATCGAGCGTGATCTTGTTCGGCGAATTCAGTAGCGGATCCTCCGGCGCGAGAAATCGTACCGGCGAATTTGCATCCGTCACTCTCGAAGTCTGCTCCGGCATCGTGGCCTTGAACGGCGCCGGCAACTCTTCGTTCCACGCAAAATCCCGCTGGTACTGCACCAGCAGCGTCCCTCCGCGCTTCACGTAATCCAGCAGCCGCGCGTTCGCCCGCAGCAGGTCCGGCCGCAACTCATATGCGCGTATCCCCACGGTAATCGCGTCATACTTGCTCAAATCTCCAAACGCGAGCGCCACCTCATCCAGCATATCCACGCGAATCCCGATCTGCCGCAGAATTTCCGGCAAGGTATCGTTTTCCGCGGCGATATAACCGATGCGCAATCCCGCCGGCACGATCAGATTCAGCACGTGCACCGTCGCGTCCGCCGGCTCGCTCCAGTTTCGTGTCGGCAAAGTGGGAATCGGCTCCAGCGACGTGCGAAAAGTCTCCTCGCCAATCCGCGCGTACGGATGCAGCGTGTAAGCCCCCGCCGCGGTTTGCGCCGGCGCCGTCACCACAAACTGAATCAACCGGTCGCCGCCCTTCGCAAATTCCAGCGGTCCTTGCACATTCGGTGTTTCCACCGTCCAACCCTTCGGCGTGTCCAGTCCCACCGCTACTTTCGTCGCCGCAGTCCCGTGGTAACGCACCCGCGCGAAAAGCTTCACCGGCATCGCCGCCCGTTTCTCCGGCGCCATCACCTGCTTTGGCTCCACGGTCAACGTCACCGCCGGCACCAGCTCCAGCGGATACGTCTGTATCCCCGTCGTGGTGGCCTCCATCGAATTCACCGGCCGTTCCACCGCAAACTCGTATCCCGCAACTTCCACAGGCAACGCCAATCGCACCAGCGGCGGCGGAAATGGCAAAATCGCATCAGCGGGAGTCAGTGATCGCTGCGCTCCCACCGGAATCGCCACGTTGAACTTCGCCGCGTCGCTCGCTCCCTTCACTCCCTCCGGCGTCACGCTCCATCCGCTCGGCACCAGGATGCTGCTCGCATTCAACGTCCATTTCACCGGCACCGCCGGCGTCCCTGCAACCGACGCCTCTACTGAAAAGCTTTCGCCGGCCACCAGCTCGTGGCGGCTCGCTTGCGCATCCAGAGGAATCGCCACGTCATCAGCCAGCGCCAGATCAATCCGTTTCCGCACGCCATCGAGTTCCCACACCGCAGCCTTGGCGCCGTCGCCAGTCTGCTTCGCCAGTTGCTCGCGCAATCCCGCAATCTGTTTTGCCGCATCAGCCAGCGATTTCGCCGCAGTCGCGCGATCCAGCTCCAGCGCGGATTTCGCGGCCGACGCCAATTCCTGCTCCGCCGAGTTCAGCGCCGGAGCCATCGTCGCCTGCAACTCCGGGAATCGCGCGGCCAGCGACGCGAGTGGCTCGGCCAGCAACTGCGCGTCGAATTTTCCCGCTTCGCCCTTCTCGTTCTCCGCCACCAGAAATACCGGACGCCGGAAAAACGCATTCCCGAAAAACGCCGGCGTTCCCTGTGACCGGTGCTGCGCGTGCCCCTCCATCCCCATCTCGACGTAGGTTTTTCCCCACAACGGTGAAACTTCATCCGCCGGCAATGCCACCGCATTCCCAGCGTTGCCGCCCCGCGCCACGCGTGCTTCCAGCGTCACCTTCCACGGCATCAGCCCATCCGCGATTTGTTCCGGAAACATTTTCGGGTCAGCCGCCGCCGTCACGGCTTGCGGCGTCAAAATTCCGCTAGCCTGATGATGCCCGTGCCCGGAATGCACGCCGCCCCACCCGTTAATCACCACGTCGGGCCGGTACGTCCGTATCACCCGCACCATGTCTTCCAGCGCCAAATTTCCCCACACTTTCATCGCCTGGTCCGGACTCTTCAAATATCCAGTATCCAGCGCGCGCGTGAAATATTGATGCACGCCGTAATGTTGCCCCGCGGCCAGCAATTCCTCCGTGCGGACTACGCCGAGCTCTCCATCCTGTTCCGGCCCGATCGCGTTTTGGCCGCCTTGTCCGCGCGTGATCGTCAGCAGCGCCACATCCGCGTTCAATCCATGCGAAAGATACGCCAGCAAGCTCGACCATTCGTCGTCGGGATGCGCCGTAATAAATAGAATGCGCGTGCTCACCCGTGCCTTATGAATCGCCTCCACCGTCTCCGGCAGCGACTGCGCGCCAATCGGCCGCGCCGCCGCGCACCCGAGCGAAACCGCGCAAACAATCATTGCAGCCAACCTAAAAAATCCCTGCCTCGTGATCCAATTCAAGTGCGGGCCTCCTCAAAGGGCCACTGCCGCAGCATTCGCGCGCGTCCCATGTACACCAGAATACCTGCCGCCATCGCCGCAAGCGAGGCCAGCATCGGTCTGCGTCCCGTGGAAATAAAAACTGCCAGCCATCCAACAATCGCCAGCAACACCGGCACGGGATAAAGCCACATTCGAAACGGCCAGTGTTCGGATTTCCATCTCCGGTGCAGAAGCATCAATCCCACCGCCTGGCCCACGAATTGGATGAGGCAGCGCATGGCCAGGATGGCGCGAATCACCGAGAAAAGATCGAAGAACAAGCAGACCACCATCGAAGTTGCGCCCAGCGCCAGCAACGCGACGTGTGGGAATCGCTTCGTCGGATGCACCTTCGCAAACACCGAAAAAAAATTTCCATCCAGCGCTGCCGCATACGGCACCCGCGAATAACCCAGCGTCGCCGAGAACACCGACCCGAACGCCAGCACCAGTATCAGCGCCGTCGCCAGCGTCGCCCAGTTCATTCCAAACGTCCGCTCCACAAACAAGCTCACCACAAAAGTCGAGCGTGCCGCCTCTTGCCACGGCACCACGCTCAAAATGCTCGTCTGCATCAGAAAATATAAAATTGCGATTCCGAAAATTGAAATGAAAATCGCCCGCGGAATATTTTTCCCGGGCTCCTTCATCTCCCCGCCCAGATTGCACACATTGTAGTAGCCCAGATAGCTGTACACCGTCTGCACCGACGCGTGCCCCAGCCCCGCGAAAAAAATCCACGAAAAACTCCATGCCCCGAGTGGAAAACTGAAAAGATTGCTCGCATTAAAATGTGTCGCCCCGCCATAAATCAGCCACAAAATCGTCCCCAGCACAATCGCCCACAGCACCGTCGAAATTTTCCCGATGGCCGTGATGCGTCGGTACAGCAGCGCCACCGCAATCGCAATCAGCAACACCGCAATCACCCGGTCATAGTTCATCACCACCCATCTGGTAGTTTCCGTATGCGTCGCCAGCCACGCCGTCACTCTCGGGATTTTCATCGTCAGATAAATCGAGTAATCCGCAAATCCCAGCGCGCCCGAAGAAATGCTCAGCGGCGCTTGAAACAGCGTCTGCCAGATAAACAGGAACGACATCAGCCTGCCCAGCCGGTTCGCGCCATACGCTTCCCGCAGAAAAACGTAACTTCCGCCCGCCTGCGGCATCGCCGCGCCCAATTCCGCCCACACGCACCCGTCCAGCGCCGCCAGCACAGCGCCCACTACCCACGCCAGAATGCACTGTGGCCCGCCCATCGCCCGCACGATGAACGGAATCACAATGAACGGGCCAATCCCCACCATGAACGTCATGTTCAACGACGTCGCTTCGATCAGCCCCAACCCGCGCTCGAGTTTTTCCGGTTCACTCATGCTGCATCGCTAAAAATTCCTTCACCTGTGGATCTTTTCCGCGGAAACGGGAACGTCAGCATAACAAGAATGCGAACGTAGCACCCCGAAAACTGCGCCGCTCTCCGCCATGTCGTGGCACAGCCACTCTTGGCTGTGCTCTTTCTTTAGCTCGTCATCCTGAGCGCAGCGAAGGATCTCTCTTCGCCTTTCGGTCTTCTCTGCCGCACGCACCGCGTCGGTCGTACAATATTCGTGCATTTGTTAACCAAAGCGATATATTTCCTCGCAGGCAGAACCGGAGGCGCGCGATGTTTTGTCGAAACTGCGGAATGGCCAATCCCGATTCACGGCAATTTTGCTCGAAGTGCGGAAGCCCGCTTTCTTCCGCTGCCGCCGCACGCACGACGCCCGGTCCCGCGCCCGTCCCGGGAGGTTCATTCGCAACTCCGCCGCCCGTTGCCGGCGACGCGCCCACCAGCGGCAAAGCCATCGCCAGCCTGGTATGCGGAATCTTTACATTTTTCCTCCCCGCTTCCATCGCCGCAATTATTCTCGGCCACCTGTCTTTGTCGGAAATTCGCAGTTCCGCGGGCCGGATTGGCGGTCGCGGCATCGCTATCACGGGACTCGTGCTCGGATATCTCGGCCTTACCATCATTCCGATCATGATCGTTGCCGCAATCGCCATACCCAATCTGCTGCGCGCGCGCATGGCCGCGAACGAGGCGACCGCGGTGGGTTCGGTCCGCACTATCAATACCGCCGTATTGACTTACGCTACCGAATTTGAAAATGGATTTCCTTCGAGTTTGAAAGCGATGGGAGTCGAGCCGGGAGAGAGCGCAACTTGCAACCATGCGTTTTTACTCGATATCGCGCTCACGTCCGGTCACCGATACGGTTACGTTTTCACTTACACCCCGCAGTATCCGGGCGGTGCCGCCGCGCCAGTCATTTCGCCTAAGGCTGCCGCGAAAGGCTGCACCTCGGGAGGCGCTTCCGGCTACACCCTGACGGCTGATCCCGTTCAGCGCGGCACAAACGGAATGCGCAGCTTCTTCACCGATCAGACCGGAGTGATTCGGGTGTCAAACAACGGCGAACCCCCTACGGCGGATAGTCCGCCCCTGGAGTAGCCGCAATTTCACAGGACAATTTGGCCGCTACATTCGGATAGCGCGGATTTCGCGTGCCGGATATATTGTGCGAGCATCAAACGAGCAGCGTATGAAGACTCAGGCAGCTTTCGAGACGGCGAAGACGATGCACAGCCTGGACAATCCGATCTGGCATTCGCTCTCCACGCTCCACGCACATTTCGCGGAAGGCGACGAACTCGCGAAGCGCTATCCACCGGAAGTAACTCTGCTCGCCGCGATGGGCGAACCGACCGTCGAAGCCTATGCTGCGCTCGCGAAAACTCTGCAGCGCGCCGGCGCCGCGCTGTTTCTGGATCAACCGCCGCAGATTCCCGCGGGATGGATCACCGTCCACGCCGCTCCGCTGGTGCAGATGGTCTGCGAAAAGCCCAACCTCGCGCAGGATGGTTTTCCCGCCGAAAAACTAACTCCAGCGGATGTGCCGGAAATGGTTGCGCTCGCCGAATTGACCAAACCGGGGCCTTTCTGCACGCGCACCCGCGAATTGGGCGAGTACTTGGGAATACGTCAGGCACGTCGTCTGGTGGCCATGGCCGGTGAAAGGCTGCATCTGCCGGGTTACACGGAAGTCAGCGCGGTCTGCACTCATCCGGAATTTCAAGGCCGCGGATATGCGCGCGAATTGATGTCCATTCTCATGCGCAAAATCATGAAGCGCGGTGAAACGCCCATTCTCCACGTCCGGCAGGAAAATGTGTCCGCAGTTCATTTGTACCAGAAGCTCGGCTTTCGCACGCGCCGCCTGATTAATTTTGTGATTATTCGCAGCGCGTGAAAATCTCGTGAGATTTAGATTGTGGCGGGAAGGGAGTCTGTCGCGGAGGGTCGCGCATCCGCGGAATCGTGCGGCGCGGTCGTCTCGGTCCAGAGAGTGTGGTCGGCGAGCAGGCGAGTGACCAACTGCGTGTGCAGCGCGTGACCGGCCTTGTGCGCCACGATGCGCGCTTTCAACGGTCGCCCCACCAGCGCGAGATCGCCGATCAGGTCCAGCGCCTTGTGCCGCCCGAATTCATCCGGGAAACGCAGCGGGCCGTTCAGAATGCCTTCGTCGTCCAGCACGATCGCGTTTTCCACCGAGCCGCCGCGAATCAATCCCATCGCTTGCAAGCCCGCAAAATCTTTCATGAACCCGAACGTGCGCGCCGGCGCGAGTTCGCGGCTGAAGGATTGGCGGTCCACCGTCATCTCGACTTCCTGCGGACCCACATTCGGATGTTTGTAGTCCACGAAGCAGTGCACGCGGAATTCTTCCGCCGGATAGATTCCGATGCGCCGGTCGCCGTCGGAAAATTCCAGAGGCTTGATCACGTGAATGTAACGCCGCTGCCGCCGCAGCTTGCGAATGCCGGCTTGCGCCAGCAGTTCGATGAAGGGCTCCGAGGAGCCGTCCAGGATTGGGAGTTCCAGCGCGTCCAGTTCAACGTACACATTGTCAACGCCACAAGAGTACAGCGCCGCGAGCAGGTGCTCCACGGTGGACAGCAGTACGCCCTGTTTCATCAAGCTGGTGGCGTAGCTCACCCGCGCGACGTTGCGAACGTGCGCTTCGATCTCGAAGTTGTCCAGGTCCACCCGCCGGAAAACGATGCCGGTATCCGCTGGAGCTGGAACCAACCGCAGGTGGCAGCGCACGGCAGTGTGAAGTCCGACGCCGCGAGTTTCGACTGGTCTTTGTATTGTGAGTTGATAAGACATTCGCTGGGCCGGGTGATTCTATGCACTTCGGTGGCCCCTCGCCTGCAATTATAGCCCTTTACAATCAATAGCTTAAACCAGTAAACATCGATACGTTCCTAGTGGTGTGGTAAGGGTACAACAGAACGGTAGGTTCGGACGTGGTTCAACTTGAACAGGTTAACAACGCATGGGAGGGCTAAGCGGACACGTTCAGGAGTTGCCCCTGCAGCGTCGTTGTGCCGTCTGAGCTGGCAGCGGGTGAAGCTTCGTGAATACCTCTCGGTGCAAGGGAGTTCTGCAATTTCTGGAACTGCATCACGGCGGTCGCATTTTGCTCCGCTGTCGCGGCGCTTTGATTCAAAGCATTCGTGTTTGTGCGGCTGGCCGGTTGTGAACTGCTGGACGCCGTATTTTGTTCCGGTTTGGCAACGCCGACCGCAGCGGATTGCTGCGGCGGATTAGCAGCGGATCGCACGTTCTGGACGATTTGTCGAAGTGCCGCGGGATCGTTGATCCAGTTCAGCATTCCCCCGCGGCTTATGAGGCTAAGACTTTGCGGATCAACGCCGAGCTGCTGCAGTGCTCGGTCAAGCTGCTGAAGAGTCTGCTGCGCTGGTGCTGTGTTTGAGGCGCTGGCTGGGGATGCAGTCGCGGCAGCGTTCGCGACGACTGCCGCGACAGGGGATTCAGTTCCCGCGGCGGTTTGCGGTGCGGACGTCGCAATTGCGTTTGCGGCTGCCGAATTCGACGCGGAAGTTGTGACCACGCCAGAGACGCTATTCTGGCTTGCCGGCGTCGCGGCAGCAGGGAAAGTTGAGGTGGTGAAAACATCAGCGGTGCTTTGGCCCGGAGGGAACGTGATCTCTTGGGCCAACAGTGTGAATGCCGCTGGTTGAATGGTTCCGTTTCGCGGCGCGCCCTGTTGTTGTTGCGGTGGTGGCACCGTTCCGGATAGGGACACCCTATCCTGCTGTGAATTAGGCAGGGACATGACGGGAATGGCGCCTGCAGGGGGAACCGGGCTCGCAGCCTGGACCTGCGGAATCGGGGCATTCTCCGCCGCCTGGGAAGCCTGTCCGCCGAGGCGCGCAGGGATGTAAAGGTCAATCGAGCCCATCTGAACCTCATTCCGGCCTATTAAGTCGTGCGGAATCAGTTGCTCAGACCGGTGCGGCTAATACTGGTCTCGCGCCGCGGATCGAATCAAAAACTTATCTTGTCTGTCTAGCATATCGGCTGGCGGGCTCAGAGCATTAGGGCTTTCTAACGTGACAGGGCACGGTTGTTTCGCCCTTGCCGTTCCGCGTACAATGGTTTTTCACCCGAATGCACATGGCCACGCCCTTTACGATTCTTCCGAATTCCACCCCGCCGGCCGCGGCGCATCCGCGGCCGTCATGGTTGCGCGTGCGATTTTTCGGTGGCCCAAAATATCAGGAACTGAAGCGCACCATGCGCACGCTGGATCTGCACACAGTGTGCGAGAGTGCGCGCTGCCCGAACATGGGTGAATGCTGGGAACACGGCACGGCGACATTCATGATTTTGGGCGACATATGCACACGGGCGTGCGGATTCTGCGCGGTGCCGAGCGGCAAGCCTCTGGGCCCGCCGGCAGAGGATGAACCGGAGCGTGTGGCGGAGGCAGTGGCGAGGATGGGATTGCGGTACGCGGTGGTGACTTCGGTGAATCGCGACGACCAACCGGACGGCGGCGCCGCGATTTTTGCGCGCACGATCACGGAAATTCGCGTGCGCGTGCCGGGATGCAAAGTCGAAGTGCTGGTCCCCGATTTTCGCGGCGATTGGACCGCGCTGGGAACCGTGATGGCGGCGAAACCCGACGTACTAAATCACAACATGGAAACGGTGCCACGGCTTTATCGCCAGGTGCGCAAGGGCGCGGTGTACGAGCGGTCGCTGGAATTATTGCGGCGCGCGGGAGAAATGATTCCGGGATTGCCCACGAAAACCGGAATGATGTTGGGATTGGGCGAAACGCGCAAAGAAGTGCTGGCGGCGATGGAAGATATCGTGGCGCAAGGCACGCACATTTTGACGCTCGGCCAATACATGCAGCCAACGCACGAACATTTGCCGATCGAGCGTTACGTTCATCCCGATGAATTCGCAGAGTTCAAGCAGCTCGGCGAGACGATGGGATTCAAACACGTGGAAGCCGGACCGCTGGTGCGGTCTTCGTATCACGCTTTCGAACAGGAAGAAGCAGCACACTCCTAGCATTGCGGCGTATTGAAGTTTGGTAGTCCTCACCTCACTGAAACTCGATGAATCCCTGGCGCGGACTGAAAAATCTGCCACGAGAAATGTGGATACTTTCGGCGGCGACGCTGGTGAATCGCTCTGGAACGATGGTGCTGGCGTTTCTGGTCTTGTACGTGACGCACACATTTGGTGTGACTCCAGCGCGGGCGGCGCTAGCGCTGATGGTGTACGGCTTCGCGGCGCTGGTGACCATGCCGATTGCAGGAATTCTGTCCGATCGCGTGGGGCCGTTGCCGATCATGAAAGCTTCTTTGTTTCTCACAGGATTCCTGCTGCTGTTATTTCCTCTGGCGAAGAGTTACAGCACAATTTTGCTGATGACGTTTGCGTTCGCGGTGTTGAATGAACCGGTGCGGCCGGCGAGCCTTTCGATGGTTTCGGATTTGGTGGCGCCTGCGCAACGCAAAGCAGCATTCGCGCTCAGCCGGCTCGCTGCAAATCTGGGGATGAGCGTGGGGCCGGCGATCGGCGGGATTCTGGCAGTTTATTCGTTTCGCTGGTTGTTTCTGGTGGATGGCACGACTTCGATTCTGGCGGGAGCGGTGCTGGCGCTCGCGCCGATGCGCAATTTAGGGCGGCAAAAAACGCACGAGCCGGATTGGGCGGACGCGACAGACTTGGGCCGCGAAATCGAAGCAGATAGTTTTACGCCGCTCGCCACGCTGCATCCCGCGGTGGATCTGCGCGCGTTCCGAAATCCGCGCATGCTTTATTTTCTGGCGGCGCTGATTCCGGTGCAGCTGGTGTTTTTTCAACTTACGTCCACGCTGCCGCTGTTCCTGGTGCGGTATTTGCATTTTCCGGAGTCTGTGTTCGGAACGATTTTCACCGTGAATACTTTACTGATCGTGGCGCTGGAAGTTCCGTTGAACACGGCGATGACGCACTGGACGCACCGGCAGACGCTGATGCTGGGCGCGTTCTTGTATGCCGTGGGATTTGGATCGTATGCACTGGTGGGGATTGCGCCGTTCGGGCGGACCGCCGGTGTGTTTGCGGCGGTGGTGATATGGACGTTCGGCGAAATGATTCTGATGCCGGGCAGCTCGGCGTACGCGGCGGAAATTGCGCCGCCGGAAAGACGCGGAGAATATATGGGGCTGTACACGATGTCGTTCAACATCGCTTTTGCGGTGGGGCCGTGGCTGGGAGCGAGCGTTCTGGGAAAATGGGGCGCGAGTACGGTGTGGGGCGCGGCGTTTGTGTCGGGATGCATTTCGACGCTGATGATGAGCCGCACGGAGCCGCAGAAGAGTTCGGCCGCGAGACAACTTGCTCTGCCAGGCTGATGAAAAATGCCCCAAGCATTTTCCTCAGGGGCTAAAGAGTCTGTGTGAGAACTGCAAAATCGATACTTCAGCAGCGGGAGACGCACTGATTTGAAGCGCTTGTGTCTTCGCTTAAGTTGAACGACCGTGCTGAGTGATGCTGACCTTGGATTCGATTGGGTTGGACGTGGCGTAAACGGGTTGAGGAAAAAGGCAGTGGCTAGTGATGAGTGGCTAGTGGCGAGAAACACCTGCAAAGATTTGCGAGTTCTCACACAGACTCTAAAGCCCATCGCAGGCCAAGCAATTATCGTCGGAGCTAAAGCTCCGACCCCCTAAGAAGGCAACTGCGCCCGGCTAAAGGCGACCGCTACAAAATCAAAGGCAAAGGAGCCGGCGGGACACCCTTCCAGCCCGCCACCGGCGGGCTCTCAGGACGAGCCGGCGCTACGAAGGCATGGTTCTAATGCGATGAGCCGAGGAAAGCTTTCGCGATTTCGCGGACGCGCGTGGAACATGTGGGGCAGGACGGGCATGCGGAGCAGCAATCCGCAGCAGCGGGCTGACTCGCGATTTTGAGCGCGGCTTGCAAGTATTCCGCGGTTTTTACGGGGCGGCCCATCTCGGCGTTCAGGTTGCCGAGCAGCAACTGGAAAACCGGATTTCCCGGGTAACGCTCGACGAGCGGTTGCGCTACCACAATGGCGCGTTCGTATTGATAGTCAAAGGTGCGCAGATTTCTCGCGAGGTGGAAGCGCATCTCCACGGGCGTCACCACGCCGCGGTCAATTCCCACTTGCATCTGGCGAATGCCTTCCGTTCTGCTGCCGCCGGGGATGCCCATGAAGAAGCGCAGGATTTTCACGCTGGTCGAAAGGGAATCCACGTAGTAGTTGTAGAGGCCCAAGCCGGCGGTGGCGTCGGCCATTTGCGGATCGAGCTCCAGAGCGCGCAGGAATTCGGAGCGCGCAGCGACGCCGGCGTGCGCGACCGCGCGATTTTCACCACGCAGGACTTCCAGGCGCACCTTCAGCGCAAGACCCATTCCGGCATAGAAATGCATATCCGCCGAATCGGATTTGGTGATTTGCGAGTGGGCGAGATCAACTACTTTATCCGCGAGCAGTAGGAAGACTTCGTCTTCCGGTCTTTTTCCGCGCTTCCAGGCGTCGATCATTCCGTATTTGATTTCCAGGTTGGCGCAGTAAATCTTCCACCAGCGCGCTTCGCCTTCGAGAAGAAAGGCGAGAGGATTTTCGGGCTGCGACTGTTCGAGGTTGCGCAGTATGGCGATGGCGGCGTCCGGATCGCCAGTGTACATTTTGTCCATGGCTTGCACGGCTTCGGGCGGGAGCTTGATTTCGCCGGCACGCGTGGGCGGGGCGAATAGGGCGAAGCAGAGCGTGACGAGCAGAACGGGGAGATGGGGTGTTGCAGCGTGAACAATCGGCAGGCGGGTCCCGCAGGCGCGGGACCCGCCCCTACAAATGCGCAGAGGCAGCGAGATGGCGGCGGTGAGACGGATGCGGTCGCGCACGTTGTTCACTTTACTCTTTTTACCCAGCCGAGGAGCCAAGCGGCGGTAACGTACATCGCGAAGCAGTCAAGGGCAAAGGGGAGGAAGCCGAGAAAGCCGGGCGCGGGCATCTCGAAAATTTTCCAGCGCTGAAACATCGGGAAGGTGTAAAGCCATTTTGCGGCGGCCCAATAATTCCAGAATTCCCACAGCCAACCGCAGACCCAACCGGCCAGCAAGAATCCGTAGAGGCGGTGCCGCATGCCTTCGGCTAGATCGCCGAGAAACGAGGGCAGGCCGAGGCGGTGATTGAGGGGATCGAGGAGTAAAAGAAATCCGATCCAGACGAGCGCGAAAAGAAAAGCGGCGAGATGCCGAGGCACGAGCAGCGGAACGAGCAAGCAGGCCGCGCCGGAAATTATCAGTATGGATTCGGCGCCGCGAGATATTTTCCCCGAATCCGGCGCGGGTTCGAGCGAAGGTCCGGCCGGCGACGCTGGGAGCACGGCCCGGACCAGGTCGGCGGTTTCGAACACGGCGGGCGTGATGGTGGCGAACGAACAGGCATAACCGAAAATCGCGGCGGGCCAGGCGCGCGGCACGCCGACGTACGTCCAGTTTTGCAGCCTGAGGTTGTAGGCTTCGAAAATCAGCCAGAGAGGAATCGAGAGCAAAGCGAGGCGCGCGACGACGATGGGCGCGTCGTTGAGGCGCGAGCGATTGGTGAGGGCAAGGACCGCGGCATCGGCGATGAGGATGTAGGAACTCCAGGCGATTGGCGTGAAATAGGTGGCGACTGGTTCGATGCGCGCGAACAGCAAGGCTTCGGCGGAGAGCAGGGCGAGCCATCCGAACCAGCCGTGAGCGGGAAATGCGCGAAGGCGGCGCGCGCGGAAATATCCGAGGAAAAGGAGCGCGACAGTGAAGGCGGTGAGCGCGAGGCCGAGAGTTGTCCGGGAGTTTGGCATGAGCGTGATGGGTGCGGGGCCGCGGTTCATGATAACGCAGAGTGGTGAAGTCTTTGGTGTGTTCGACGGGGAAGCGTTTTCGGGGTGAAGGCACGAAGAGAGATCCTTCGCTGCGCTCAGGATGACGGCGCACGGCAGCAAATGCACGGAATTTGTGCGAGCGGCAGCAGGGGCGGGTCTGAGACCCGCCCCTACGGAAAAACAGCGACAACGGAATACGGACCACGCGAGGACGAAAAGGCGAAGAGATGTCCCTGCCTGCGGCGGGCAGGCTTCGCGCGCGGCGCTGCGCTCCCTTCGCAAAATCACTCAGGGCAGGCAGGATGACGGCGCACGACAGCAATTGCTTAGTCAGGCTGTTTCGATTGCCAAAGCTGCGCGGGGAAGCGACAATAACTCTCGCATGCCTGCCGCCGATACCGTCATTGTGATTCTGGCCGCTGGGAAGGGAACGCGTATGCGTTCCGACCTGGCAAAAGTGTTGCATCGCGCGGGAGGCCGCCCGCTGCTCGAGCATGTGATCCGCGCTTGCCAGCCGGTGAAAGCCGCGCAAGTGCTGGCGGTGGTGGGGCACCAGGCCGAAGAAGTGGGCGCGCTGGCCGAATCGCTGGGCGCGGATACGGTGAAGCAGCAACCGCAGCGTGGCACCGGCCACGCGTTGCAAGTCGCGCGGCGCGCGATGCGCCGAAGCGCGAAGCTGGTGATTGTGGTTCCCGGCGATGCTCCGCTGCTGCGCGCGGAAACCCTGGTGGCGCTGCTGGATACGCATCGCCGGGGCGAAGCAGCCGCGACGATTTTGAGCGCCGAGCTCGACGATCCCACGGATTACGGCCGCGTGGTGCGCGATTCCGAAGGCCGTGTGCAAGCGGTGGTGGAAGAAAAGGCCGCGACGCCCGAACAGCGCGCCATCCGCGAAGTGAATTCAAGCATTTATTGCTTCACTCTGGAAAAACTGTGGCCGTGCCTGAATGCATTGCGGCCGGACAACGCGCATCGCGAGTTGTACCTGACCGACGCGATCGCTTTGTTGCGCCAGCGCAATGAACGCGTGCTGGCGCAAGTGGCTTCGGACGCCAACGAAATTCTGGGATGCAATACACGCGCGAATCTGGCCGACGTGGACCGGATTTTCCGCGCGCGCAAAGCTGCGGAACTGATGGAAGCAGGCGTGACAATTTATCTGCCGGGGACGGTGGTGATTGATCCGGAAGTGAGCGCGGGACCGGACACCGTGATTGATCCGTGCGTGCAATTGCTGGGCAAGACGCACATCGGCGCTCGTTGCACGATTCAGACGGGCAGTGTGCTGCGCGATACGCGGGTGGATGACGATGTATTGATCGGCGCGCATTCTGTTTTGGATTCCAGCCGCGTCGGGAATAAGGCGCACGTGGGGCCGTTTGCGAGGCTGCGTCCTGGTGCGGACATTCGCGCGGGCGCGCACATTGGAAATTTCGTGGAAGTGAAAAATTCCGTGGTGCACGAAGGCGCGAAGGCCGGGCACCTGACTTATTTGGGTGATGCGTCCATCGGGCGCGAAGCGAACATTGGCGCCGGGACCATCACCTGCAATTACGACGGCGTGGCCAAGCACGAAACCACGATCGGCAATCACGTTTTCATCGGGAGTGACAGTGCGCTGGTGGCGCCGGTGCGCATCGGCGACGGAGCGTACGTCGCTGCGGGATCCACGATCACCGAAAATGTTCCGGCGGACGCGCTGGGCATCGCGCGAGGACGCCAGTCCAACAAGCCGGGTTGGGCAGCGGCGCGGCGGCGCGAGATGGCGCGGGCCACGCGCAACGAAAGGCACCAAAAACCGAAACGCCGCAGCAAGGTCGTGCGGCGCGCGAACGCGAACCCGCGCCGACGCGCGAAACGAAAATCCGCGAAGCGTCCCCGCCGTTAAATCTTCGTCGCAACTGCAAAATCGGTACTTCAGCGGATGAAACACCGCCTGCCCAGGTCCAGCCCTTGCAATCTCCGTCTTGGCGAGCCGCAAGATTGGAGCGCCTTTGACGACATCAATACGACGCAAGACAAACGCGCACAGGCAAGATTGCCTATGCCACGCGCGGCAAAACACGCCAATACAGGGATTAGAGTGGGGCGCCATTGTTTGTTTTCTGTAAGTTACGGACGTTTTTAATCCCGGCTACAGGGATTAGAAATGCGTGATTGGTGATTTGCGACCTGTGATTTGTGCAGTGCAAAACGTGCGCAAAAGGCGCGCGCAAATATGCAATTCTCGGCCGATTAGGAAAAAACATGGCATGTTGTTTCAGCGGGATACGCGGATTTTTAATCGCAGTGCAGCCGATCAGAAAACGGCAGTGTTGAGTGATGAAAAGTGACGGGTGATGAGCAGGAGAAGCGGTGCGATCCTGCCATCGGGAGGTTCTCAAGGTGCATGGACGACGGGCTGGCGCGCAAGTCGTTGAAGCGCAAGCAGCATACGCCATGTGGCCTCCTGGCCTGGGCGGAATAGACGCCCGACTCATGCTAACATAGTCGTTACGGTAACGCAACTGGTAACTATTGGGTGGGGCTCGCGGCACCGGATGGTCCTCGGCCGTTCATTGTGCCGCGCTTACGGGGTTGATGCGACGGAGACGTAAACATTTTTTTACCGCAGAGACGCAGAGTACGCAGAGTACGCAGAGAAAACCTAAAACAAAGAGAGATCCTTCGCCCGCTTTTGCGGGCTCAGGATGACGGTGTGCGTTAGCTGGCGCTGGCGGGCGAAGGTTGAGCGCAAAGTGGCGCTGCGGCATCTCCTGCGCACATGGTAAAATGAGTGAGAGGCACGACGATGAAATTTGGCGTGGTGCGATTTCCGGGGTCGAACTGCGACGACGACGCTTACCATGCGGTGGGCGCGATCATGCAGCAGCCTGTCGAGTTTATCTGGCACCAATCAGAAAGTCTGGCGGGATGCGATGCGATTATTCTGCCGGGCGGATTTGCGTTTGGGGATTACCTTCGGACTGGGGCCATCGCGCGATTTTCACCGGTGATGAAGGCGGTGGAAGGGTTCGCGCGCGGGGGCGGGCTGGTGTTGGGGATTTGCAACGGATTTCAGATTTTGCTGGAAGCGGGGTTGCTTCCGGGCGCGATGATGCGGAATCAGGGGCTGCGTTTTCTGTGCCGACAGGTGCACATACGCGTGGAAGCGATCGACACGCCGTTTACGTGCGCCGCGACGCGCGGGCAAGTGCTGGAAATTCCCATCGCGCACATGGAAGGAAATTATTTTTGCGAGGCGGCGGCGCAGGCGGAGCTGGAGCGTAACAACCAGATTATTTTTCGCTACGTGCGGTCGGATGGCGGCGATGCTGGCGCTGACAACCGCGAGGCGAATCCGAATGGCTCGTTGCACGCGATTGCGGGGATCTGCAACCGCGAGCGCAATGTGCTGGGTTTGATGCCGCATCCGGAACGAGCGGTGGAGTTGGCGCTGGGGTCGGCGGATGGGTTGGTGATTTTCCGTTCGCTGGTGGCGAGCCTGACGGCTGCAGAGAGTGCGCCGCGGCGCGCGTCGGGAGTGACGGCGGCGGTGCCAGCGTAGCGGGATTTTGAGCGATTCCACGAGCGTTGCGCCCTTGGTCGGGCACGAGCAATGCAAAAGCTCGCGGGAAATGCACCGCGAAAGGAATGGCGCTGTCGCGCCATATTTACCCAGCCCTTCCGGGCTGGGCTAACTTGTGCCGCGCCTCCCGTTCGACCCTGCAACCGGCAGGGTCTCAGGGTGAAACGGCGCTGATGATATGGACGGGAAGTACCGTGCAAGTAGCGCCGACATCAGCTGCGAAGAGAGAAAGCGGCAACAATTCGGCGCGAGGGCGCGATTGGAACTTTTCTCCACAAAATGATTGATACCGAAATTAAAGTTACCCCGCAGATTGCGACCGAGCACGGCCTCACACCTGAAGAATACGCGCGCACGCAGAAAATATTGGGGCGCGATCCCTCGTTTACGGAGCTGGGAATTTTCAGCGTGATGTGGAGCGAGCACTGCTCGTATAAATCGTCGCGCGTGCATTTGAAGAGATTGCCGACGCGCGGGACGCACGTGGTGCAGGGGCCGGGAGAAAACGCCGGCGTGGTGGATATCGGCGACGGGATGGTGGCGGTGTTCAAGATCGAATCGCACAACCATCCGAGTTTTGTGGAGCCGTTTCAGGGCGCGGCTACGGGCGTGGGCGGGATTTTGCGGGATATTTTCACGATGGGAGCGCGGCCGATCGCGGTGATGGATTCGTTGCGGTTTGGGCCGATTACTTCAGGGGTTAAAGCCCCTGGAGTAAGTGCGGCCGTGGCGGCGGGGCTGAAGCCCCGCCCTTCCAACGCGGACTCTCAGGATGCGACGTCGGAGGAGATTGCGCGGAATCGGCATATTTTGGATGGGGTGATACGCGGGATCGGATTTTATGGAAATTGTTTTGGGGTGCCAACCGTCGGCGGGGAAGTTGGGTTCGAGCCGTGCTATTCGAATAATCCGCTGGTGAATGCGCTGGCGCTGGGAATTTGCCGGCGCGAGGAATTATTTTTCGCGAAGGCGCGAGGCGCGGGGAATCCGGTGATTTACGTGGGCGCGAAAACGGGGCGCGACGGAATTCACGGGGCTTCGCTGCTGGCTTCGGCGGAATTCAGCGAGGAAT
>Ga0182024_10002906_pt1 | contig 41717 bp, 42 predicted proteins | sample P32metaG_FD_120480 | JGI IMG/M metagenome (GOLD analysis project Ga0182024, IMG submission 120480) | Permafrost microbial communities from Stordalen Mire, Sweden - P3-2 metaG (Illumina Assembly) | ecosystem: Environmental > Terrestrial > Soil > Wetlands > Permafrost | place: Sweden: Stordalen... | reverse complement strand
GGTCCTTGGCGTGCGGCGCGTAGCGCTCCATGAAGCGCTCGCCTTCGCTGTTGGTGACGTAGCCGCCCTCGCCGCTCGCGCCCTCGGTGATGAGGCACCCGGCGCCGTAGATGCCGGTCGGGTGGAACTGGATGAACTCCATGTCCTGCAGCGGCAGCCCGGCGCGCAGCACCATCGCGTTGCCGTCGCCGGTGCAGGTGTGAGCCGAGGTGCAGGTGCGGTAGGTGCGGCCGTAGCCGCCGGTCGCGAGGATCACCATGTGGGCGCGGAAGCGATGGATCGTGCCGTCCATCAGGTTCCACGCCAGGACGCCGCGGCAGGTGCCCTCGTTGTCCATGATCAGGTCGAGCGCGAAATACTCGACGAAGAAATCGGCGTTGTGGCGCAGCGACTGCTGATAGAGCGCGTGTAGGATGGCATGGCCGGTGCGGTCGGCGGCGGCGCAGGCGCGGTTGGCCGGCGCGCCGTCGCCGAATTCCTGCATGTGGCCGCCGAACGGCCGCTGGTAGATCTGGCCCAAGGCGGTGCGCGAGAACGGCACGCCGAAATGCTCGAGCTCGATCACCGCCGGGATCGCCTGACGGCACATGAACTCGATGGCGTCCTGGTCGCCGAGCCAGTCCGACCCCTTGACCGTGTCGTACATATGCCAGCGCCAATCGTCGTCGCTCATGTTGCCGAGCGCGGCGGCGATGCCGCCCTGCGCCGCGACGGTGTGGCTGCGGGTCGGGAACACCTTCGAAATGCAGGCGGTCTTGAGGCCTTCGACCGTGGCGCCGAGCGTCGCCCGCAAGCCGGCGCCGCCGGCGCCGACGACGACGACGTCGTAGGCGTGATCGATAATCGGATAGGCGGCAGGCATCGACAGCTCCGGGTTAGGCGCCGAGCGCCAGCTTCAAGACGGCGAGGACGCCGCGCACCGCGAAGAGGAGGCACAAAAGGCGCATGGCGATCAGCGCGGTCAGCTTCCAGGCTTCGCCGTGGACGTAATCCTCGATCACGACCTGGAGGCCGAGCGCGGTGTGATAGAAAATCGCGACCATCAGCAGGATCATCAGCATCGCCGACATCGGCTGGTGCATCCAGGCGACCATCGCTCCGCGGTCGGCGCCCACCAGGCCGACCACGGCGACCACCAGCCACAGCACGAGCGGCACCAGCGCCACCGCGGTGACGCGCTGCATCCACCAGTGCTGGACCCCCTCCTTGGCCGAGCCGAGGCCGATCGCGCGGCCCAACGGCGAGCGCAGGCGAGTTTGCGCCATCTCAGTGGCTCCAGCCGGCCAGGCCGGCGACCCAGGCGACGACCGTCAGGGCCGCGGTCGCGGCAAGGACGGTCCAGCCGCCGAGATAGACGCTGCTCAATTCGAGGCCGCGCCCACTATCCCACCACAAATGCCGGATGCCGTTGCACAGATGGTAGAACAGCGCGACGCTCCAGCCGAACAGCAGCAAGAGGCCGAACCACGAGCCCATGAAGTGCTGGAACGCGGCGAAGGAGTCGGGTCCGTCCGAGGCGGCGCCGATCCACGACACCAGAAGGATCGCGCCGACCGAGAGCGCGATACCGCTCGCCCGGTGCAGGATCGACATCACCGAGGTCAGCTGCCAGCGATAGATTTGCAGATGGGGCGAAAGCGGCCGCGGGTCGGACGTCATTTTCTCTTGTCCCGGCGGAATGTGCGCCTAGGGTGTGACTTAGACCCGGTCCCGCGAGGTGTCAACCAAGCGGGACAGGCGCGAAACTATTGGCTGATATGAGGAATGCGGCGGTGGCGGGCGCTTATTCCGCCGCCTGCTTCGACGACCGCGGATAGAAGCTGTCGTAAAGCTCGGGGCGCTGCCATTGCTCGGAGAGGACCCCCTCCTTGGCGCCGCAGCGCTCCGACGAGCCGCCGCTGTCCCGGCCGGCGCGCAACTCGCGCACCCGGTCGAGGCTGATCTCGGCCACCCCCATCCCGGCGACCTGGCTCTCGTAGAGGATCGATTCGGGCGCGGCGACGATCGCCAGGCCGCGATTGGCGTGGGAGAGTAGGTTCTGGGTCGAGACGACGAGCGTCAGGTTCTCAATCGCCCGCGCCCACAGCAGCGTCCGCCACGTCTCCCACAGGCGCCTCTTGTCGAGCCCAGCCGGCATGAAGATGAGCTCGGCGCCGCGCAGCGCCAGCGCGCGGGTCACCTCGGGCATGTAGACCTCGCTGCACATGGCGAGGCCGATCTTGCCGTGTTTGGTGTCGAAGACGGGGTAGTCGTCGCCGGCGACATACTGGAATTCCCAGTATTTGCCGCCGGTATAGATCCACGGCCCGTTGGGGTGCGACCGGCGGTAGCGCGCCACCGGGCGGCCGTCGGGAAAGGCCATGCAGGTGAGGTTGTAGGCGTCGCCTTCGCCGCATCGATCGGCTCGACCGTGCCGAACACGGCATGGACGCCGTGCTTGGCCGCCGCCTCGGCGATGGCCGGGCTCGGATCGTAGGTGGTGGGCATCCGCCACGGGCCGGGATAGCTTTCCGGGAAGCAGACGAAATCGGCGCCTTCGCGCGCCGCCCGCGCGATCCACTCGACCGCGGCAGCGACGTTGCGCTCGTCATCGGGCGGCGGCGTGGTGATCGGCTGGACAAGGGCGATCCGGAAACTCGGCATGGCCGTTCTTCCCGGCGGATTATCGTTGCCGGGCGATTGTGCCGGCGCTTCCGTCCCGGGTCAAAGCGAGCCAGCGAACGCGCAGAAACCCGCCAGGCAGCGTCGCCCGGCGGGTCCTATTTGCGACGGAATTGCCTACGAGTTGTTGCGCACCGGCTCCCAATGCGCCTTGTAGACGGCGTGGTGGTCGTAGCCGTAGACCCACTCGTAATGGAAGCCCGCAGGCGCCGGCGGGGGGACCATGCCGGCCGGCGGCGCGGCCGAAAGCTGGCCGTACACCGGCGTGCCCGGCGCCGGCTGGGTGATGTTGGCGGCGGAAGCGCCAGCAGCGCTCATACCCGCGAGAATCACCAAAGCTGCAGTTGTCAGAAAGAAACGTGTCATTCCATGCTCCTATGCCAAAGATCTGGCGTTCCCCCTGGAGCGTAATTCAACTTCCTGGCGTGAATTGGCGCCCTGTTGCACTCACTTTCTCTGTGAGGTTTAACTCGACTACGCCTAAACAGTGGGACCTATCCCATGATATTGCTCTAGGGTGCGGTCAAACGCCGCGCGTGGCGAAATCGATGCGCGGATCGATCAGCATGTAGGTGAGGTCGCCGATCAGCCGAAGCACGAGGCCGATCAACGTGAAAACGAACAGCGTCCCGAACATGATCGGGTAGTCGCGGTTGATCGCCGCCTCGTAACCGAGCAGGCCGATCCCATCCAGCGAGAAGATGATCTCGATCAATAGCGCCCCGGTGAACAGCATCGTGACGAAAGCGGCGGGAAACCCCGCCACCACCAGCAGCATCGCGTTGCGGAAGACATGGCCGTAGAGCACCCGGCGCTCGGAAAGCCCCTTGGCGCGCGCGGTCAGCACGTATTGCTTGTTGATCTCCTCGAGAAAACAATTCTTGGTCAGCATCGTCAAGGTCGCGAAATTGCCGACCATCAGCGCGCCGATCGGCAGCACGATGTGCCAGAAATAATCGGCAATCTTCATCGGCCAGGCGAGGCTCGCCCAGTCGTCGCTGACTAGTCCCCGCAGCGGGAAGATCGACAAATAGCTGCCGCCGGCGAAGAGCACGATCAGCAGCACGGCGAAGAGAAAGCTCGGCACCGAATAGCCGACGACGACGACCGTGCTGGTCCACACGTCGAACCGGCTGCCGTCGCGCACCGCCTTGCGGATGCCGAGCGGGATCGAGATCAGATAGGTGAGGAGCGTCGTCCACAGCCCAATCGAGATCGACACGGGCAGCTTGTCCTTGATCAGGCTGATGACGCTGCGGTCCTGGAAGAAGCTATTGCCGAAATCGAACATGACGTAGTGCTTCATCATCAGCTCGAAGCGTTCGAGCGGCGGTTTGTCGAAGCCGTATTGCTTGACGAGCTGCGCGATCAGCGCCGGATCGATGCCGCGCGCCCCGCGGTAATAGCTGTTGCCGTTGGACGGCGCCGGCGCGGTTTCGCTGGCGCCTCCACTCACCCGCTCGGTGGCGCTGATCGTATTGCCGCGGAGCTTGGCGATCATCTGCTGCACCGGCCCGCCCGGCGCGGCCTGCACGATGATGAAATTGACCACCATGATCGCGAATAGGGTCGGGATCATCAGCGCGATGCGGCGGATCGCGTAAGAGATCACCGGCTGCGCGCCTCGCGATGCCCGCGGCCGATCATTTCGCTGGCGCTTCCTTCTTTTTCGTCTCGATCGTCTGCTCGGCGCCCTGGTCGACCCACCAGGTTTCGAGCCCGAGCGCGTATTTCGGCGCGACCTGCGGATGGTGGAACTTGTTCCAATAAGCCACCCAGGTGGCGCCCAGATGGTATTGTGGGATGAGGTAGTAGCCGTACAGCAGCACCCGGTCGAGGGCGTGGACGTGGTTGACGAGGTCGACGCGGGTGGGTGAGGCGATCAGTTGCTCGATCAGCGCGTCGGCGGCCTTGTTCTTGATGCCGAGCTGGTTCTGGCTGCCCGGCTGATCGGCCGCCGCCGAGCCGAAGAACTCGCGCTGCTCGTTACCGGGCGATAGCGACTGGGCGATGACCACGACAGCCATGTCGTAGTCGAAATTGATCATCCGCTGCTCGTATTGCGACACGTCGACGGTGCGAATCGTCGCGGTGATGCCGAGCCGTTTCAGGTTCTGGATGAACGGCAGCTCGACCCGCTCCAGCGCCGGGTCGTCGTTGAGGATTTCGAAGATGAAGGGCTCGCCGGTCTTGTTGTTGACGAGCTGCTCGCCCTTGAAGCTCCAGCCGGCGTCCTTGAGCAGCGCCAAGGCCTGGCGCAGTCCGTCGCGAATTTCGCCGGAGCCGTCGTAGTGCGGCGGGTTGTATTCCGCGGTGAAAACCTCGTCGGGGACCTGGCTGCGGAACGGCTCGAGGATCTTCAGTTCGTCGCCTTGCGGCACCCCGGTCGCGGCCAATTCGGAGTTGTCGTAATAGCTGCGGGTGCGGGTATAGGAGTTGTAGAACAGGTTCTTGTTCGACCACTCGAAATCGAAGGCGTAGGCGAGCGCCTGGCGGACCCGCCGATCCTGGAACAGCGGCCGCCGCAGATTGTAGCCGAACCCCTGCATCGCCGCCGGGTTCCGGTTGGGGATGACTTCTTTCTTGATCAGCCCGTCGCGCAAGGCTGGGCTGTCGTATCCGGTCGCCCAGGATTTGGACGAGTTTTCGCGGCGGATGTCGTACTGCCCGGCCTTGAAAGCTTCGAGCGCGACGGTCGAATCGCGATAATAGTCGTAGCGGATGATTTCGACGTTGAAGCGGCCCTTGTTGACCGGCAAATCCTTGCCCCAATAGTCGTCCACCCGGCGATAGGTGATCGACCGGCCGGGGTCGACCGACTCGACCTTGTAGGGCCCGCTGCCGAGCGGGGATTCCAACGTCGTCTTCTCGAAATCACGGGTCGACCAATAGGCTTTCGACAGCACCGGCATCTCGGAGAGGATCGCCGGCAATTCGCGGTTGTCGGCCGATTTGAACGAGAAGCGGACACCGCGCTCGCCCTCGATCTCGACCTTGGTCACGTCGCCGTAATAGAAGCGGTAGAGCGGCTGGCCCTTGTCACGCAGGATCTGGAAGCTCCACACCACGTCGTCGGGCGTGATCGGCGAGCCGTCGTGAAAGCGCGCTTCCTTGCGCAGGATGTAGAGCACCGACAGCCGGTCGGGCGCCAATTCGGCGCTCTCGGCGATCAGCGGGTAGTCGCTCGCCGGCTCGTCCTCGCTGCGCGTCATCAGCGTGTCGAAAATCTCGCCGATCCCGGCCGCCGGCACGCCCTTGATGATGAACGGGTTCAGCGAATCGAACGTGCCGATCGACTCCAGCTTCATCGTCCCGCCTTTCGGCGCGTTCGGGTCGGCATAGTCGAAATGAGTGAAATCGGCCGGGTATTTGAGGTCGCCGTAGAGCGAGATGCCGGCGGTGGCGACGGCCCTGGCCATCGCGCCGGCGGCGATCAGCAGCACGACGCCGAGCAGAAGCGATTTCGTTCTGTGCATAAGCGGCTTCCTCACCGTCGGGCGGCGCTGTTCATCCGTTCAATAACGCCAGCGCCTCGGCATGCGCGCGGCGGTCGCCGGCGATAATAACCCTGCCGTCCGATTGGAGGCCGAGTGGGGCGCCTCGCCAGTCGGTGACGATGCCGCCCGCGCCTTCGACGATCGGCCCCATCGGGCCGAAATCGTAAGGCTTGAGGCTCGCCTCGATGACGAGGTCGGCAAAGCCGAGCGCGACGAGACCGGAGGCGTAGCAATCGGCGCCGAAGCGCACCAGCTTGGCGGCCCCGGCGGCGCGCGCGAAGGCGCCGGCGTCGGCGCCCTCGAACATGTCGGGGGTGGTGGCGAAAACCGTCGCCGACGACAGCGCCGGACAGGCGCGGCAGGCGATCGCGGCGCCGTTATGCGTTGTCGCCAGGCCGGCGGCGCCGAGCCAGCGCTCGCGCGAGATCGGCTGGTCGATGATGCCGAGGATCGGCGTTCCGTTATGCGCCAGCGCGATCAGGGTGCCGAACAACGGGACCCCGCTGATAAAGGATTTGGTGCCGTCGATCGGGTCGAGCACCCAGACGAACTCGGCATCGTCGCGCTCGCGGCCGTATTCCTCGCCGAAGATGCCGTGCCCGGGGAACCGCGCGTTGATGAGCCGGCGCATCGCCGCCTCGGCGGCGCGGTCGGCCGCAGTGACTGGGCTCAAATCGGCTTTGTCGTCGACGGTGAGCCTGGTGCGGAAATACGGGCGGATCGCCGCGCCGGCGGCGTCGGCCAGCTCGGCAGCAAGCGAGAGATAGGCGTCAAGCGAGGCGCTGGTTACGGTCAATCCGACGTGCCGTTCTGATTCATACCCCGGCCGGTCCGGGAAGCTCATGGAACTGTCGGGAGATGCCCGGGTCAAGCCCGGCCATGCGGCTGCGCCTATTTGAGCGTCAGCAGATAGGCGATAACGTCGGCGCGATCCTGTTCCTTGGGCAGCCCGGCGAAGGTCATCTTGGTGCCGTGCGCGAAATCCTGCGGCTTGTAGAGCCACTGATTGAGCTCATCCGGGTCCCACTTCTTGTCCTTGTCGGCCAGCAGCGCGCCGGAGAACGTATAGCCCGGCACGGTGGCGATGTTCTCGTCCATGATGTCGAACAGATTGGGGCCGATCTTATTCGCCTCGCCCTTGTTGAAGGTGTGGCACTGCAGGCAGACCTTGGCGATGGTCTGGCCGCGGGTCGCATCGGCCTTTTCCATGAAGGGCGCGATCGGCGGCGGCGCTTCCGGTGCGGCGGTGGCCGGGGCCGGCGTGCCACCCGCCTCGCCCTCGGCGCCGGGCGGCAGATAGGCGGGCTTTTCGAGACGGGCCGGATGGACGACCCCGCCCGCGACGATGCCCGTCACCATCGCGACGATCATCGCCGTCAGCACCGATGCAATGATCTTGTTCAACTCGAAAGCCGACATCGGTGCCCTTGACCTCCCCCGACGGCCCGCGCGCGGGCTTAGCGCCAGCAAAGCCAATTCCGCGCGCCGGCTCAAATCAATTATCACGCTTCCGGCAATCGCACGAACCGGGCATGTTGTCGCTCCCCGCCCCTGGCCCACGAAACCGTGACGCGAACTGCGCCTCAGCATCCCATCGTCATGATCCCGTCGCGCCTCGCCTCGACCCGGCTGCCGGGAAAGCCGCTGGCGGCGATCGGCGGAGCGCCGATGATCGTCCATGTCTGGCGCCGCGCGGTCGCCGCCGATTTGGGGCCGGTGGTCGTCGCCTGCGGCGACCGGGAGATCGCCGAGGCGGTCGAGGCGGCGGGCGGCACGGCGGTGCTGACCGACCCCGAGCTGCCGACCGGCTCCGATCGCATCGCCGCGGCGATTGCCGCGCTCGACCCGGACCGCGAGCACGACGCGGTAATCAACGTCCAGGGCGATCTGCCGACGCTCGATCCGGTGGCGATTGGGCTTGCGTTCGCCGGACTTGCCGACCCCGACATCGACATCGCGACGCTGGGCGCGGTCATAGCCGACGCGGCGGCGCTCCGCGACATTAGCGTCAACAAGGTCGTCGCCGGCTTCGCCGACCCATCGCGCCCGGCGCGCGCGCTCTATTTCTCGAAGGCGATCGTGCCGTGGGGCGAGGGGCCGCATTACGAGCATATCGGGCTTTACGCCTATCGCCGCGAGGCGCTCGAACGCTTCGTCACCCTGCCGCGCGGGGTGCTCGAAGAACGCGAGCGGCTGGAGCAGCTGCGGGCTTTGGAGAACGGCATGACGATCTCGGTGACCTTGATCGATCCGGCGCAGCTCGGCGTTCAGGTCGATACCCCGGCGGATTTGGCGCGTGCCCGCGTGCTGGTCGAAGGGGGCCGCTGAGATGGCGAAAGCGGCCGCCAACCGGATCGCCTTCCAGGGTGCGCCCGGGGCCTATTCCGACCTCGCCTGCTGGCATGTTTTCCCGAAGATGGAAACGCTGCCCTGCGGCCAGTTCGAGGATGCCTTCGCCGCGGTGCGCGACGGAGAGGCGGCGCTGGCGATGATCCCGATCGAGAACTCGGTCGCGGGCCGGGTCGCCGACATCCACCATCTGATGCCGGATTCCGGCCTCTACATCATCGGCGAGCATTTCGAGCCGGTGCACCATCACCTGCTGGCGCTGCCCGGCGCGACCTTGAAGACGATCAAGACCGTGCGCAGCCATGTCCACGCGCTAGGGCAGACCCGCCAGTTCCTGCGCAAGAACAAGCTTATCGCCGTGGTCGCCGCCGACACCGCCGGCGCCGCCGCCGAGATCGCCGAGCGCGGCGACCCCACTGTGGCGGCGATCGCTTCCGAGCTCGCCGGCAGGATCTACGGGCTCGAATCGTTGGCCCGGAACATCGAGGACGCGGCGCACAACACCACCCGCTTCCTCGTCATGTCGCCGAAGGAGAAACGCGCGCCGCGCGGCAAGCCGACGGTCACCACCTTTGTCTTCAACGTGAAAAACGTGCCGGCGGCGCTCTACAAGGCGATGGGCGGGTTCGCCACCAACGGCGTCAACATGACCAAGCTCGAAAGCTATATGGTCGAGGGCAGTTTCACCGCGACCCAGTTCTACGCCGATGTCGAGGCGCACCCCGACGCTCGGCCCTTGCGGCTGGCGCTCGAGGAACTGCGGTTCTTCTCGCACGAGGTGAAGATACTCGGCGTCTATCCGGCCGCGCCGAAGCGCGCCGCCAAAGCTTGAGGGATCCGTCATGCCCGTGATTCCACACGACGAGCTGCGCCGCATCGGCCGCCGCGTCTTCGCCGCCGGCGGCAGCAGCGAGGAAGAGGCCGGGATCATCGCCGACCACCTGGTCGAGGCCAATCTCAAGGGCCACGACAGCCACGGGGTCGGTATGATCCCCTCCTACCTGCGCAACCTCCACGGCGGCAAGGCCGCGGCCAACGAGAAGGGTCATGTCGTCAGCGACAGCGGCGCCTTCATCGTCTACGACGGCGCCCGCGGCTACGGCCAGATCGTCGCCCGCGAGGCGACCCAACTCGGCATCGCGCGGGCCAAGGAGAACGGGGTCGCGGTCGTCGCGCTGCGGAACGCGCACCATATCGGCCGCGTCGGCACCTATGGCGAGATGTGCGCGGCCGAGGGCTTGCTGTCGATCTCCTTCGTCAACATCACCGACCAGCGCCCGGCGGTGGCGCCGTGGCGCGGCGGCGACGCGCGCTTCGGCACCAACCCGGTGACGATCGCGCTGCCCGGCCCCAGCCCCGAGCGGCCGATCGTCGCCGACATGGCGACCAGCAGGATCGCGATGGGCAAGGTCCGGGTCGCGCGCAACAAGGGCGAGAAGATCGCCGCCAAGACCCTGCTCGGCCCGGATGGGCAGCCGACCGACGACCCCAACGTCATGTATAAACGGCCGCGCGGGGCGCTTCTCACCTTCGCCGAGCACAAGGGCTACGCGCTCGCCTTCATCTGCGAGATGCTGGCGGGGGCGATCACCGGCAGCGGCACGATGCGGCCGGAGCGGCAGGACACCGAAAGCGTCACCAACGGCATGCTGCTGGTGGTCATCGATCCGGGTCGGATCACCGACCGGGCCTGGCTCGCCGAGGAGGTGAAGGCGATGACCGACTACGTCACCGCCTCGCCGCCGCGCAAATCCGGCGAGAAGGTGCTGATCCCCGGCGACCCCGAGCGGCTGATGCGGCAAAAGCGCATCGCCGAGGGGGTGCCCTCGATTTATTTTTCCAGGAATTCCTTCAACGCTGGCAACTTGTCGGCGCTTATTGCCATGTATACACCGGCGGAGTTGATATTGTTAACCGGGCTTATTTGCAGATTGCCAAAATCTTTCGTTGGAAGCATGCCGTCCGAGATCGTCGTTTTCGCCAAGGGAATTTCTTTCTTTTTGTTTGGCGTTGCAGAAAGCCAACAAGTAACCCCTTTTACCGAGCCTGCTGTGCTATGCAGCTGCCCATCAGCACCTACAGTCGACATGAATGACATACCCTGAACCGTGCACCCAATCTCTTTTGGCAGTTGGACAAAACCTGGAGCAGGCGTTTGACAGTAAGCTCCGTAGGAAAGAGCGCTTGTGGCGATCAGGGCGCCGATTGCGATATTTGTTCTGAGACGCATCCCCTCCTCCTTAGGCAAGTAACCATCGCTAGTTCCTGTGTGAAGAGTTCGAATGGCAGTTCGAATTGTGAACGTCGAACCCGTCTATCCAAATACGATCTCTGAAGGTTTGAACCGCTTGGTGAAGTCGAAGTGCCGACGTACAGAAATAACCGGGTATGCTAAGTCAGCCGCTCGCTAGCGGCGAAGCCGAAAGGGGACCGATGAAGATCAAGCGCATCGAGCACATCGCCATCGCCGTCACCGATTTGGGCGAAGTCGCGAACCTGTTGCAGGACAAGTTCGGCATCGCGCTCGAATACACCGAGGACCGGCCGACGACGCGGCTGGCGATTCTGCCGGTCGGCGAGACCTATATCGAACTGCTGCAAGGCACGACCCCCGATTCCGGCGCGACCAAATGGCTGGCCGAGAACGGGCAGAGCCTCTTCCACATCTGCTTCGAGGTCGAGGACATCGACGCCGCGCTCGCCGAGCTGAAGGCCAAGGGCACGCCGCTCCTGCACGAGACGCCGATCATCGGCCACGGCAATTGCCGCATCGCCTTCATCGACCCCAAGGCCACCGGCAATCTCCTGTTCGAGCTTGCCGAGATGCCGAAAGACGGCCACGCGGAACACTGATCGGGCTTTTGACTGCATCGACGCCGTGCGTGGTTCGAGACGCCACCTGCGGTGGCTCCTCACCATGAGGGGGATTTTTGATGGCACGAATAAAGGTTCCTCATCCTGAGGAGGCTGCGCAGCAGCCGTCTCGAAGGACGCCGTGGCGCAACTCCAGCCGTGTTTTCGCCGCAGTGGCGCTTCTGGTGCTGTCCTGCACGCCGCAATCGACCGAAACCGGGGCGCCGGCGCCGCAGGGGACACGGCAGCCGCTGCATACCGGCTATTGGCAGGGTGCGATGGGCGGGACCATGGTCGATTTTCATGTCGACCAAGTGTCGGCGACCCAGGTCTACGTCCACATCTCCGGCAATGTGCTCCAGCCCCCGCCCAAGGCGCTGCAGCCGCCGGGATACCAATCGTATTTCTACGACCGCCCGAAAATCTGCCCGAAGCGGCCCGACGGCCGCACCTTCGACTGCCCGCATTATGCCGACATGCATATCGACAATGGGCTCCTGTGCGGGTCGTACGTCCTGGAAAGCCAGGTCTTTCGCCCGTGTTTTCAGCCGGTGAGATAGGCGCGGCGTCAGTCGAGCGATTTCGTCAAAAAGATCCGCGTCGCTCCATCGGGCGGGCAGGCGATCTCGCCAAAGCGGCGGTAGCCGTGCTTCTCGTAGAAGTCGGGGGCCTGGAACGTCACGGTATCGACGAAGGCCCGGGTACAGCGGCGGCGCCGCGCCTCGTCCTCGGCGGCAGCGACGATCCGGCTGCCGAGGCCGCCGCGGCGCAGTGCCGCTGGCAGATAGAAGAGGTCGAGAAAGAACATGCCGAGCGAGCTGCGCCCGAGCAGCCCGCCCACGATCTCGCCGCTCTTGTCGTCGCGCACCAGGATGTCGAGGGTTCGCGAATCGACCCGCCCGAAGGTCTCGCGGTTGTAATCGGCAAGGCCGCCGGTGATAACGGCCTGGGCTTGCGGATCGCGGGTTTCCGGGAAGGCGAGGATCGGGTCGCCGGTCACGGCGCGTCTCCCGGCGCCGGTTCGACGTCGAGAACTTCGACCGATTTGACCTCGTCGGGTTCGCCCGAATAGATCACCAGGCTGGTGGTTGGCGTCGCGATCATGCCGCTGTGCGGCTGGCCTGTCGGGTTGAGGGCGTAGCCGCCGGGCGCGGCGACCGGTTTGCCGGCCTTGTTCACCCGGCCGCCGCCCGACAGGTTGAAAATGTGTTCCTCGGAGCGCGCCACGGCGATGATCTTGATCACCTTGCCGGCGGGCGGGGTCGCGCGCAGCAGATAGGCGACGCCGCCTCCCTCGCCGCGGCGGTCGCTCAGCGTCTTCAGTTCGAGGATCGGCTTGCCGTCATAGAGCGCCCCGGCGCCATACATTTCGGTGCCGACGGTCCAAGGCATCGCTTCGGGATCGGTGCGCAGCGTCGTCATTGCAATCTCCTATTGCGGTCGGTCCTAGAAGCCGGGAAAGCGGTAGAACTCCGGCGGCACGTCGTCCGGCGCCGCGTCATTTCCCCGGTCTGGGAGCGATACCAGTGTGATCCAGAGGTGATGGAGAACCGCGTTCGCCCGGTCGCGAATTCGCGCCCCGCCCGGTTCGGAAATCTCGATGGCGGCGGGCCACGCCATCGTTGCGGCGTCGCTTTGCGGTGTCCTCATCGCTCGCTCCTTGTTGGGGAATGCAAGGAGTGTAGGCTTGCACTCCTGACAACGTTCTGTCAGGAGTGAACCATGCCCGTGCGCCGCGCCGACCGCCTGTTCGACATCCTCCGCCTGTTACGTGCGGCGTCGAAGCCGGTGACCGCCGCTTCATTGGCCGAAGTGCTCGAGGTCACGCCGCGAACGATCTATCGCGACATCGTGACATTGCAGGCGCGGCGCATCCCGATCGAGGGCGCGGCCGGGATCGGTTACGTCCTGCGGCGCGGCTTCGACCTGCCGCCGCTGATGTTCACCGAGGACGAGGCCGAGGCCATCGCGGTCGGCGTGCGCCTCCTTGCCCGCACTGGCGACCCCGGCCTGCAGAAGGCGGCCGTGAGCGTTCTCTCCAAGGTGACGCTGGTCGTTCCCGACCCGTTGCGCGACTACCTCAATACGGCCCCGGTCTATGTCTCGAAAAGCGGCGCCCCGGTGCCGGAGCGGCGCGACCTGCCGACGACGATCCGCCATGCGATCCGCGACGGCCGCAAGATGCGGATCGATTATGAGGACGGCGACGGCCGCCGCACCGCGCGGGTGATCCAGCCTTTCGCCGTCGCCTACTATGTCGAGGCGACGCTGGTCTGCGCCTGGTGCGAGCTGCGCAACGACATCCGCCATTTCCGCACCGACCGGATCGTCGCGGCGGACGTGCTCGCCGCGTCGTTTACGATCCCCGCGGACGTAATGGCCGGATGGGTCGCCGAGCGCGAAGATCAGTAGCCGAGCGCGGCGCCAGCGGGGCGGCGCGGGTCGTTGACCCCGATCAGCCTTCCATCGGGCAGGATCGCGATCAGTTCGACCGCGCCCCACGGCGATTGCTCCTTGAGGGTGTAACCCATCGCGGTCAGCGCGCTCAGCGTCTGCGGCGGCAGGCCGTCGGTCTCGTAGGAGACCGTGTCGGGCAGATACTGATGGTGAAAGCGCGGTGCCGCGACCGCCTGCTCCGGCGGCATGGCGAAATCGACGAGGTTCATCACGGTTTCGAGCACCGCGGTGATGATGCGCGGGCCGCCGGGACTGCCGAGCACGAAGACCGGGTGTCCGTCCTTCTCGACGATGGCCGGGGTCATCGACGATAGCGGCCGCTTGCCGGGCGCTATCGTGTTGGCGGTGCCCTGGACCAGCCCGAACAGATTGGCGGCGCCGGGTTTCACGGTGAAATCGTCCATCTCGTCGTTGAGCAGGAAGCCGGTGCCGGGCGCCACTACCGCCGCGCCGAAATTGCCGTTGAGCGTATAGGTCACCGAGACCCGGTTGCCTTCGCCGTCGGCCACCGAGTAGTGCGTGGTCTGCGGCTTCTCGGGCGGGGCGGTGACCGAGCCGAGCGCGGCGGACGGGGTCGCCCGGTCGGGGAGGATCGCGGCGCGGATGGTGGCCGCGTGCTCCGCCGACAGCAGCCGCGCCAGCGGGTTGGCGACGAAGGCCGGGTCGCCGAGTTCGCTGTTGCGGTCGAAGAAGGCGTGTCGCATCGCCTCGACCGAGAGGTGGACCGCGCCGGGCGACTGGAACCCCGCCGCGCCGATATCCCAGCCGGAAAGAATGTTCAGCATCTCGCACAGGGTGGTGCCGCCGCCGCTCGGCGGCGGCGCCGAGACGATGCGATACCCGCGGTAGTCGCAGGCGAGTGGCGGCAGTTCGCTCGCCGTGTAGCCGGCGAAATCGGCGGCGGTGAGGATGCCGCCTGGCGCCGCCGACGCACGCTCGACCGCCGCCGCCACGAAGCCGCGATAGAACCTATCGGGCCCGTCCCGCGAGATCAGATAGAGCGTCACGGCGAGGTCGGGCTGGAAGAGCCGCTCGCCGGCCTTGTAGGGCGTGCCGTCCGCGTGGAGGAAGATCCGCGCCGCCTCCGGGTCTGCGGCGAGGCGCGCGGCCGCGCGCGCGATGATCGCCGCGTCGGCCTCGCCGAGCACGAACCCGTTGCGGGCGAGCGCGATCGCCGGGGTCATCACCTGTTCGCGCTTGAGCAGGCCGTAGCGGGTGAGCGCCAGATCGAGCCCCGCCACTGTCCCCGGCACCGCGACGGCGCGATAGCCGTAGAGGCTCGCGTCGCGGATCGGGCTGCCGGCCCCATCAAGGAACATGTCCGCCGTCGCCGCGGCGGGCGCGGTCTCGCGGAAATTGACCAGGGTTTCGCGGCCGTCGGCGAAATGGATCAGCATGAACCCGCCGCCGCCGATATTGCCGCAGCACGGATCGACGACCGCCAGCGCGTAGCCGGTCGCGACCGCCGCGTCGATCGCATTGCCGCCGGCTCGCAGGATGGCGAGCCCGGCCTCGCTCGCCTCGCGCTGCGCCGAGACAACCATGCCGTGCGCGGCTTCGGCCGCCGGCGCCGGGTGCGGTGAGAGCGCGATCAGCAGCGTCGCGGCTGCCAGCGCGGCCACGCGGCGGCGACAGAAGCTGAGACCGAGACGATTGGGCAATTCTTGCTCCGTACTGTGTTGCGGCGAGCAAAGCGCAGGCCGTGATTACTGTTGTGCGAGAGTGATGGGAAGCAACCATTAGTTAACCATCAATTGTAATGCATTCAATTCAAGTTATAGCTAGGTTCGATCTACTAGCCGCGCCACCAGTCGCGATAACTCCGCCAGGTTGATCGCCACGACAACAAGGTAATCCCCCGCGATGACCTCTCACCGTATCGCCGACCTCAACAGCCTAGGCGCGCTGTCGCCGTACCGGAAGCCGCCGGCGGGCGTCGGCCACGACATCGCCGGAAGACGGCTCGCGGGTCGGGCGGTGGCGCGGGGCAAGCGTTACGCCAACCCGGCGTTGGCGCGAGGCGAGACCGCCGGCTTCGTGCCGCAGCCTTTCGCGCTCGACGCGACGCGGCGCCCGCCGCACATTCATTCGGGGGCGGTGCTCTCGGCCGTTCGTTTCGCCGATTTCCTGGTCGTATTGGCGACCGGCGCGGTCGTCTTTCTGATCCAGACGGGAATTGCCTGGCCTCCCGGGCTTTTGCCGGTGGCGGCGGGCGCGCTGGTGCTGTTGCTGATGATGCGCGCGCCCGCGCCGGGGCCAAGCCTGGCGCAGGGGTTGATCCGTCGCCACGTGTCGAAGCAGATCGCCGATGGCGCGATGCACGCGCTGACCGCTTTCGCGTTCGCGCTTCTCGTCGCGGTGGCGGTGCTGAAGCCGGGCGCCGCGGAGCGGACGCGGCTTGTCGAGTTTCTCGGGCTGTGGGCGATCGCCGCGATCGCCGGGATCGGCGTTGTCCGGCTGGTGCTGTCGCGCCTGCTCGCGGGCTGGCGCCGGGCCGGGCGCCTGAAGCAGCTGGTCGCGGTCTACGGCACCGGCGATCTTGCCGAGCGCCTGGTCGAGCGGCTGCGCGCCGCCTGTCCGGAGACGATCGACATCGTCGGCGTCTTCGACGACCGCGCCGGTCGCCGCGTCGTCGGCCCCGGCCTGCGCGAACTGCCGCATGGCTCGACCGCCGACCTCGTCGAGCTGTCGCGGCAATGCGAGATCGACCGCATCGTCGTGGCGTTGCCGCATGCGGCCGAGCAGCGGCTGCTGGAAATCCTGCGCAAGCTGCACAAGATGCCGGTCGAGATCAGCCTCGCGCCGGACATGGTCGGGTTCAGCGTCCCAGCCAAGGATCACGAGGAATTCGGCGGGCTGCCGCTGCTCGATGTCTACGGCCGGCCGCTCAGCTTCGGCCAGACCCTGATGAAGACCGTGTTCGACCGGCTCGCGGCGGCGGCGGCGCTAATCGCGCTGTCCCCGCTGCTGCTGCTGGTTGCCGCCGCGATCAAGCTAGACAGCAAGGGGCCGGTGCTGTTCCGCCAGAACCGCTACGGTTTCGGCGACCGCGTCATCCAGGTCTTCAAGTTTCGCACGATGAAGGCCGAGCTCGCCGATGCCAACGGCGAGAAGCAGACCGAGGCGAACGATCCGCGCCTCACCCGGATCGGCGGGTTCCTGCGGCGCCTGAGCATCGACGAGCTGCCGCAGCTGCTCAACGTGCTGCGCGGCGAGCTGTCGCTGGTCGGGCCGCGCCCGCATGCGGTCAGCATGCGCGTCAGGCAGCGCCGCAACGAGGACATCGTGCCCGACTATGCGCTGCGCCATCACGTCAAGCCGGGCATCACCGGCTGGGCCCAGGTCAACGGCTATCACGGGCCGGTCGAGACCGAGCGCCACCTGCATCAGCGGGTCGCGTACGACCTCGATTACATCAACAACTGGTCGCTGTGGTTCGACATCCGCATCCTGCTGCGGACGGTGGTCATCGCCTTCGGTCAGCGCCACGCTTATTAGCCGGCGGGGTTGCGGTCTCGCCGCGATTCGCTTCAATCGGACGGCGACCGGATGTCCTCGGCCCGGGTAACTCGCGGGCGCTTGGCGCAATAGGATCGGGGCTTGCCGGCGGGGTCCAGGTTCGCGACAACTTACCGGCCCGCAACGTGGCGGGCCGGGGAGCCGCTGGGGTGAGGATTGCGTGGCTGGCCGCGATCGCCGGCTTGTTGTTTGGCCTCGTTGCCGCGTGTACGCCGGCGGCGCCGAAACTCGCCGGCCCGGATGTGGTTCCCGGCGGAGTGCCGTTGTCCGGCGAACACGTCTTGGCGCCCGGCGACGAATTCGAGCTGCGCTTTCCGTTTTATGCCGACCTCAACGACCGGATCCTGGTCGGACCCGACGGGCGGGCGTCGCTGCAGCTGGTCAACACCGTCGCGGTCGGCGGGCTGACCGTTGCCGACGCAACGAAATTGCTCAACGAGCGCTACGCCAAGGTGATCCACGACCCGCAGGCGACAATCACGCTGCGCGCCTTCGCGCCGCAGCAGATCTTCGTCGACGGCTGGGTGGCCAATCCGGGGCTGGTGCGCAGCGACGTGCCGCTTACCGTGTCGCGGGCGATCGCCCAGGCCGGCGGCGCCAAATCGGGGGCCCATACCGACGCGATCCTGGTGTTGCGCCGCACTCCCGACGGGGTGGTCCACTACTATCAGGTGGCACTGGGCAACTATGCCGGCGCCGGCGGCGAAGACCCGATGCTCGCCTCCTACGACGTCGTCTACGTCCCCCAGAACCTCTTCGGGTCGCTCAACGACTTCCTCGTGAACTACGTCAAGAACGTCCCCTTCTACGTGAACTACACGATTCAGTAATTGGTAACCAATCGGGGAATTACGTGACCGATCGCCGTTCACCCAGGATCCGCGCATGGCCGGCAACCCTTACGATCTGACGACCCGGGAGCTGCTCAGCATCCTGTTCAGGGAGCGGCTGAAGCTGATCCTGGTCTTCGTCGGGCTGTGCGCGGTGGTGATCGGCTATTCATATCTGTTGAGCCCGTATTACGAGGCGACGACGCGGCTGCTGATCAAAACCGGCCGTGAATTCCAGACCCGCTCCGACCCGAGCCAGCCGGTCGCCTCGGTGCCGAGCACGACCAAGCTCGAGATCGTCAACTCCGAGATCCAGATCCTGACCAGCCGCGACCTGATCGAGGCGGTGGTCAACCGCATCGGCGCGGAGAGGCTCTATCCGGGCACCGGCGGCAGCCCCGAAACCGCGATCCGGAATTTCGCCGCCGACCTCAAGGTTTCGCCGGTCGAGCAGGCCGACGTCATCGACGTCACCTATAGGAACCACGACCACGATGTCTCCGTCGCCGCGCTCAGCACTCTCGTCGAGCTCTACCAGCAGAAGCACGCCGAGATGTTCGCCGACCCGCGCTACAAATTCATCGAGCAGCAGACCAAGCAGTACCAGGACCAGCTCGATACCGTGGTCAAGAAAGAGGCCGACATCCGCAGCGCCAAATCGCTGTTCGATGTCGATGCGCAGCGCTCCAAGCTGCTCGACGACCGCGCCGCGACCGGCTCGATCCTCCAGCAGCTGAGGAGCCAGTCGATCGACACGCACCAGCGCATCGATTTCCTCACCGCCCGGCTCAAGACCACGCCGGCGCTGATCCCGGCCGGGCAGGCCGCGGCCGATGCCGTCGAGCAGGCCAAGGCCCGGCTGCTCGACCTCCAGGTCCGCTCGCAGCAGCTGCGCGAGCGCTATGTCGGCGACGTCAAGCCGCTGCAGGACGCCGATTCCGAGATCGCCAAACTGAAGGAATTCATCAACCGCAACGACCCGATGAACCGCAAGGAGTGGTCGCAGCGCAATACCGCCTATGACGACATGGTCGTGGCGCTCAACCGGGCGATGGCCGACGCCGCGCCGCTCGACCAGCAGATCGCCTTGCGGGAGAAGGAGGCGCAGTCGATCGACGCGCGCCTGCGCGATCTCGAGGAAGGCGCCACCGCGGTCGCCGACCTCGAACGCGAGCGCCGCGTGCTCGAGGAGCTGGTCCACACCTACCGCACCCGCTACGAAGAGGCGCGGATGAACGAGGATCTCGACCGCGACCGGGTGGTCAGCATCAGCGTCATCCAGCGCCCCGATGCGCCGCTGAGGCCGGCCGGCCCGCGCCACCTGCCGTTCGGGCTGGCGGGCATCCTCATCGGCCTCGTCGGCGCCGCCGGGCTGCTGCTCTACTACCTGGTCTTCCGCGAGACCTTGATCACGGTCGAGAGCGTCGAGCGGATCATCGGCCTCCCCGTCGTCGCCTCGGTGTCGGCGCGAACGCCGTCGGGGTAAATGGGCCGACGGTCAGGGTCGCCGTTTTTTCGTCCCGCTAACCGCCGGTTTACTCCTTCCGCTTAACCTGCGGCGGATGAGCTCAATCTCCGAGAAGCGCCGGGTCCTCTACGTTTTGCAGGGCCTGCCCGTGCCGTTCGACCGGCGCGCCTGGCTGCACGCGACGACGCTCGCGGCGCGCGGCTACACGGTCAGCTTCATCTGCCCGAAGGGGCGCGGCTTCGACCTGTCGCGCGAGGAGCGCGACGGCGTCGATATCTACCGCTACTGGCGGCCGGTCGAGGGCGAAGGCAAATTGGCCTTTATCGCCGAGTCGCTGTGGTGCTTCTGCGCGACCTTGCTGCTGTCGCTGCGCGTCGCGCTGGTCGGCCGCGGCTTCGACATCCTGCACATCTGCAACCCGCCGGAAATCTATTGGCCGATCGCCTGGCTGTGGCGCGCGTTCGGCAAGGTGTTCATCTGGGACCACCGCGACCTGTCGCCCGAGCTTGCCGCGGCCAAGTTCGGCGCCGGCGACGGCGCCATCATGTCGCTGCTGCTGCTGCTCGAACGGCTGAGCTTCCGCGCCGCGCAGATCGTCGTCGCGACCAACGAGAGCTACAAGAAGATCGCGATCGAGCGCGGCGGCAAGCGCGCCGAGGACGTGTTCATCGTGCGCTCGGCTCCCTCGCTGGCGAAGTTCCGCCTCTACGAGCCCGACCCGTCGTTCAAGCAGGGCAAGCCACACCTCGTGCTCTATCTCGGCGAGATGGGCCCGCAGGACGGGGTCGACAATCTGGTCCGCGCGCTGAAGGCGCTGCGCGACGAGCTCGGCCGCGGCGATTTCCATTGCGTGCTGATCGGCGGCGGCACCTATCAGCCGAGCGTCGCCGCCTACGCCGAGGAGCTCGGCGTCGCCGATCTGTGCACCTTCACCGGCATCGTCAGCGACGAGGTGCTGTGCCGCATCCTGTCGTCGGGCGATGTCGCCATCGACCCGCTGCCGAAAAACGGCTGGTCCGACCGCAGCACGATGAACAAGGTGCTCGAATACATGTTCTTCGGGCTGCCGATCGTCGTTGGCGAGCTGGCCGAGGCGCGCGTCTCGGCGGATGCGGCGGCGCTCTATGTCGAGCCCGGCAACGCGCGGGCGATGGCGGTGGGCATCGCCGCGCTGCTCGACGATCCGGCGCGGCGCGAGCAGATGGGCGAGTTCGGCCGGCACCGGCTGCGCGCTGCGCTCGCGTTCGAATACTCGGTGCCGAATCTGTTGGCGGCTTACGATGCCGCCTGGGCGCGGGTGCGCCGCCCGTTCTCCTGGCGCGGCCCGCGCGTCAAGCCGCAACCCGCTGATCTGGCAGACTAAACTTTCCGGTCGCGATTTCGCGCCGCCAATCGCTGGCGCGCCTCCCCCTTCACCGATAACGTCCCTCCAGCCCTGCAACGACCGGCGGATCGCCGCGGCAGAGCTACGCTGGGGGTGTCGATGTACGAGCGCTTTTACGGGCTGTTCCGCCCTCCCTTCGCGGTGACGCCCGACCCGAGCCTTCTTTATATGAGCCGGGTCCATCGCGAGGCGCTGGCGACGATCGTCTACGGCATCGAGACCCGCAAGGGGTTCATCGTCTGCACCGGCGAGGTCGGCACCGGCAAGACCACCGTCGTGCGGGCGTTTTTCGACCAGGCGCGCAGCGACAGCTTCGAGATCATCTACATCTTCGCGCCGCAGATCACCCCGCTGGAGATGGCGACCCATATCTGCCGCGAACTCGGCGAGGACGACCCGCCGAGCCTCTTCGCCGCGATGCCGCGGCTGCAATGGAAGCTGCTCGATATTTTCGAACGCGGCCGCACCGTCGTCCTGATGATCGACGAGGCGCAGCTGCTGCCGATCGAGACCCTCGAATTCCTGCGCCTCTTGAGCAATTTCGAGACCGACCGCGAGAAGCTGATCCAGATCGTGCTGATCGGCCAGCCCGAGCTCGATAGTACCTTGGCGCGCCGCGACATGCGCCAGGTCAACCAGCGGGTGGCGCTGCGGGCGCGACTGGCGCCGCTGAGCCTCAGCGAAAGCCTTGAATATATCGAGCACCGGCTGCTTGAAAGCGGGGCCGGCGACCTCGCCCAGATCATGTCGCCGAGCGCGGCCTGGCGGATCGCCGAGGCGGCGCGCGGCATCCCGCGCTCGATCAACATCCTCGCCGACAACGTGCTGATCGCCGGGCTCGGCGCCGGGCAGCAGCCGGTCGGCAGCATGCTCGCCGAGCGCGCGCTCGGCGAGTTCGCCGCCAAGTCGGGCCGGGCGGGCCCGATCCGACGCCGGCGCTTCGGCCGGTTCGGCGCCGGGCTTCCGCACAGCCTGACGCGGCGCGATTCCGGCCCGGCGACGATGGGTTTCGCGCGCTAGATCGAGGCGCGTCGCGGGGCGCCGCTGCCCCGTACACCCTTTCTTTACCATCCATGGATTCTTAAGGGGTGTGCCGGTAAGCTTTCCGCTGCCCATGACATTCCCGCGGGCGGCGCAGGCAAACGAGGCTTTCGAGTGAGCGTGTCGACCCTCACGGCGGAGCGGCAAGCAGCACCGTCCGACCGCCAGCCGCTGGTCGTCGATCTCGACGGCAGCCTCATCCACACCGACACTCTCGTCGAATCGCTGGTCGCTTCCCTCGCGCACCCGGTGAAGTCGCTGCGCGCGCTGTTCGCGCTGCGCCGCGGCAAGGCTGCGCTCAAGGCCGCGCTCGCCGAGATCGCGGCGCCCGATCCGGCGCTCTTGCCCTATAACCGCGAGCTGGTCGATTTCCTGCGCGGCGAGCAGCAGCGCGGCCGGCCGCTGATCCTCGCCACCGCCGCCGACAGGCGGATCGCCGTCGCGGTCGCCCAGCATCTCGACCTGTTCGATCTGGTCTTGGCGTCCGACGGCATCGTCAATCTCGGTGGCGCGACAAAGCTCGCCGCGGTCAAGCAGGCGCTCGACGGCCGCGATTTTTGCTATGTCGGCGACGAACGCCGCGACCTCGCGGTGTGGCGCGGGGCGGCGAGCGCGGTCACCGTCGAGTTGTCGCCCGGGCTCGAGCGCGAGGTGGCGAAGCTGGTGCCGGTCGAGCGCTCGTTCCGGCGCGGGACATCGCGACCGAGAGCGCTGCTGCGCGCGATGCGGCCGCATCAATGGATCAAGAACGTGCTGGTGTTCGTGCCGATCGTCACGGCGCGCGCGGTGTGGGACTGGGCCGGCTGGATCGATGCGGCGCTGATGTTCGCCGCGTTCTGCCTCACCGCTTCTGGAATCTATCTCATCAACGATTTGTGCGACCTCGCCGCCGATCGGCAGCACCCGGAAAAGCGTCACCGTCCGCTGGCGAGCGGCACCTTGCCGCTGCGCGTCGGGCTTGCCGCCGCGCCGCTCCTGATCCTCGCCGGCGCGGCGATCAGCGCGGCAGCCGGAACCCTCCCGGTGCTGGCGATCTACGCCGCGATGTCGATCGCCTATTCGCTCTATTTCAAGGCGCAGGCGCTGGTCGACGTGTTCCTCCTCGCCGGGCTCTATTCGATCCGGCTAATCGGCGGCGGCGTCGCCACCGGCTATCAGGTGACGCTGTGGCTGCTGGCGTTTTCGAGCTTCCTGTTCCTGGGCCTGGCGATGGTCAAGCGGGTCGCCGAGCTGAAGAGCCTCGTCGCGCGCGACGAGGCTACGATGGCCGGACGCGGCTACAGCATCGCCGACCTCCCGATCCTCGAGGCGATGGGGGTGGCGACGAGCTTTGTCACCTCGCTGGTGCTGGCGCTCTACGTCCAGAACGAGCTGGTGTCCAGCGGCGGCCGCTATCCGACCCTGGCCTGGGCGATCGTGCCGCTGATCCTCTTCTGGCAATGCCGCATCTGGCTGGTGACGGCGCGCGGCGGCATGCACCACGACCCGATCGTCTATGCCGCGCGCGACTGGGTGTCGTGGCTGGTGACGCTGTCGTGCTTCGCGGCGCTGCTGCTCAGCGACAAGGCTGGCTTTCTCCTGCGATAGACGCTGGTATGGCGGCGTCGATGTTATTCCGGCGGGGGCGCGGCGATGACCGGCTGGCTCGTGCTGCTCTGCTCGATCGCCTTGAATATCGCCGGCAATTTGTTGGTCAAGGCGTCGAGCGCCCGCGGCGGCGCGAGCGGCGCCGCCGCCTATCTGTCGCTGCCCTTTGCCCTCGGGGTCGCCGCGTTCGCGCTCGGGGTGGTGTTCTACGGACGCGCCCTGCGCGACATCCCGATCGTCCTCGCCTACCCGATCCAGGTGGGTGCCAGCGTCCTCGTCATCGCGCTGTTCGCGGTCTTTGTGTTCGGCGAGAAATTCGGGGTGCAGACCTGCATCGGCATCCTTCTGGTGCTGGGCGGGATCGCGGTGCTATCGCGGGTGGCGTGAGGGCGCCGGGAGCGGCGCCGCGTTCCATCGTTTCTTAAAGAGTCTGGCCGACAATCGGGCCGTCATGACCCTTGCCGCCGACCACGCCGGCCAGCGAATTCTCGTTCAGCCGGGCCGCAACGCATTTCCCGACATGAGCTCCTATATCAGCGAGCATTTCGGCTTCGACCTGCTGCAGCTGCGCGACTACAACATCCACCAGGCGCAGAGCAAATGGGCGCATCTGAAGGGCCTGCTGTGGCAGTCCTGCGACCTCGTGCGCTCGCTCGGCCGGCTGCGCCGCTGCCGCGTCGTCATCGCGATCGGGCCGATCTCGTATTTGATCAAGCTGCTGAGGCGCCTAGGGCTGGTGCGCTACGACACGTCGATCTGCCTCGGCTGGCACATCCGCTCGCCGCGCTGGTTCCCGGTGTTTCGCGTGCTCAGCAAGCTCGATTCCGACCGGGATCACTACATCGTGTTCAGCGAATGGGAGATCGAGCTCTACCAGGCGCGGCTCGGCATCGCCGCCGAGCGCCTGCATTTCCTGCCCTATGGCGACTGGTCGGCAGCCGGTGAGCCGGCCGGCGCTTGTGCGCCGCGCGACCCCGGCGAGGGCAGCTATTATTTCTCCGGCGGGTACAGCAATCGCGACTACCCGGCGCTGATCGCCGCGTTTCGCGCGATCCCGGCGCGGCTGGTGATCGTCTGCTCGGCGCTCAACAAGGAGATCGACGCGCTCGATCTCCCGGCCAACGTCACCGTGCTGCGCGACCTGCCGAGCGACGAATTCGACGCCTGGGTGCGCGACGCCAAGGCGTGCATCATCCCGCTGAAGCACGATACCGGAGCCTCTGGGCAGAGCGTCATGCTGCGGCTGATGCGCAACCGGAAAGCCATCGTCGCCACCGATTTCGGCAGCGTCAGGGGTTATGTGATCGACGGCGAGTCCGGGCTTCTCGTCCGCGACATCGAGCACGGCCTGCCCGCCATCGTCGCCCGGATCGAGGGCGACCCGGCCGCCGCCGAGGCGCTGGGCGCGGCTGCCCACGAGCGGTATTGCCGCTATTTTTCGCTGGCGGCGGGCGGCGAGGCGCTCGGCCGCATCATCGAGCCGACGATCGCCGGATGACCGCGCCGGCGCACGGGCCACGCCTAATGGCAGCTCTCGGCGACCTTGCGGGCTTCGGCCGATTTCGGGAGCCCAAAATCGTCGACGAAGACGACGAGCTCGGCGCCGGTCTGCGGGTTCCTGACGGTCGCGCGGCCGGCTTTGCTGAAATCGCCGCGCAGCGTGTCGCCGACCGCGACCACCCCGCCGGCGAGGAGCTCGATCACCGCGTAGCCCTCGGGCGTATTGACGAAGATCTTGTTGCCGCACCCCGCCGCGCGCTCGACCTGCCCGCTTGTCACCCGGTAGTCGGCGGCGGAGCGGCAGCTGGCGGCGATGCGCACGGTCACGTCGGATTTGCTGAGGTTGTGCTCTTCGACGCTGGCGGAGAATTGGCGGCCGGAGCGGACGATGTAGAACGACCCGAAGCCGATCCGGTCGATGTCGCCGGTGAGCTTGTCGCCGTCTTCGACGACGCCCGGTTCGGACCCGACCAGCACAGAATAGCCGTCGCCCCCGGCGACGAAAATCTTGCCGCCGCACCCCTTGGCGCGCAACACGGTGCCGTCCGCAAGGGCCGGCGCGGCACCGAGAAGGAGCGCCGCGGCAGCGGCGAGGAGGGCTCGCACCGGCGTCATCGGGGCGACAGGCTGTCACCCGAAGCCGCCCGGCGCAATGCCGCGTTCAAGACCGTGCGCGAGGCCCGGCCATGAACCGCGCCGCCGGGTTCGCCGAGCGTTCGGCGACATTTGTGTTCCTGGTGCTCTTCGCCGGGGTCATGTGGCCGCCCAACGCCTATTTCGCCGGCGAATCGCTGACCCCGCAGGGCACGTCGAACATCTACGATTTTCTCGAATTCGCCCTGCTCGTGCCGTTTCTCGCCCTGGGTTTCCTGGCAGGGCGGCGCGAGCTGCCGCGCCTGGCGGTCTGGGCCTGGCCGGTGCTCGCCCTCGCCGCGCTGGCGTTTCTCAGCGCCTTCTGGTCGGACGAGCCGGCGCTGGTCGTCCGGCGCGCCGGCACGATCACCTTGTCGACGTTCTTCGGCGTCTATCTCGCCGCGCGGGACGAGTTCGGCGTCCTCGTCGCGGCGCTGCTCAAGGTCTACGCCTTGGCGGCAATCGCCTCCCTGATCCTGATCGCGGTGGTGCCGCAGGCGGCGACGGTGACCGGCGCGTTCTACACGCATGCCTGGCGCGGCGCCTTCACCGACAAGAACGAGCTGGGGATGGTCTGCGCCGAGAGTATCATCGTCGCGGTCTATGCCTATCGCCGGCGCTACGGCCCGCGCTGGCTCGCGGCGTTCACCATCGCGGCAAGCCTGCTGCTGCTCTACGGTTCGGAATCGAAGACCCCGGTCGTGGTGATGGCGGCGGCGCTCTACGCCGCGCTCCTGGTGATGGCGCTGCGCCGGCGCAGCGGCGCCGGTCTCGTCGTCGGCTATGGGCTGCTCATCCTCGGTCTCGCCACCGCCGCGCTGCTGGCGATCGGCTGGCAGGACGCGCTGGCGTTTCTCGGGCGCGACCCGACCTTCACCAACCGCACGCGTATCTGGGCGCTTGCGCTCGACTACATCGCCCGCCGCCCCTGGTTCGGCTACGGCTATGGCGGGTTCTGGCGCGCCGACAGCGCCGACGCCAACCTGATCTGGGTGGTGGTCGGCTTCAAGACGCCGCACGCCCACAACAGCTGGCTGGAGCTGGGGCTGGGCATGGGCATCGTGGGCATGGCGCTGGCCGTCGTGGCCTGGCTCGCCGCGATTTATCGCACGCTGCGCGTGGCGACCGCGCCGCATGCCGAGCATATCGCCTTCTGCCTCGCGCTGCTCGCCGGGATTTTCTTCGAGAACCTCAGCGAATTCGAGTTCTTCCGGCCGGGCCGGCTGATGTGGGCGCTGTTCGTCGCGGTACTGGTCTATCTCGGCCGCGAGCTGAGTCTTTACCGCGCGAGCCGCGTCGAGGCGCGCCGGCCGGGGATCGTCGCGCCAGGCCATGGCGCCTACGCGGCGGCGCGCGCAGCGGCGGCGCCGTGACCTCGCTGCTCGACCAGTTCCGGGTCCCGCGCCTGCGGGAATTTTGGGTGCGCTGGGCGCTGCGCCGGGTGCATTACACCGACCGCGCCGCCAAGCTCGATCTGCTTTACGTGGTCGAGGACCCGTGGCGGATGGAATCGGCGCAGGAGCAGGCGCGCTTCGCCTGGACCAACGAGCTTATCTCCGCTCAGTTTTCGCCGCTCGTGACGATGCTGGAGATCGGCTGCGGCGAGGGCCATCAGTCGCAGCACCTGTCGCGTCTCTGCGCCCGGCATTTCGGGATCGACGTCAGCGCGCGGGCGGTGCGGCGGGCGCGGCGGCGCTGTCCGGAAGCGAGATTTGCCGCCGGCGACCCGTTCACCTTTCACCTCGCCGATATGCCGGCGCCGGTCGATCTCGTCGTCGCCTGCGAGATGCTCTACTACGTCAAGGACATCCCGCGATTTCTCGCGCGGATGTCGCGCCTGGGCAGGGCCTGTCTGGTGACCTACTACCAGGGCCAGGCTGCCGCGCTCGATCCCCATTTCGCGGCGATGGAAGACTGCCATCGCGCGAGGTTCCGTTACGGCGAGACCGAGTGGAACGCGGTGTGGTGGCGCAACCCGTCCGCCGCCGAATTGCGCCCACCCGCCGGGAGCGTGCCGGAGGTGGCGATGCTGGGCTCGCCGGGCTGGGCCAGCCCGACCCCCAGCCCTCGCCGATCGGCGAAGCTCGGCAACCTGCTGCGCCGGCTGGCGGTCCGGTCGAGCGCAGCATGCCGGCTTCGCCGCGGCCGGCTCTTCCGGGAAAAGCTTCGGCCGACGGCGGCTGACAGCATTCTCGACCTCGGCGGCGGGCGCGGCGGCCATATCGCCGAGCTCGTCCCCTACCGCGATAACGTGACGATCGGCGATCTCGACGCCGACGCGCTGCGCGACGCCGCGCGAACCTATGGCTTCGCCACGCTGCATCTCGACGGCGGCGAGACCTTCTCTGTCGGCGACGGCGCGTTCGACGTGGTGTTCTGCTCCTCGGTCATCGAGCATGTCACCGGCCCGAAAGAGATCACCTACGACCTCGAGGACGGCCGCCGCTTCGCCGCCTCCGCGCGCCAGGCGCAGGTGAATTTCGCCGCCGAAATCCGCCGCATTTCCAAGCGCTATTTCGTGCAGACGCCGTACAAATATTTCCCGATCGAACAGCACAGCTTCCTGCCGTTTTTTGTCGTGCTGCTGCCGCGGCGCTGGCAGGTGCGGCTGATGCGCTTCCTCTACGAGTATCGCTGGTTCAAGCCGGTCTACCCAGATTTCCGGCTGTTGACGATCCGCGAGATGCGGGCGCTGTTTCCCGACGCCGAAATCGTGCTCGAGCGCTATTGCGGCCTCGTCAAGTCGATCGTCGCGATCAAGACCTAGAGGTGCAGTCCGGCCGCGCGGCGGGGAGCGTTGCGCAACGCGTCGGCGACCGCCCAATAGGCAGGCTTCTTGTTGAGATCGGTGTCGAAGAGCAGCGGCCGCGGCCGCTGTCCGTCGTCGCGCTTCGCCAGCGGGTCGCCGCCGGAGATGACCCAGCTGTTGCGGTCGCTCAGCCCCCAATTGATCACCGTCGTCACCGCCGGCGAGGCGAGCGCGACATCGAGATAATGACGATAGGCGGCGGCGACCGCCCGGTCGCGCGCGGCGATGTCGGAGGGCGCGCCTTTGTCGGTGCAGTCGAGCTCGGTCAGCATCACCTCGAGGCCGCGCGCGGCGATTGCCTCGAGAAAGCGGCTGAAGCCGGTGTCGTTGAAATGCGCCATGTCGGCGATGGACAGATGACTCTGCAGGCCGACCGCGTCGATCGGCGTGCCGCGTTTCTTGAACCCGTCGATCAGGTCGATCAGCACCTGCCGTTTTTCCAGCTGGTCGGGCAGGTCGAATTCGACGCCGAACTCGTTGTAGACGAGGCGCGCTTTGGGGTCGCTGGCGCGCGCGGCGCGGAAGGCGATGTCGAGATAGTCGGGGCCGATCTTGTCGAGGAAGACCTGCGGCCGCAGCTTGTCGGCGCGCCCCGAGCCGACGAGGATCGCCTCGTTGACGACGTCCCACGACTGCATGCGCCCGGCGAAATGCCGGCAGGTCTCGGCGACGTGGCTTTCGAGCGCGGCGGCCGCCGCGGCGCGGTTCGGCAGGTCGGCAAACCATTTCGGCGCCCGCTCGCCCCAGACCAGCGCGTGCCCGCGGAACTTCATGTCATGTGCGTGCGCCCAGTCGTAATCGGTGTCGACATCGGCGAACCGGGTCTGCGAGGGGGTCGGGGCGAGGTGGTCCCAGTCCATCCGGGAACACACCATGACCCCGCATTCGCGGGCGGCGAGGACGGCATAATCCGGATGCGCCGGGAAGTCCCACAGATCGAGATAGCTGCCGTAGAGCAGCCCGCTCTTGGCGGCGACGGCGCGCAGCGGCGGGTCTTCGGCGGCGATGCCGAGGGCGGGGCGCCACACGGCGCCGGCCGCGGCCGCGGCAACGAGAAAGTTGCGCCGGGATATCGCCGTCATCGTCGCTCCTACGGGCGGTCGGGCTGGGCGCGGGCGACGGCGACGCCGCGCGGCGCGTGGCGGCGCGCCACAGTGACGCGCACCGCTTCGTCGAAGCGCTCGGCCATGTCTTCCATCCGCAATCCATCGCGCGTCTCCAGCGCGCCCTGCGCGAGGCGCGCCTGCCAGGCGTCGTCGTCGGCGAAGCGGGCGAGGGTCGCGGCGAACGCGTCGAGATCGCCGGGCACGATCACTCCGTTATGCTCGTGATCGATATACTCGATCTCCGGGCTGTGGGTGTCGAGCTGACGGGCGATCACCGGCCTGCCATGCGCGAGCGCGTGGTTGGCGATGAGCCCGACCATCCCGGCGACGACGGCGGCGGCGCTGACCTTGAGCGCGCGCGCGACCTCGTCATTGGGCGGCAGGGCGCCGAGAAAATGGATGCCCGGCACGCCGGCGGCCTGAGCCTTGAGCTCCGCCTCGCACATGCCGGAGCCGATGATGACGGCTTCGACAAAGCGTGTTCCAAGCTTGTCGCGATTGATGCGGCGGACCGCTTCGATCAGCTGGTCGACGCGCTTGATCGGCACCAGCCGGCCGATAAAGACGAACACCGCCGAGTCGGGGCGCAGACCGAGCTCCCGGCGGATCGTCTGCTCGTCGGTGCCGCGCTCGGCCTCGCAGAGGCGGAGCTGCTCGCTCATGTCGATCGTGTTCTGCACGAAGAAGGTGCGCTCGCGCGGGTAGCCGCTGGCGATCAGCTGCTCCGCGCCGCTCCTGGTATAGGCGATGAACCCGTCGGTGCGCTTGGTGAAGGCCTTTTTGACGGCGGTGGTGACCGCCAGTAGCGGCCGGTTCGGCACGTCGCTCTCGCGGGAGCCGCGCGGCGGGTGGTAGCCGAAACCCCATTGCAGCACGGCGATGCCGCGCAGCTTGCAGAAAAGCGCCAGCAGCAGGTTCGAGACGAACTTCGATTCGGTGGTGATGACGATCGCGTCATAGCCGCCGGTCAGGATCTCCCGGACCACCGGCTGATAGACCAGGGTCATCGGCCCGATGCGGAACTCGCGGTTCGCGACGCGCCGCTGCGGAAAGGCGAAGGGGCCCGTGAGCTCCGGCGTGCCGACCCAGGACGGCGGCACGCCGTGAAAGACGACGTAGTCGAAGCCGCCCCGCTCGGCGAGCAGCTCGTAGAACCGCACCCGGTAATGGGGCAGATAACCGTGGTTGAGGATCGCAACCTTGCCCCGCGCTGCCGCCATCGGCCGCTCCTTTCCCATCAGCTTTCTGAAGCCGGCTCGGCAAAGCCGGTCGTTTCGCCCGCGGCGGCGCGCTGGCGCACCCGCTGCAGGCGCAGCATCTCCCAAACGAAACAGGCCCCGTTGCCGATGGCGATGCCCCACATCGCGCCGGTATAGCCGTCCCAGAGAATGAAGCCCGCGGTCGCCGCGGCAGCCAGGCCGCCGCACAGGATCTGGGCCTTGGCAAGAAACCTGAACTCGCGCGCCGCCATCAGCCCGGTGCTGCCGATATAGCGCAGAACGCTTGCCCCCGCCGCCGCCGCCCACGGCAGCAACAGTCCGGACTGGCCGGCGTATTTGCCGGCGAGCAGATAGTGCTCGACCGGCTGCCAGGCGAGCCAAAGCGCCGCGCCGATGGCGATGCTGGCAATCGCCGCGGCCAGCAGCGCGCGCACCAGCGTGCGGTCGAACTCGGCGATCCGGCCATGGGCCAGGTCCGCCGACAAATGCGGCAGCGCCGACTGGCCCCAGGCGTTGACGAGGACGCTCACCGGCCGGAACAACAGGCCGACCGCGTTGATCGCCGCGAGCGAGGCCATCCCGGTCAGGCTCGTCGCGATATAGACGTAGCCGCGCGACTGGATGTGGTTGGCGACGACGCCGACCAGCGACCAGGCGATCTCGCCGCTGATGCGGCGGTACGTGCCGATCCAACCCGGGCGGAACAGGCGGCGTTCGGCCGCCTCGCCACGGGCGCGCACGCAGAGCTGGCTGACAACGCAGCCGACCGACATGGCAAGAAACGCCGCGGCCAGGTCGGCGAAGCGCTGCGGCCACATCATCATCGCGGCGAGGCACGCCGTGGTGACCGCCAGATAGGGCCCGTCAACCCACAGCAGCATGGTCATGTCGTGCCGGCTGAAGGCGGTGCTGCGGTAATATTCGCGGTACATGCCGGCGGCGACGAAAAGCGGTAGCGCGATCATCGTCAGCGTGTCGTGCACCACCCATTCCGCGTCGGCGGCGGCGTTGACCACGCCGACGATCGCCGCGGTCGCGACGATCGCCACCAGGTTCACCGTACCGAGCGCCGATTCGAGCCGCCGGGCGGCGGCGGGCTCGGTGGCGCCCGGCAGGTAGATGTTGAGCGGGCCGGTGACCAGCGCTGCCTGCACGCTAACCGCGAACAGCGCCATCGTCATCCACAGCGAGACGACGCCATAATCGCTGGCCGACAGCGCCCGCAGCAGACACAAATTGAGGGCGAACCCAAAGACGCTCAGCGCGACCTGGTCGAACGCGGCGACCGCAAAGCGGTAACGCGCGAAAATGGCGGAAAGCCGGGGCAGCTTCCGGTCCAAAGCGCCGAGGTCCGAGGTCATGCCCCTGCTTACCGGGGCGGCCTTAACTAAGGGATAAAGACGGGCCGAATTTGGGGCTAAATCCGCCGGCGACGCGGCGGCTACAACAGCCGGTAAAGGAACCCCGGGATATAGTTCTTGCGCTGGTTGAGCACGGCGCCGAGGAAGCGGCCGCCGGCTTGCTCGACCAGCCCCTTGGCATGGGCGATCACCGCCGGGCGGGTGGTTTCGGCGCGGATCACCAGGAAGATGCCGTCCGCCTCCTCGGGCAGCAGCATCGGGTATTCGCCGCGCTCGATCGCCGGGCAATCGACGACGATGAGCTCGAATTGGCCGCGCAGCTGGTCGTAGAGCGCCTTGAGGGTCACCGCGTCGGCGGGGTTGTTGCTGCGCTCGCCGAACAGGCACATGACCGACAGCGACGTGCCTGAGACCGATCGTTGCAGATCGGCCTCGTCAAAACCGATCCAGTTTCCGTCGAGCAGGCCGCGCGCGGTGTCGCTGTCGAAATAGCGGGCGGTCTGCCGGTTGCCGCGAGCGCCGTCGATCAGCAAGGTGCGGCGGTGCCCGGTGGTCGCCGCCAGCAAGGCAAATTCACGGGCGATCGTGGACGTGCCCTCGCCGGCCGCGGTGGCGACGAATTGAACGATCGCGCCGCGTGCCCCGTCGAGCAGCGGCCGCACGGCGGCAAGGAGCGGCGTCAGCTCGATCGCGACAGGTCCCGGCGCCCGCGCCGGGGTTCGCGGCGGCTCGGGGCCGCGCGCCGCTCGCTCGCCCGGCAGGGCGATGTCATAGCCGCCCTGGCGCGCGCGTTGCAGCGCGTCATAGAGGCTGGTCACCGCGATCCTCGCCGGAAAACCGACCGCACCGGGACATCCCCGTTAAAGAATTTTGCCGCCCGGAATGGCGCAAGGCCAATACAAATCAGTATAGCGGCCGCAACCCCGGAGTCGAGAGATCGGCTAGGCGGTCCGGGGCTCGGCAAGACAACGGCTGATCTCCGCCGCGATGGCGACGGCGCCGGTGTCGACCATGGCAAGATGCGTCCCCGGCACCTGACGAATCACCAGTTTGGTGAGGAACCTGCCCCACACTCGCCGCGGCTCGCGCGGTTCCAGATTGGGCAGCACCTCGGGCTGCAGGAAGACGACTTTCCCCGAATAGGGGGACGGCCGGTAGGCTTCGCCGGCGTTGAACGTCGCCAGGTGGACCCGGCGCGACGCGGCGTCGGTCCCTTCGGCAACGAGAGGCGGCGGCGTCACCAGCTTTATCCCGCTGGCAGTCAGATAGAGGAAGAGGCTGCGGATGCGGCGGCCGATGTCGGCGACCGCCTGCCGCAGCGTAAGCTGCCGCAGCGCCCACAAGGCCTTTGCGGCCTGGCGCGCCAGGATTTCGACATGGCAGCTCAGCGGCCAGACCTCGCGGCTGGGATAGGTGTCGAGCAGCACCACGAGCGGCACGTCGAGACCGGCCGCCGCCAATTGCCGCGCCATCTCGAGCGCCACCAGCCCGCCCGCCGAATAGCCGGCCAGCAGATAGGGCCCTTGCCGGTGCATCGCCCGCATCACCCCGATGGCATGTTCCGCCATCGCCTCGAGGTGCTCGCAGGGGGTTTCGCCTTCGGCCAGGCCGCGCGGCCGGATCGCGTAGACCGGCATCGGCGCGGTCATCGTCGCGGCGATCGGGGCGAGCTGCAAGATGCTTCCCGAGGCGCCGGGGATCATGAACACGGGCGGCTCGTCGTTGCCCGGCTTCATCATCACGCAGCCGGAAGTCGACGTCTCCTCCCCGGGGGCGCGGGCGCGCAACCACGACCGGGCCGCCCGCACGCTGCGGAACAGCTGACCCGTGTCGATAGGCGCCGAGGAAACCGTCATCAAGCCTCGCTGGAGCCCGCATCGGCGGCCCGCAACTGCGGCGCAGATTGCGGCGCGCCGGTAAAAGAAGGTCTAACGCCACCGCTCATCGCAATGGCGAGGTTCCGGCCGAAATCACTTGGCCATCGTCACCGGCGCAGGGTGCGGGTCACGCGTAAACGAAGAGATAACGGCGGCCGCCCGCGCGCCGCGTTCACGACCATGTGACGGCGTCTCCGGCAGCTCGCGGACAAGTCCGGCGATATGGGCGGCGAGCCGCGCCGAGAACGCGGCGATCAGCAGCGTCGGGTTGGCCTGGCCGGAGGTCGGGAACACCGCGCTGCTCGCGACAAAAAGATTGGGCGTGCCGTGGACGCGGCAATCGGCGTCTACGACCCCCCGCTTGGGGTCTGCGGCCATGCGGATCGTGCCGATCTGATGGTAGCCGTCGGTCATCTGGTCCCGGACGCGGGCGGCGCGCTCGCTCTCGGGAAAGTGATGGTCGAGCCGACCGATCCCGGCGTCGCGCAGGTCGCGGTCGATGACCGCGTGGCCGGCGACGACGGAATTCGCGTCCTGCTCGCTATAGCGAAGATCGATCCGCAGGCGTGGCAGGCCGAGCGCGTCGCGCTCGCTGGTGAGGCCGACCGTGCTGGCGAGGTTGGGCGCCTGCTCCGAGTGATAGAAGAGCGTGTAGCGGCGCGCCTTGTTGCGGATGAAAAAGCCGGGCAGGCGCGGCGTCGTGCCGTAGCGGCGATAGAGGAAGCGGGCGGCTTCTCGCGCCGCCTCGGGCAACCCGAGGAGGATGTTGCCGAGATGCTTGCCGGGCTCGTTGACCCCGTGCTCCAGATGCTTGCGCCGGATCGCCTCGGGCTCGAGCAGCGCGCCGAGACCGGGGGTCGCGAGGCTAAGATAGGCGAGCGACAAGATCGCGCTTTTGTGCGCGGGTTCGCTCAGGATCGGGTTGTCGGGCCAGGCGCACATGTTGAGCAGGCCGTGGCGCAGTTGCGCCTCGGCGGCGATGGTAATCCGCCGCCGCGCATAGCGGCCGCTCGCGTCGATAAAGAAATCGAACGTGTCGTCGGGCAGCGCCGGGTTCAGCACGATATCGGCGATCCGGCCTTCGAAATGGCCCATATAGGCGCGGCCGAGCATCCCTTCCCCGCCGCCGAAGAGGCGCGGCTGGGACATCCGCGCGGTGAGCATCAGCCGCGTCGTCTCCAGCCCGCCGCAGGCGAGGACCACGGCGCGGGCGCGCAGCGTCACGCTGCGGCCCGAGGCCTGGCATACGGTAACCCCGGTGACGCAGCCGCTGGCCGGGTCGATCTCGATCCCCGTCGCGACCGCGTCGAGGCAGATTTTGAGCCCGGGGTCACGGGATAGCGCCTCGCCGTGCAGCCGGCGCAAATTGCGCCGCTCGCTCCAGCGTTCGAGGCTATCGAGCCGGCACTCCGTCATCGCGCCGGCCGACGGCACCGGCGCGGAGAACGCCGTCGCGCCGGCGTTGAGATAACGCATCGCGGTCGGGTACCACGGGCGAATCTCGTCGTGGCTCAGCGGCCAGCCGCCGAGCGGGACATGGGCGCGGTCGGCGAAGTCGATGTCGTCGAAGGGCACGCAGCGCCCGCCCCACAACAGCGAGGTGCCGCCGAGCGCGCGCCGCACGGCGATCTGCATCGGCGCGTGGCGCCGCGGGTCGGCGATCTCGGCGTCGGCGAGCGCCTGGAAATCGGCGCGAAGCCCATCCATCCCGCCGGCGAGCATGACCACGCCGATGCGCTGCCCGCGCAGCTCGAGCGCCTGGACGATGCCCGCCGGGCCGGCGCCGACGATCAGCACCGGCGCGTCGCCGCCAAGCTCGGAAGGGATTTCTTGACAGATCATCTTGTACTGAGGGCACCTGAACCGTCACGGGTGTAGCTGAGATGGATTACTTAACTCTTGCGCCCGGCTTGCCGGCGTCCTCGCGCCTCGGCTTCGGCTGCGGCAGCGTCATGGGACGCGTCGGGCGCAGCCAGTCGCTACGCGCGCTCGGCGCCGCGCTCGACGCCGGGATCACGCATTTCGACGTCGCCCGGCTTTACGGCTACGGCGAGGCCGAGGCGCTGCTCGGCGAAGCGTTGAAAGGCAAGCGCCAGCACGTCGTCGTCGCCAGCAAGTTCGGTCTCCAGGCGACCCGCGCCGCCGGCGCCTTGCGCGCGCTGAAGCCGATCGCGCAGAAGCTCGCATCGAGCATTCCGGGCGCGCGCGCCGTGCTGCGCTCGCTGGTCGGGGTGGCGGCGCAGCCGGCCGACCGCTTTTCGGCGGCCTCGGCTGCGGCATCGCTCGATCAAAGCCTGGCGGCGCTGAAAACCGACTATCTCGACATCCTCTTCCTGCACGATTGCGCGGCCGGCGATGTGAGCGGCGAACTGCTCGACTTCCTCGATCGGCAGGTCGCTGCGGGAAAGATCCGCGCCTACGGCGCCGCCACCGACATCGAGGCGGCCCTGGCGCTCGCCGAGGCGCATGGCGACCGGCTGATCTATCAGTTCGCGAACGGGATGTTCGCGCCCAATCCCGAGTGTCTTGGCGGCGGGCTGCGCATCGTCGCGCACAGCCCCTTCTTCGGCGCCGCGCGGCTGGGGTCGCGGGCCGATGCGCACCAAATCCTGTTGTCCCACGCGCTGGCGGCGCCGGGTGTCGCGGTGGTGCTGTGCTCGATGCTCGGCGAGACGCATCTGCGCGCCAACCTCGCCGTCGCCGAGCAGCCCGCCAGCGCCGAAGCGCTCGGCGATGCTGCGGCGGCGATGGAGTTCGCGACGGCCTGCGCTTCGACCACCTGACCCTGGCAGGCGGTCGCGTTGCACGCGATCTGGGTCTTCGTCACCGATTGCGGCGATAGCGCAGTGACGGTGCCGCTGGCGCTGCTGACGCTTGTCTTTCTGATTGCGTCGGGCCAGCGGCGATGCGCCGTCTTCTGGATGCTGGCGATCGGCGGCAGCGCCGTCGCCATCGCCGCGCTGAAGCTGGCGTTCGGCGCCTGCGGCCAGCGCCTGCCGCTCGCTCGCATCATCAGCCCGAGCGGCCATGCGGCGATGAGCGCGGCGGTCTATGGCTCGCTCGCGCTCTTGGCCGGGACCGGGCTCTCGCCGGGACGCCGGCACACCCTCTATCTCCTCACCGCCGCCGCGGTCGTCGCCATCGCGGTGTCGCGGCTGGCGCTGGAACGCCACACCCTCCCCGAGGTCGTGCTCGGTTTGCTGGTCGGCGCCGGCGGGGTCGCGCTGTTCGGCGCGGCGCTGCGCCGCCAGGAAGCGCCGGCATTGCCGCTTGGCTGGCTGATGATCTGCGGCGTCGCGGTCGTCGTGGTGATGCACGGCACGCATTGGCTGGTCGAGCCCGTGCTGCGGCGGATCGCCCAGGTCCTGCGCCTCGCGGCGCCCTTGTGCAGCTGACGATCAGGCCGCGCGGGACGCGGGTTGCGCGCCGCCGGTGCCGAGCCGCGTCAGCACGTCGCGCACCGGCAGGACTACGGCCTTGTCGGCGGCATAGCCGACGATCTCGGCGAACTGCGCCGGGGTGCAGCCGTACGCCGACGGCGCGTCGCGCACGTCGTGGGTATAGAAGATCGTCCAGCCGCCGATGTCCCGGGCGCGATCGATCAGGCCGAAGAGCCGGGCGCGGTCGAAGGTCGCGCCGTAAAGGCTGTTGCTGAACAGGTCGGCGAGGTCGACGGTGCCGTGGTTGACCCCCGGACCGCAGCCGCGGCAGGAGGCGAAGCGGTGGGCGAGCGCGCTCTTCGCCGCTTGCGACACCGCGCCGAACGGGTAGGCGAAATCGCTCGCCGCGGCACCGTCGAGCGCCTGCGCCAGCGCCGCCGCGTTGGTCTCGATCTCGCCCACGATTTCCGCCGAAGAGGCGCGCCGGCAATCGCGGTGCGAAAAGGTATGGCAGGCGATCTCGTGGCCACGGGCATAGGCGGCGCGCAGATCGTCGAAGTCGAACATCGGGCCGAGCTGGTCCTCGCCGCCGGCCAGGCCCATCGCCGCGTAGTAGGTTCCGCGCAGGCCCAGCCGTTCGAGGATGGCCCCGCCTTCGACCCAGGCCGAGCGCGGGAAGTCGTCGAAGGTGAACGACACGACACCGTCCGGCCACTTCACCTTGGCCGGCCGCGTGCACAGCAAGCCCCCGATCTCGCGCACCAGGCGGGCCGGAACGGAAACTCGCCGCGACGCGAAGCTCATGAGGTCCAGACGGAGGCGGTTGAGGCCCCTGTCTTAGCGCAACTGTGTTGTCGAGAACTTAAGCCGCCCCGCGCGGCGCTCCGGAATGACCGAGAAAATCACCGGTCGAGCCAGACATCCTCGTAGCGGAAGCCGTTGGCGGCGCTGTTGACCATGATCAGGAAATTCTTGACCTCTGGGCGCCAGCACGTCGCGCCCTGCCAGTGGTAGACAATCGGCCGGGCGCCGTCTTCCTGGAGCTTTTTGTCGATCTCCCAGACGAGCTTTTTGCGCGCCTCCTGGTCGGCCATCTGCGACTGCTCGCCGAACAGCTTCTCGATGTCGCGGTTGCAATAGCCGGTGTAGTTGCGCTCGGCGCCGCAGGCATAGTTCTCGAAGAACATCTGGTCGGGATCGTCGACCCCGCCGGCGGTCAGGTTGAGCCCGACCGTGTAATCCTTGCGGACGATCTTGGGAAACCAGTTGGCGGTCTCGATCACTTCGAGCTCGCCGTCGACCCAGATTTCCTTCAGCTGGTCGATGAGGATCACCGCCGGGTCCTTGAAGGGCCCGAGATTGCGGGTCGATACCTTGATCGCCAGGTGTTTGTCCGGTCCGTAGCCGAGCTTTGCCATGATCCCGCGCGCCGTGGCGCGGTTCTTCGCGACATCGGGGTCGTAGCCCTCGACGGTATCGAGATAATCCGCCGGCATGCCCCAGATGCCGACCGGCGGCGGCAGCATCGCCCCGCCGATATAGCCCTGGCCCTGGGCGAGGATGTCGATGAACGACTTGCGGTCGAGGGTCAGCGCCATCGCGCGGCGCAGATCGGGATTGTCGAAGGGCGGCTTGTCGCGGTTAACGATTAGGTTGACGCTCGAATTCACCGGCGCCAACGTGCACGCGGCGCTCGGCATCTGCGCCTTCACATCCTTCATCAGCTGAACGGTCAGCAGATAGGGATAGGTCATGTCGAACTGCCCGGCGGCGAAGGCGAGCATCGCGGTCGAGCGGTTGGGGATGATGGTGAAGTCGATGCCGTCGAGATAGGGCAGCCCCGGCTTCCAGTAGTCCGGGTTCTTGACCAGCCGCACGTATTCGCCCGGCTTGTATTCGACGAACTTGAAGGGGCCGGTGCCGATCGGATGCTGGCGCATCTGCGCCGGCGGCACGTGGCAGGGATAGACCGGCGACCAGCCGGAGGCGAGCAGCGCGATAAACGCCGGCTGCGGCTGCCCGAGGTGGAAGGTGGCCTCGTCGTCGCCGTTCACGGTCACGCCTTCGAGGTTCCAGTACCAGGCCTTGCGCGGGTTGGCGCGGAACTTGGCCGCGCCCTTGCCCTGCAGCAGATCCCACGTGCACTTGACGTCGGCGGCGGTGAAGGGCACCCCGTCATGCCATTTCACCCGTGACGCAGCTTGAAGGTCAGCTCCTTGCCGTCCTCGCTCCACGACCAACTCTCGGCGAGATCGGGGACGATGTCCTTGAGGCTGTTCTGCGCGACGTGCTGGTCGTACATCACCAAATTGTTGAAGACGCCCATCACGTGCTGGACGACGATCGGGGTCGCTTCCTCGTGGATCGACATACTGGCCGGGCTATCCTGGGCGTAGACCCGCAATACGCCGCCCGATTTCTGGGCCGCGGCCGGTCCCGCGACGAGCGAGGCGGCGACAAGCGCGAGGCAAAGGCGGCGCATCGAAAATTCCTCCCCCGGCGCGGGGAACGGCCGCGATCCGCGCCCTGCTTACGGCAGGAAGGCTATCATGCGGTGCGCCGCCGCGATCAACCCTTCGAGCGGTCGTCGTCGTCGCGCAGTTCGAACCACATCGCGTTGAGGATCGCGAAGGCGGCGGCGAGGCCCAATCCCAGCACCCAGCTGAAGTACCACATGGGAGCTCCTAATAATGTCCTTCGCGCTCGGCCATTTCGGCGAGGCGAATCCGGCCGCGCATGACCCGGAGCACGAAGGCGGTGTAAACGAGGACGACCGGCAGCAAGACGACCGTCACCACCAGCATGATGAACAAGGTCGCCTGGCTCGACGACGCATCCCAGACCGTGAGGCTCATCTCGGGATGGGTCGAGGACGGCAGCAGGAACGGGAACAGCGCCAATCCGGCGGTGGCGACGATCCCGGCGACCGACAGCGCGCTCAAGAGGAACGCCGGCACTCGCACCCGCCGCGCCGGGATTAGCGCGACCAGCAGTGCTCCGGCGACGCCGATCGCGGGCGCGGCGAACAGCCGCGGATGCGCGCGGTAGTTCGCGAGCCAGCCGCCGGCGGCGCGTGTCACGCTCTTGGCGAGCGGGTTCGACGGGCCGCTGTGCGAGAGCGCGCCGCCGACGACGTAGCCGTCGATCCCGGTGGCGATCCACCAGCCGGCGAGCGTGAAAAGGATTGCAACGACGAGCGCGAAAAGTCGCGCCGCCCGCCCGGCCCGCAGCGCCACGGCGCCGTCGGTCTTCATCGCCAGCCAGGCGCCGCCATGCATCGCCAGCATCGCCGCGCTGAGCAGCCCGGCGAGGAGGCCGAACGGGCTGAGCAGCCCGAAAAAATTGCCGGTGTAGCTGAGCCGCAAATCGCCGTCGAAACCGAACGGCACGCCGAGGAACAGATTGCCGAAGGCGATTCCGAACACCAGCGACGCGACGAACCCGCCCACCGCCAGCCCCCAATCCCAGAACTCGCGCCAGCGGTAGCCGGGCAGCTTGTCGCGGAAGGTGAACCCGACCGGGCGAATGATCAGCGCCAGCAAGACGAGGAACATCGCGACGTAGAAGCCGGAAAAGCTCGCCGCGTAGAGTAGCGGCCAGGCGGCGAACGACGCGCCGCCGCCGAGAATGAACCAGACCTGGTGGCCTTCCCAGTTCGGCTCGACGGTCTCGCGCACCTGCCGGCGCTCGGCGTCGCTCCTGCCGATAAACGGCAGCAGCATCGCAGTGCCGAGGTCGTAGCCGTCGAGCACCGCGAAGCCGATCAACAGCACGCCGAGCAGCGCCCACCAGATCAGCCGCAGGATGTCGTAGGGAAGGGGAACGCCGGTCATGGCTGACTTGCCGGGCCGCCCAGGGGACCGCGACGGATGGTGCGCACCATCAGCGCCAGATCGGTCACCGCCAGCGCGCTGTAGAACAGCACGAACCCGGCGATCGAGCCGAGGATCGTGCCGACCGGCACCGACGAGGCGCCGAGGAAGGTCGGCAACACCCCTTCGACGGCCCAAGGCTGGCGGCCGTATTCGGCAACGATCCAGCCCAGCTCGATCGCGACCCAGGGCAAGGGCAAGCTCAGGACCGCGATGCGCAGGAACCAGCGTTTGTCGAGCCGCCGCACCGAGGCCAGGTAGAACGCGCCGGCGAAGAGCAGGATGAAATAGAAGCCGAGCCCGGCCATCACCC
>Ga0182024_10002905_pt1 | contig 41717 bp, 37 predicted proteins | sample P32metaG_FD_120480 | JGI IMG/M metagenome (GOLD analysis project Ga0182024, IMG submission 120480) | Permafrost microbial communities from Stordalen Mire, Sweden - P3-2 metaG (Illumina Assembly) | ecosystem: Environmental > Terrestrial > Soil > Wetlands > Permafrost | place: Sweden: Stordalen... | reverse complement strand
TTCGACCACGAACGCGTGACGTTGACCGGGTGTTGTGTCCGAAGCGTTGTGTAGTTGGTCTTGCGAGTCGTCCATTTCTCCGCTTTCTCATTGCAGAACTATCCATGCGTCTCGCGAAGTGCAGCGCCAAAGCGCTCGAACGCCCCCGTCCCCATATAGATTGAGCGAAGGCGTTCGTCATCACGTTCGTTTTGTCGGCAAGTCGCGTGTCACCTTGGAGGACAGTGGGTACTGAAGAGGGACCAGGTCCCATCGCACTGGTGGGATCGGGTGAGTACCTACCCCAGATGGCCGACTTCGAAGCGGCCCTCATCGCCGGTCGCGCTCCGCGTTACGTTCAGTTGGCCACCGCCGCAGTCCAAGACGGACCCTCGGTCGTCAACCATTGGCACGAACTCGGAAGAACCCAGGCACAGCGTCTCGGCGTGGAGCCCGTCATAGTTCCCGTCAACGATCGCGCCGACGCGGACAATCCGGAGTTCGCCGAGATGATTGAGGGCGCGGGATTGATCTATCTTTCGGGTGGCGATCCCAACTACTTGGCGGACACGCTTCGAGACACGAAAGTGTGGCGGGCCATCGAAGCGACGTGGCGCCAAGGCTCGGCGCTCGCGGGGTGCAGCGCCGGCGCGATGGCGCTGGGCGCGTGGATTCCTTCATTGCGGCACCCGCGTAAGGGCAGCATCGCGGGACTCGGCATCCTCGAGCACCTCGGCGTCGTTCCACACTTCGACGCCTTCGCCGCGCGCGTTCCCGACCTCCTGACCCGCTTCGTTCTCCCCGATGAGTCGTTGATCACCGTCTTTGGCATCGATGAAGAGACGGCCCTCGTCGGTGGTCCGAAGGAGTGGACCGTCCAAGGACGTCAAAGCGTCTGGCGACTCGGCACGAGCGGTCGTGAAGAGTTTCCCGTCGGCGCCACAGTGTCCACGCGCGGTTAGTCGTTTTCATCACCACCAGCACTGGGTGGTACGAGCGCCCTTAACTTGAGGCGACCTTATCGAGGTGGTAGCGAATCTGGATCGACGCCGCCGCGCCTTCGCCCACCGCCGACGCCAACTGCTTTGTCGAACCGCGCCGCACATCGCCGGCGACGAACACGCCGGGTACGTTCGTACGAAACTGCTCGTCACTCACGATGAAACCGCGCTCGTCCAAGTCGAGTGCGCCGTCGAGGAACTTGGTGTTCGGGTCAAGCCCGATGAAGACGAAGGCCCCTGAGGCTTCGTGTTCACGACGCTCACCAGTCACGCGATCTTCCAGTTCCACCGATTCGAGTTGGCCCGTCGAGTTGCTTTTAAAACTCACGACCTTCGTGTTCGTAACGACGGTCATTTTCGGGTGCGCGAGTACTTTGTCTTGCAAGAGCCGACTTCCCGCCAACTTCTCGGAGTATTCAACCACCGTCACGTGGTCGGCGAACTGAGTGAGAAAGAGTCCTTCTTCCAACCCGCTGTTCCCGCCGCCAATGACGAGGACCTCCTTCGCCCCGCGATAGAACGGTCCGTCGCAGGTCGCACAGAAGTGGACGCCGGCGCCGATGAGGTCGGATTCGCCCTCGGCGCCGGTGCGCCGGTACATTGATCCCGTCGCCACGAGCACGGCGCGAGCCTGGTAGGCATCTCCGGTCGTGGTCGTCACCGTGACCCAGTCACCCTCCGCGGTCACGTCGCTCACGCCAACCGCCTGGAGGATCTCGACGCCGTAACGTTCCGCTTGACGTCGCATCCGATCGGCAAGATCGTGTCCCGCGACGCCGTCGGGAAATCCCGGGTAGTTGTCGAGACGCTCGGTGATGCCGGCTTGGCCTCCTACGGCGGACTTCTCGATGATCAGCACACTCTGGTTCTCCCTCGCGGCGTAGATCGCGGCGGTGAGTCCAGTAGGTCCCCCGCCGATGATGACGACGTCGTACGCCAGGGACTTCGCCGAGCGATTGATCCCCAATTTCTCGGCGAGTTCGTCGTTGCCCGGTTCAATGAGGTGCGTACCGTCGGGAAAGACGATGGTGGGAATGCTTCGACTGCCGCCGTTGATGCGTTCGACGAGCTCGGTCGCTTCGGGGTGCTGCTCTAAATCAACCCAGTCGTAGGCGACGCGGTGTTCGCTGAGGAACTCTTTGGCTCGCCGACAGTCCGGGCACCAACTCGCGCCGATGACGGTGATCGTGTCTTTAGCGAGTTCCATCGAGCCCCTCCGTAACGACAAAGCAAGGTCTCTAGCCGGCCTGCTTGGTCACCTTAGTGGTCGACGATACGTCAAAATGACGACTCCCTCGCCCGTTCTTTCGACGTCCTTCAGTAGCCAGCGCGAAGTGTTGAGACCTTCGTCAAAGAGTCGAGTACCCGATCCCACGATGATCGGATGAACCCAGAGTCGGTACTCGTCCACGAGGTCGTGCTTGTGCAGGTAGCGCACGAGTTTTCGACTGCCGATGACCAGGAGGCCCTTGCCGGGCTCTTCTTTGAGCGCCCTGACCGCGTCCGCGACGTCACCGCGCAACAACGTCGCCCTCCAGGACACCTCATGCAGTGTCGACGACGCCACGTACTTCGTCATCGCGTTGATGCGATCGGCAAAACCGATCTCGTCACGGATCATGGGCCATACCGACGCGAATCCTTCGTAGGTCTTTCGACCCAAGAGCAACGCGTCGGCGTCAACGAATTGAGTGAGAATGATGGCGTTGTGATCGTCGCCCACGTACTGGCGTTGCCAACCACCCCCCGGAAACTCACTCGCGTCGCCGGGTCCTTGCATCACTCCGTCGAGGGAGAGGAACTCTTGCACTATGACGGGTCTCAAGATCACCTCCAGTCGAAGAAAATACTTCGTGAATCGACGCCACCTGACCTAGCGTCGTGGCTATGCAGCGCGCCACGCCTCTTAGTCAAGCACTGGCGATTGTCGTCGCGCTGTGGACGGCGCCGGCCAAGGCCATCACCGTCACCCAAAACGTCCGTTCCACCATGAAGGCTGCGTTCCGCCGGCTGTGACCAACCCACGACCCTCCATCGGCCACACACGTTCGATGAAGGATCGAGTGGTCCGTGACGTCGCGCGAAGCCAGGTAGCCTTCGCCTTCTTCATCGCGGTCTGCGTAGCCCTTCACCCCGGCGTGGTCCTTAAGAGCAACGAAGGCGGCCTGAGCAACTACGGCGTGCACCTCAAAACCGTGATTCCCTACACGCTGGCGCTCGCCTTGGCGTCACTGCTGTCGTATCGCGCTACCCGGTCTCTTCACACCGCGCGCCGCGAGACCCGACACTTCAAGCTCCTCCTTCTCGTGTACAGCGGACTAACGCTGCTCACCCTGGCGACCACCTTTGGCTACACCCTCGACACTCCCCAGAGAGACCTCCACGTCGCCGTTGGCGTCGTCATCACCGTCTTTGAGTTCGCGGCCTCACTTTGGATGTACTACGTCGTGCGTCATCTGGTCCTGGTCGTCGTCGTGGAACTCATTGGCTTCGTACTCGCCGCGTTGACGTTCTTCGGCGTCGTGCACGTGTTGTTCCTCACTCAGGTACTTATCGGAGGCGCTTTCGCCCTTCTCATGGTGAGAGCGAGTGGAGCTCTGGCGTAGGAAACGCGACGAGTCAGCGAGTTCTCCGTTTGAAGAACTCGCAACCTTCAGACCAGGGGACCCCGACCGGGCGCATCGGAACTGGGTCCTAACCCAGCGCGTTCTCGCACGACGGCTTCGAACGCGTCGGGATCGTCGGGCGTCACGAACGGCTTCACCGGCTTGCCGACGTCGAGGGTGAATCCGAACTTCTTCACGGAACGTCGTAGGTCCAAGTTGGCCCAGTACTTGAAGGTCCCGGTGCCCCAGATTCGACCTTTTCCCCGCAGGGCACTCATGGTGAATCGCTGAATTCCCTTGACGGACGTGTAGGGAATGTCCTTGGTACCGAAGGGAAAGTAGTACCAGTGAATGCGCAACATCGTTGGTGTGCACTCGATCTTGGCGTCGTGGTACTGCTCGTTCACGGGCGAATCCTATATCTGGTCACGGCGAAAAGATGTCGCAGCGAATTCGTCCAGCGAACTACGGGAACGTTGCCGACGTGGCCGTGACGAACTTCGCTGGTTTGGCGACCGCGACCTTTTCGCCCCACTTCGAAAACAACAAGTCGCTCGACACCTTCTGGCCGCTCACGACGCCTGAGTCCGATAAGGCGAGCGGCCGATACGGCGCGGTGGTCGATACGTACAGCGTCTGGGTACCGCTACTACCCCCCGACGAGGACGTCAAGGAACCCTTGATCGCCACGGCCTCTTTGCCGTTGATCTTGTAGAGCCCGGCATCCTTCAACGTGCTGACGCCCACTACTTGTTGTAGGACCGAGGGAAAAAGTATGCCCACGGCAATGTTGGCGTAGTTCTTGTTCGTCGCGGGAACGAGTACCCACTCATTCGCCAGTTTCGTGTTCTTCACACCGAAGTCCTGTGCGTAAGACGTTTTGTCGCCAAAGATGTAGAGCGTCTCGCCAAGCAGTCTGCTCGTTTCCGTCCCCCCACCCAACTTCTGCGTTTGCTGCCCCACGCTCGACGCACTATCAGTCGAAAGCGTGATTTGCACGACGCCCGCGTAGGAATCCGTCGAGACGTAGTGGACGCTGCCGGCGTTCTTCATGGCCGACGTAGCGAGGGCGAGGATCTGCGCTGGTGACTTTGACCCAAAGGGACTCGACGCCGCGCTCGTCGGCACCACGATGCCGAAAACCATCGCCAGGAGGCAAGCAAACGTGACAAACGGCAGTCGTAAACGCATAGGGCTCCAAGAATGGTTCGGTCACGCGATAGGGCGCAAGTAGCGCAAAACATTACCACCGGGTCTTACGAGGATGGTGTCGACTCAGCGTCACGCACCGGTCGACGTCACCAGCGTGCCGCGCCCCGCTCGAGACAGTTCAGTACCTGTTCGTCAGAGGTCTGTTCAAAGTGCTCGTAGCAGTTACCCACCGCGAAAGGCCCCTCGACGACGACGAGAGCCACGAACTCATCCACCTCGCGCCTGAGTCTCGTCGCCGCCTCGACACCCGACACGGGAGTTGCCACGACCAGTCGCGAGGCCCCGCGTAGGCGAGCGACTTGGCACGCAACTCGCACGCTCGAACCCGTCGCGATTCCGTCGTCGACAATGACGACGGTCTGGCCCGTGATGTTCGTTCGCTCCTTAGCGCCGCAATAGAGCTGAACGCGGCGTTCGAGCTCGTCGCGCTCTCGCGCGACAACGTCAGCAAACTGCGCATCAGAAACTTTCTGTGAACGAACAACGTCGTTCTCTACAACCACGGCTCCGCCTTCACCGATCGCTCCCATTGCGAGTTCACGCTGCGTCGGAGCTCCGATCTTGCGCACGATGACCACATCAAGCGGCGACGTCAACGCAACGGCGACCTCGAAAGCCACCGGAACGCCACCTCGGGGAATCCCAAGGACGACGACGCCCGCGAAGCTCGACGCGAGGCTCGCGCCCAAGGCCGCGCCGGCGTCAATTCGATCCGCGAAGCGTTGCACGAAGTAGGCATATCACCAGCCAAGAGACGCAGAAACTATCGCCGTCTCGCTCGACGCGTGGTGGCTAGAGAAAAGTCAACGTGGTGGCGACTACGTACTTCGTCGACCCCCATTTACGACCTCTTCACCCCAGCGTGAAAACTGAAGTTAGTTCTCCATTTCTTGGTCGCTCTCAAGGCAACCGACTGCTGCGCGTCAAAGCGTTCTCGGTGACCCGCGTTGAGCAATCGCGCAGAAGGGACGCCAGATATCAGGATCTAGGTCGCCTCGAGTGCGGCATCAAGTGCCTCGAGGAATGGTGGCAAGATACCAAGGACGACGCTCGGCCTGCGCCACCCGTATGGACCCGGAGGTCGAAGGAGGCTCGCTTCAAGTGACGAACGAGGCTCCCGGCGACCTGGAGTGTGAGATCATCAAGGGCTTCACGCGCGATATCCTCCGCGTCGCTGAACGCGATATCAAACTGGCAGATTTCAATGTCAGGCACAACCATCGAGAGGGCGTCGCTGACGACCCTGAATCAACGCGCAAGATCCGTCTGTCGTTTCGCCGCGTCCGCTATCAACTCCAGACAATGGCCACCATCGAGAGTTCCCTCGGTGCGGAATTGCTTATCGGACGCTTGCGCGACGTCGGCCAGCCCTTCGGTCGGCTCCGTGACGCCGAGATCCTCGAGTCGAGTGTCATCAAGGCGCTAGGCGACCGGGCCGATACGCCCCAGGGTCGTCAACTCATGGAGATCGCCGCGCACTCGCGTCGCATCGAGCAACAGACCACCGACCACCTCCTGAACTCTGACGCGTACCGAGAGACTCTCAATGAAGTGAGCAAGTACCGCCGTTCGCTCCCCTCTCGACATTCAACGCCGGATTTGTTGCGACCAATGGCCGAGCGCGCGATGCGCTTGTCGTGGCGATCGCTACGCCGAGCAGCGCTGAAGGCGAAACGCAAACCCACGGACATCAACCTTCACCACACACGAATTGCGGCGAAGCGAGCTCTCTACGCATCCCAACCGCTCTCCGGCGTGCTCGGTGCGCCGGTCGAGGAGTTTGCGCGCAACGTCACCGAATTCCAGAAATACCTGGGCAAACAACACGACCTCGCCATTGCGTCGGAGTGGTTTACAAGCGTCTCCAAGGACTACCCGGCCCTACGCAATTTCGCCAGATCGCTCGCGCGAGAGGAGCGAAAGCGCGCGGATAAGCGGTCCAGGGGTTGGACGAAGTACTGGAAGTCCCTCGAGTCCTTTCAGCCCACCAAGAGATGGTGAGGTACACCGCCCCCTAACGATGCGGTTCCTGCGGGCTAGACCTTACCGATGATGAAGTCGCGATACGCGTCAATCGTGTCGTCAGGGTTGTCGTGCATGAGATAGAGCGCGAACTGATCCACGCCGAGTTCACCGAGTTCGGCGAGGCGTTCACGATGTTGTTCGACGGGACCAAGCAGACAGAATCGATCGATGACCTCGTCGGGGACGAACTCGGCGTCGGGATTGCCGGCCTTTCCGTGGTGGCTGTAGTCGTAACCCTTACGACCCTTGATGTAATCGGTCAACGCGGGAGGAACCATGTTCGAGTCGGTTCCGTAGCGTCCAACGATGTCGGCCACGTGATTGCCCACCATGCCACCGAACCAACGCACTTGATCGCGCTGGTGCGCGAGGTCACTACCCACGTAGGCGGGGGCGGCCACGCAGACTTTGTACTCATCGGTGTTTCGCCCCGACGCTCGTACCGCCTCGCGCGCCGTGTCGATCGCCCACTTGACGACGAAGGGATCGGCGATCTGAAGTATCAGACCATCGGCCTTACGACCAGCGAGCTCCAACGCCTTGGGGCCGTAGGCCGCCATCCAGACGTCGAGTTGGCCGCCCTCGACCCAGGGAATCGTGACGGTCCGATCGTTGATGACCACCCCGCGACCTTCCGCCAGTTCCTTGATCACGTTCATGCACGCCGAAAGAGTGGACAACGACGCGGGTGTTCCGCCCGTCACGCGAAGCGCCGAGTCCCCGCGTCCAATGCCACAGATCGTTCTCGGCCCGAACATCTCGTTCAACGTGGCGAAAAGTGACGCCGTCACGGTCCAGTCGCGCGTGATCGGATTGGTCACCATCGGACCAACGGTTATGTGATCGGTGGCGCCGAGTATCTGAGAATAGATGACGAAGGGTTCTTGCCAGAGGACGACTGAGTCGAACGTCCAAAAGTGCGTGAACCCGGCGTCCTCCGCGCGTTTGGCAAGTTCGACGACGTTCCTCGCGGGTGCGTTGGTCTGCGCGACGAGACCAAAGTCCATCAGGTGAATCTTTCCGTCGCGTGCTGCTCGAAGTCCCAAGTCCGAGCTCCGCGAACGTACTCGATCATCGGAGGTACCCGTTGAGGCCCCGGCGAAGGAACTGACCATCGCCCTTGCGTCCCGCGTACTGTCCGTTCTCGATCACGACGGCCCCTCGTGACAAGACGGTCTTCACCTCACCCTTCACCGTCATCCCCTCGTAGGCCGAGTAGTCGACGTTCATGTGGTGCGTGTCGACCGAGAACGTGTGGGTGGCGTTGGGATCGTAAAGCACGATATCCGCGTCCGATCCCGGCGCGATGATTCCCTTCTTTGGAAAGAGACCGAACATCCGTGCGGGAGTCGTCGCCGTGACGTCCACCCAACGAGCGAGCGAGAGCTCACCCATGGCGACACCCTGGAAGATCAAGTCGACGCGATGTTCGATGCCCGGGATGCCGTTGGGGATCTTGGAGAAGTCACCCACGCCGAGTTCCTTCTGTTCCTTGAAGCAGAAAGGACAGTGGTCCGTCGAGACGATGCTGAGGTCGTCGGTGCGCAGGCCTCGCCAGAGATCGGCGTGGTGATGTTCGGGACGAAGCGGTGGTGAGCAGACGTACTTCGCACCCTCGAATCCCTCGCGAGCGAGATCGGCGTCGGAGAGGAAGAGGTACTGCGGACAGGTCTCGGCGAAGACGCTTTGGCCGCGGTCCCTCGCCTCGACCACTTCGTCGAGCGCCTCGGCGGCGGAGAGGTGGACAATGTAGAGCGGCGCGCGCGTGACGAGCGCCAGTTGAATCGCCCGGTGCGTCGCTTCGGCTTCGAGCGCGACTGGACGGGTCAGGCCGTGGAACCTGGGACTGCCCTCCCCCTTCGCGAGCGCTTGAGCGACCAGCACGTCAATGGCGATCCCGTTCTCCGCGTGCATCATGATGGTCGCGCCGTTCGCGGCGGCCTGTTGCATGGCTTGGGTGATCTCGCCGTCGGTGGAGTAGAAGACGCCCGGGTAGGCCATAAACAACTTGAAACTGGACAGTCCCTCGTCGACGACGAGGTCCATCTCCTTCAGCGATGCCTCGTTGACGTCCGACACGATCATGTGGAAGCCGTAATCAATGGCGCAGTTGCCCTCGGCCTTGGCGTGCCACGCGTCAAGGCCCTCTCGAAGGCTCTTTCCCTTGGACTGAATGGCGAAGTCGATGATGGTGGTCGTGCCTCCGAAGGCCGCCGCGCGCGTTCCCGTTTCGAAGGTGTCCACCGAGTGCGTGCCCCCGAAGGGCATCTCCAAGTGGGTGTGCCCGTCAATCGCGCCCGGGATGACGTACTGGCCACTGGCGTCGATGACGCGGTCCGCGCCCACTCTCCAGAGTTCTGACGTGGTGGTGCCGGGCGCAGCCAGTCCGACGATGGTCTCGCCGTCGACGAAGACGTCCGCCGCGAAGGGACCACTCGCGTTGATGACGGTGCCACCAATGATCAAAGTCTTCATGGAACGTTCCTTCTTTCTTCGAGTACCGGCGATGGCTAAGGAGCGACCAGGCTTTCGTAGCTGTCCGGACGTCGGTCGCGATAGAACGCCCAGGTGTGACGGACCTCCTTCAACACGTTGAGGTCGAGATCGCGCACGATGACTTCGTCGTCCGTGTCGGAAGCGGCGTCACCGACGAGTTGACCACGAGGGTCGACGAAGTACGACGAACCGTAGAAACTGTTGTCGCCAAGTTCTTCGACGCCTACGCGATTGATCGCTCCGACGAAGTACTCGTTCGCGACCGCCGCCGCGGGCTGCTCGAGGTTCCACAGGTAGGCGGACAGGCCCCGACTCGTCGCCGAAGGATTGAAGACGATCTTCGCGCCGGCCAGACCGAGCGCGCGCCATCCCTCGGGAAAGTGTCGGTCGTAACAGATGTAGACGCCAACCGGACCGACGGCTGTCTGAAAGATCGGGTAGCCGAGGTTGCCCGGTCGAAAGTAGAACTTCTCCCAGAATCCCTTCACTTGGGGAATATGGTGCTTGCGGTACTTCCCCAAATAGGTGCCGTCCGCGTCGATGACGAAGGCCGTGTTGTAGAAGACACCTTCTTGTTCGACCTCGTAAATGGGCACGACGAGCACCATGTGGGTCTCTCGAGCCAACGCTTGCATCAACTCGGTGGTAGGCCCCGGGATGGACTCGGTGTAGGAGAAGTACGCGGGGTCTTGCACCTGGCAGAAGTAGGGACCGTAGAAGAGTTCCTGGAAGCAGAGAATCTGCGCGCCTTGCGCCGCCGCCTTGCGGGCGAGCGCCACGTTGGCCGCGATCATTGAATCCTTGTCGCCAGTCCACTTCGTCTGGACGAGTGCCGCGCGAACGATCTCGTTGGTGGTGCCCTCTGGAGTAGTCATTCGCTTCACCTCGAAGTTCTGTTCAACGTGGAAATGCCGTACGAATATCTCCTGTGTCGAACATACTTTCGACCAGATTGGGATACTAGACCCGAACGTGGATTGCTTCGAAACTTCATCGTCTCTCAGGCGTAGGGTCTTCGTATGAGTCTGAAACAGCGTGGTGTCGATCTCGGGTTCAAGGCAATGAACTCGACGCACCGTGCGGTTCTTCTCCTCAGCGGAGGCCACGTTGGAGGTTCGATCTTGGGCAGGCCCATGATTGAACTGCTCACGGTTGGGCGCAAATCGGGCGTAGTCCGCTCGACCATGCTCTTGGCGCCCATCGTCGACGGCGACCGAGTGGTCCTCGTCGCCTCCAAAGGAGGCGACGACCGAGACCCCGATTGGTATCGAAACCTCGTAGCCAATCCCGACGTCGAGCTGACAATGGCGGGCGAACAACGACCCATGCGAGCGCGCCTCGCGACCACGGAGGAACAGTCCGAACTCTGGCCCCGCGTGGTGAAGTCCTATAAGCCTTACGCCAGTTATCAACGACGCACGACACGCGAGATTCCCCTGGTGATCTGCGAACCGCGCTGAGGGCCAATCTGCCGTACGAGTTGGAGTAGAGACTGCGCACACCACCTACGAGCTCGGGGCCCAATAACTTGGTCTTTGGGGACCTAGAGTTGCGCCACCCACTCGTGCACGGTCATCACGTTCGCTTGGCGGGGAAAGACCTTCTCCATGAGCACCCGATGCACTTCGGCGTCGGCGTCGAGGCACGCGTCACTGAGAACGGTGATACCAAAATCCAAGTCCGCCGCCTGTCGAATCGTCGAAAGCACGACGCCACTCGTGGCGATGCCGCTGAGGACCAAAGAATCGATGCCTTTCGCTCGAAGCACGACGTCAAGATCGCTCCCCGCAAAGGCGCTGACGCGACGTTTCGTGACGATCACGTCGCCTGGCTCTACCACCAGGTCCGAGTGCACCTGGGTCGTTGGACCGTCTTCAGCCATCGCCTGCAAATTGGCCAACGCCGAGAACGACTTGTTTCGAGGGCTCACTTCGGGTGCACCGTCGCGGAAGGCGACGCGCACGAAGATGACCTGGACGCTTGCTCGATGAGCGGCATCCAGTGCGGAAGCAATCGTGTCGATAAGCGGTGCACACTCGTCGGAGAATCGTTCGACGATCCCGTTTTGCATATCCATGACAAGCAGGGCGTGGCTCATGATTCTCCTCATATTTTGGTGCCCCCGGCAGGATTCGAACCTGCGCTCACGGTTTAGGAAACCGATGCTCTATCCCCTGAGCTACGGGAGCCGCGCCAACTTGTTCCAATGTGGCTCCAATATTTCGTGAGGTCCACGTAACAGCAACAAGGCGATTCAATGGTACAGGCTCACTCGTTGAGCGGCCGAAGACGGTCCGGAGTTATAAACGTCGATCGGTGGGGACTGGCATCATCGCTAGATAATGCAGACCAAAATCGGTGCAGGCTGACTAGGGACTGTTAGTTATCGATCATCCCACCGCCGCGTAGCGCGGGAAGCGCCGTTGCGCGCATCCTCCTCAACACTCGGTGTGATATTGGGCGAACGTCAGGGTGCACCCCGCCGTTCGCCTCCGCCGCCGTCTGCCATGTCGCAGCGCGCTTCGCGAATGTCGCTTCGTCATTTAATTGCAAACAGTCGATTCGATCAGTCGCAATGTTGATCGTGATCGTGTCTCCATCTTCGACCAATGCGATTGGACCTCCCAGAAATGCCTCTGGAGCAACATGACCTACGACTAATCCAACGGAGCCACCCGAGAATCGAGCGTCGGTCATTAGGCCAATGGTGATGCCCTTTTGTCGGCAGAGGGTGGTGATCTTCGATGTGGGCTCGAGCATTTCGGGCATCCCAGGAGCGCCGCGTGGGCCTTCGTATCGAATCACCACCATGTCGCCGTCCTGGAACTCTTCCGGTCGCTGATCCAGAGCCTCCCTCAGGGAGAGCTCGCTATTGAACACTCTCGCCCGACCTACGAAGACGTCATCGGATATTCCACTTTCGACACCGGCGAGTTTCAAGATGGCTCCGCCGTCGGGCGCAAGATTTCCCGCTAGCAGGCGAAGTCCGCCAGTCTCCTTGAAGGGTCTGGCAATGGAGTAGATGACGTCGTGATCTGGCAATGGCGGAGCGAGTCGTTCAATCTGGTCTGAGAGCGTCTCTCCGGTGCAAGTGATGGCAGTGCCGTCGAGGAATCCGGCGTCAAGAAGATCTCTGACAATTACCGGAATTCCGCCCTTTGCCTCGATGTCCGGCATTGAGTAAGAGCCAAAGGGTCTCATGTTGACTAGAACCGGAAGCCGACGTGAAAGATCGTTGAACTCCGCCTGGCTGAGCACCTCGCTCCAGAGGTCAAGTCCAGCAGCGCGAGCAATCTCAACGCTGTGCAGCATCACGTTGGTCGAGCCTCCCATCGCGGCAGCGACAGTCAATGCGTTGCGAAGGGACGCGGGAGTAACGATGTCTCGTGGACGGATGTTCGAAGCGGTCATCGTTACGAGGCAGTCAACGAGTTGACTTGGGAATTCTGAGATTCGCCGCGGATCGTCCGAAGCTGGGGACACCATATGAAGTGGCTCCAGACCCAAGACGCTAATGAAAGTCTGCATCGTGTTGTACGTAAACATTCCGCCGCAACTGCCCTGGCCGGGGCAGGCATTGAGTGCCATTTTCGTCCGGACCTCGGAGTCGGGATCCGAAGCCGCCTGAAAGGCCGAGACGAGATCGATGCGCTCTCCAGATTCAGGGTCGATGCCGGGCCTGATTGAACCATCAGAAAGAATCACCGACGGAGCATTGTGCTCGAGCAGCGCTGCGAGGGTGCCCACCGGAGGCTTGTCACACGCAACGACCGCAATAAGGCCGGCGACACCATTGGCGGCGAGGTGCGTGGCGGATACGTCATTGACGAGTTCTCGACCAATCAGCGAATATCGCATTTCCGGTGTCCCGTTGAGCTGGCCGTCTGATACGCCCAAGGTGAAGGCTGGAGCAATCAGTCGCACGGGAAGTTTGTCCTTAGAGATGCGCTGGGACATTGCGGTGTGAACCGCAGCAACCTTCTGTTGGACGCCTAAGTAGCACTGGCTGTCGCCAAGATTCCCAAGCACGCCCCAGACCGGATCATGAATCTTCGCGACATCCTCGCCAAGGAACACGGCGGTCCCGACCCTTTGAACGTCGCGCCCGGGATTATTCGAGTTTAGGTTTCTCATCTCGCTCAAATCGGATTCACTGGCGGCGACATTCGCGCATCCAGGCTCCCAACATGTTAGGACCTTGGTTTCACGATAGAAATATTCGGCGTGAACGGAGGGCGGTTTCAAGTCGATATCGGCAACGATTGTGGTTCGAGACGCACCCTTTAGGTTGGGAGTGACGGGCACGAAGTGGTGTCCAAAAGGAGTGACGACATGGAGATCATCCGCAATCCCGACGGGAGCCTGGTGGTACCTATTCCAGAGAAGCGGCATCACGACAGTGACGACGCAGTCGACACTCCGAGCGGTGACGGCGTTGACCTGGTCGCAGAACCAACGACTCGACTGTTGCATCCCGGTGAAGGAGGCTATAGCGAGGCCCTTGCCGAATGGGATCTTCAACAAAATCCAGATCGCGCGCCCGCCGTCTCGACCGCGAGTGGACGAGAAGAAGCGATGAACGTCGTGCACACCGTCGCCGAGTCGCCCGACCATGACGTTGTCGGCGCGCTCAAAGACGTCCACGACACCGAAGCGAGCGGCGAGGCGCTGCGACACGTGCTGATTGGGGGGACTCACTCGGTCGAGGCCTTCTCCGAAGAAGTTGCGGAAGCCGAAGGGGGCGAACCACTCCCGGCCCACAAGATGACCAAGATCATTGGCGAAGTCTTAGCCGAGCTGGACAAGTAGACGGTCCGTCCTTGCGCCATCTAAGAGGGTGGCGCTCGGATCGTATTTGTAGGTTGTCAAGGCCTTCAGGTTCCCGTTGGGAGGCGGCCCGTCGATTCAAATCTGCGCCGGTCTCATCTGCACGAACCTACCCTCGAAGAAGTGGGAGACGAGTGAAGTTTCGAGAGTTACATTCCTCATAAATCGGTGTGAAAATGGTTACTTTCATGTCGGTTTGAAAATGGACAATTAGGTCAACATTGACACCGCCGACCGATGCGCCATATAAACGCCACCCCGTAGTCAGTGTGAAAGCTTCGCGTTCAAAGGTGTCCGTCAAGCAAGATTGTTCGCTAAGGGATTCTCTGCGGGACGCCGTTCGCCAATGGTGCCCTCGTGGGTAGATTGGAACATTAAGGCTCTTCGTACGTCCACAAGGCAGGAGGCGTGTTGCCCTCTGGGAATCAAAGACATCTTGTGTGCACGATCGCCACGCCCAATTATCTGGGTCAACTTCTGGTCCTAGGCCGGTCCATTGCCACTGCCATGCCGTCGGCGGAGTTTCGCGTGCTGGTACTCCAGGACTGTGCCGACGTCGGGACCATACAGGAACGCATCGATGGCTACCTCTCCGAGCTGAGCAGCGGTGCTAGCCATACGGCGCTCGTCATAGATCAGTGCGATTGGCGCGGCTTCGACGTCGATTCGGCGGCGTTGTTCTACAACGTCCTCGAATTCGCCACGTCGGTCAAGCCGGCGCTCCTTCGGTCATTTCTTCTCGAGGGTTGGGATCGCGTCACATACTTAGACCCCGACATCCAGGTATTCAATGACTTCACCACGTTGCTCGATGACGACGCGGCGGTGTCGTTAACCCCCCATCTGCTTTCCGATATACCCGATGACGGCTACCGACCCTCGACGGGCGACATCTTGAAAGCGGGCTTCTTCAACCTCGGGTTTTGCTCCGTTCGACCGAGTGCTTCGTCATTCCTCGATTGGTGGAGCGAACGACTTCAGTTCGACTGCACGACTAATGCCACCATGGGCTACTTCACGGATCAAAAGATCGTGGACCTGGCTCCCTTGATGACCAACGTGCAGATCATCAGCGAGCCAGGTTGCAACGTGGCGTACTGGAACCTCCACGATCGAAGCATCGTGATGGATGACGGCGTGTGGCGCGTCGCCCACAACGCGGCGCTCCACCCGCTCTACTTCTTTCACTTCAGCGGGTTTTCGGTATCGGGCACACCGTCACTCTCTGTCCACGCGACCCGCCGAGTGTTGGGCGACGCCGTTCCGCGGCTTTTCGCCAACCAGTACGCGCGGTTGCGCTCGGAGTCTGAAGAACTAAGTCCGGTCGCCTACAGCCTCGCAGGGGCGACCGCGTCGCGTCCATTACCAAGGAAGTGGAAGGAAGCGCTTCGCGAAGACGCTCGCACCCACGTACGAGCTGGATTCACCCTGCGCGAAGTCCGCGAGGAGATTTACCCCGCTCCAAGCGAAGATTCGTGGACGACCTGTCTGGCGTGTGGCGACGAGCACCAAAACTTCGGTTCGCGAGTTCGATCGTTCCTCGCGGGGTGGTCGTGCCATCCCTCTTTACTCGGGACGCCCAACGCGATCGGAGCGTTTTTCCGCGGCGATAGCTACCAGCATCGCGACGCTGCGTTCGAACAAATGGCGTGGGCCGGCAAGCATTTCACCAATCAGGCGCCCGGCCATGAGGAGCTCATGGAATCAGTCCTCGACGCCGCCGAGTACGCGATCAGGAACACGGTTGATCTGCGCCTCGTGGGCTACTTCACGTATCCGGCGGGAATTGGGCGCATCGCGCGCTGGACGCTGGGGATTCTCGACGACGTCGGCATACATCCAGCGATCGACCTTGTCGCGGTGGGTAGAGATTCACACGAGTACTTGTCCACGCTGTTGCGTCGACGCAATCCGATGAGCGCGTCGACAGCGTCAGTCCTCTGTTTCATCAACGCCGACCAGTGGGAGAGCCACGTCATAGATCCAGGTCGAGTGAACACGTCGATCGCGCACGTGGAGGCGACGTGGGCGTGGGAACTTGAGTATGTCCCAGATGAAATGGGAGAGATCGTGGTGAAGGGCGGTATCGAGAGAGTACACGCGCTGTCGAACTGGAGCGTTCGAGCAATGGCGAAGGTGCTTCCCGTTCCCGTGCAACGGATGGCGCCCTTTGACGTAGGTCTGTTCGACGTGCTCAAGAATCGGCTGCCCATCGTTGATGACGACGCATCGACGCGTCGTTACATTCTCACCACTTTCGACGCCAAGAGCTACATAAGTCGAAAGAATCCCGAAGCGGCACTCGAGGTGTGGCGGCGCGTGCAGGACGACTATCCCGACTGTCGTCTCACGATTAAGTGCAGTGACTTGAGGGAGTACGCACCGGGCGAACTCCTCGACGCGATTGACGCCTCGCCGAGAACGGAACTCATTGACGAGCATCTCGACGACGACAAGTACCTCGCGCTCCTTCAAGGCTGTGACGTGTACCTATCGCTACATCGATCAGAAGGGATGGGACTGACGCCGATCGAGGCGGGGTTGTGCGGATTGCCCGTTGTCTACACCAATTACGGCGGTGTTACGGACTTTCTGGACAACGGCTTCTTTCCCGTGACCTACACACCCGTCCAGGTCGGCGAGAGCGCCCACGCGTCAGGTCCCTATGACCCTGCGGCTTGGTGGGCCGAGCCCGACCTTGACGTCGCTGAGCGCCAACTACGCCGGGCCCTTGATCTCGCGCGCGACGAGGCGCGAGAGTTGACGCTCGTGCACGACGTGAAGCGACTCCAAGAGAACCTCATCGCCGCCCAAGAAGAAGTCGTGAACACGGGCAAGAGGCTCGTCCATTTGGCCCGCGGGCGTGCGCGCAACGTCATGAATGATCCTCGCGCTGTGCGTGTTACACCCGAAGAATCCGAGTCCGATGACCTCGATAAGGGACCTAACCCTGTCATCTACCAGTTGCTCGTCGCTCCCTATCGTGGCTACCGAATCCTGCCGAAGTCGCTGCGTCACCAACTAAATCTCGCACTCAAGAAACTACGCGAGCAGCGAAACGTCCCGTAAGCCGTTGGCCACCATAAGTGGACGTTCTATTGCGTCGAAGGTACCGATCAAAAGACCGGCAAGATTCGACGTCGCACCATCACGATCTCAGCAAGAAGGTGACCGCCTCGCGTGGTCGGAGACGAAGGTTCCTCGCCGCTATTCACGACGCAAAAACACGAACGTTAGCGACGATTGAACAAATAGTTGCGGAGCATTTTCCTACGATCGAACCAGATCGAAATGAGCGCTCATCGTCACCCAGCTCTTGATCAGGTTCGCTTTCTTCATGCCCAGCATCTCCTTCGTGACCACTACCTGCGTAGAGAGGCTCGCTGACTCACCCGCACGGCCAAGCTGCGCGAGCAAGGTGAGTGGCGTTGATCGTCCGTGAATGGCGAGATTCCCGAGCACGAGAACGTTGCCTGAGAGTGCGGAGCGAAGTTCGCTGACCTTGAAGGTGATGGTCGGAAAGTTAGCGACGTCAAAGAAGTCAGCGGAGCGAAGATGGTCGTCGCGTTTCTTTATCTTGGTGTCGATTGAGACGGGGTCGATGACGATCTCGCAGCTAAAGCGTCCGTCCGAACCAACATGAGCGGTCCCTTCGGTCGCCTGAAGGGTTCCCTTCGCACGGAAGAGCCATAAGGCCCTCGTGCGAAAGTTCACCGCAGTCTTCTCGTTATTCAGTGCCCACGTCCCGACGAAGTCGGCAAGATCCACGTTGGACTGCGTGGTCATTGTGCGGCCTTCACGCCAGACTCAACGCTGTCGGCAGCTTTGGCCGCTTGCGCCGCTGCCAGCGCCGCCCGACCACGAAAGCTACCCGGGACGAGCTCACCGGAAGCGCGCGCCACCTCAAGCACGTGCGACCACCATGCCAAGTCATCGAGCATGACGTCCAGGCTCACGCTCGCCGCGAGGTCGCGCGCCTCACCACTCTCGTCAAACGCAGTTGTCACGTACGGGATCAGGACGGTGTTGCGCAGCGGGACGCCTTCGCCCTCTATCACGACCTGGGCGAGATGCTCGACGGCCCGGATTCCCGCCCCAATGCCGCCGCTGTAACCGACGGCGGCGATTGGCTTGTTCCGGAAGGCGAAGGAGAAAAAGACACTGTCGATTGCGTTCTTTAGAACCCCGGGAAGGCTGTGGTTGTACTCGGGCGTGATAAATATGAAAGCGTCGGCCTCTTTCACCTTGTTATTCCACGCCTTCACGATTGGCTCGGAGTATGTTGGGTTGCTGAAGTCGCCGATTGTGCCGATGTGCTCGGCGAAAATCGGCAACGGCCAGTCGCGAAGGTCGAGCACCTCGACGTCGAAGCCGGCGTGTGCAACAGCCCTGGTGACGACCCAGGGCAGGACGAGATCGGCCGCTCGGGTCTCTCGCGTGCTTCCGACGATTATTTTCAATCTCGACATTTGACCCTCCATTGGACAACTCCGTGTGAGATAGGTAGTGTATAGCCAATCATTTGTTAGACACAAATCCTCTGTCCCCCGTCTATGATAGGTGCGTGGACGAGATATCAACCAAACAGGACTACCAGTCCCTACCGTTGCTTGATCACCTGGCTCGCCTCGGCCGTCGTGCCGCCGAGGCATCAATGTCACCCGGTGGCCTTCGTCCCAGGCACCTCCACGCGCTCGGGCTCTTGAGTGAGCGTGGGCCATTGACCCAACAAGGCCTCGGGGAGGTATTGAGCCTCGACCCGAGCAACGTTGTCGGACTATTGAATGAGCTTGAAGAACCCGGTCTGATCATCCGGCGGCGCGATCCCGTAGACCGGCGACGTCACATCGTCGAGATATCGGCCGCAGGCGAAGACGAGCTCGCCGTTGCTTATCTCCGACTCCACTTGGTCGAAGACGAACTTCTCGCCACACTCAGCGCCGAAGAACGCGCCACTCTCTATCACCTGCTTGTCCGCGCCGCGGGTACCGAATCGCCGCCATGCACGGCCAACGTGGAGCCACCATCGAATGATTGCTCCATCTCTCCGAGTGCGCGACTGCCAAAGACTTGAAGGGTGCTTGCACCAGTTTTTGATCGGGAATTCTTCTAAGAACCTTCGCGCGTCAGTTCTTCTCGCGTGCGCTGAAGGCACATCTCAATCGAGCGAGCTTCTCTTCATTCACGATGTATCGACGGATCTTCAACGCGAGTTTTGAGGATCTCCTCGCGCACCGCTGGGTGTCCCAACACTCATCTCGATTGTCAGCGCTCGGAACACCGGCTCCTCGTCATTAACCTGTCAGTCGCGTGGCAATACTTATCGACCTCCAAAAAGTGTCACTCCAGGGTGCTGACCGATCCCTGCTGGAGAACCTTGACTTAACGGTCTCCTCCGGTGACCGTATTGGCGTCGTGGGCATCAACGGCGTTGGCAAGACCACCTTGCTGAAGATCATCGCCGGCACGTTGAAACCGGATTCGGGTGACATTCGACGGGGTCGAGGCATCCACGTCGGCTTCTTGGAACAGATTCCCTCTCTACCGATCGGAACGGTTCGCGAGACGTTGGGCTCGGGGTGGCAAGTCGACGCCGCGCTCGACCGCTTGGGAATGTTGGGTGCGGCCGACACCGACACCTCCCAACTTTCCGGTGGACAACTCAAGCGTGTCGCGCTGGCTCGCGTCTTCGCGGAACCCAACGACGTACTCATTCTCGACGAACCGACGAACCATCTCGACTTGAACGCCATCCAATGGCTCGAGCAACAGATCAGCGCCTTTCGCGGCGCCGTCATCCTGGTCAGCCACGACCGATTCCTTCTCGACCAGGTCACCACCCGCATGGTCGAGATCGACCGTGGCAAGACCTTCATCCACGCCGGCGGTTATTCGCGACTATTAGAAACCCAGGCCGAACGAGAAGAGCAAGCCGCGTCGGCCGAGCAGGTGCGGCGCAACCTCGCCAGGACTGAACTGGCGTGGCTTCGTCGCGGTGTCAAAGCCCGCTCCACGAAGCCCCAGGCGCGCATTGACGCTGCCAAACGGTTGTTGTCCCGTCGTCCCGACGCCGCGGCGCGCGCGGGCACGCTCGAACTCAGTGTGGAGACGCCACGCCTGGGCACCATGGTGATCAAAACGCACCACGTCGCTTTCACGTACGACAACGAACACCAGATTCTGCACGACGTCAACTTCGACCTTGGCCCCGGTGACCGCGTGGGCGTCGTCGGTCCCAACGGCTCGGGCAAGTCAACGTTCGTCAATCTCCTCGCGCAACGCATCGAGCCAACGAGTGGCACCGTGAAGCGCGGACCGACGGTCGTCACCTCCTACCTTGACCAAGGCGGTGGCGACTTCAATCTTGAAGCCACCGTTCAAGAACTCGTCGCGGGTCCCCAAGGCGTGCCGGGCTCGCCCGCCGACGTGGCACTGATGAAGAAATTCTGGTTCACCGGGGCGCTGCCCACGACCAAGGCCAAGGACCTTTCCGGCGGTGAACGCCGGCGACTGCAGTTACTGCTCGCCCTGGCACTTCGTCCCAACGTATTGTTCCTGGACGAACCGACGAACGACCTCGACCTCGAGACCATTCGGCTCATCGAAGAGTTCTTGAGTCAGTGGCCCGGCACGTTGATCGTGGTCTCGCACGACCGGACCTTCCTCAGTCGCACGACCGACCGACTGCTGGAAGTGCACGCCGACGGAACGATTGCCGACGTGCCCGGTGGCATCGACGCCTGGATCGCTCGCGCAAGTGGCGTCACCACGACGACGGGATCGAACGTCGAAAGCGACGGCTCGCCCGACGCAGCGATCATCGTTTCGTCGGGCGCTCCCCTCGGCCGTCAGATCCGCGACGCCGAAAAGGAGATGTCGCGTCTCGAGCGTCGTCGAAACACCCTCACCGCGAAGATTCTTGCGTCAGACGATCACGTGGAACAGACGCGATTGGGCAACGAATTAGCGGACGTGCAAAAGGCACTCGGCGTCGCTGAGGAGTACTGGCTGACGCTGGTCGACTGAGACGGCGACGTTCGATTGGTCACGCTCGCCACGGGGAAACGAAGCGTCACCACGTCGCTGTAGCGATCGACACAAAGAGTTCGCCGTACCCGACACAACGTTTGCGTTTGTCCCTGCTTCGAAATCCTCGGGACCCATTGCGGTAGCCTGGAATCTTCTATGGGGCTGTCCATTGGCATTGTCGGTCTGCCGAACGTCGGAAAATCTACGCTTTTCAACGCGCTCACGAAGAACAACGTGCTGGCCGCCAACTACCCCTTCGCCACCATCGAACCCAACGTGGGCGTCGTGGCCGTCCCCGACGAACGCCTGGGTGTCCTCGCCTCGATGTTTCACTCCGAGAAGATCATCTCGGCCGTCGTGAACTTCGTGGACATTGCGGGCATCGTACGCGGCGCGTCGACGGGCGAAGGGCTCGGCAATCAGTTCCTCGCCGCTATTCGAGAGTCTGACGCCATCTGCGAGGTGGTGCGCGTCTTCGAAGACGACGACGTCATTCACGTCGACGGGCGCATCGATCCGGCGAGCGACGTGGCGACCATCGAGACCGAGCTCATCCTCGCCGACCTCCAGACCGTCGGACGCGCCGCCGCGCGCTTGGAGCGTGGGGCCAAGCGCGGCGGTGACGACGCGGTCAGGTTGGCCGAGTACAAAAAGGCCCAACTGGCGCTGAACGACGGTCGCGTTATCTCGCAGATCGGCAAGGAGCTCGACCGGTCGCTGCTCTACGAGCTGCACCTCTTGACGGACAAGCCCTTCATCTACGTCTTCAACGTGGACGAAGAGACGCTGGCAGACCGGACGCGCCAAGACGAACTCAAGGCGTCGGTCGCGCCCTCGCCGAGCATCGTGCTCTGCGCCAAGGTGGAGGCCGAACTGTCCGAACTCGACGACGCCGAAGCTCTCGAACTTCTCCAGTCCTATGGTCAGAACGAATCGGGTCTCGCCCAACTCTCTCGCGTCGGCTTTACGACTCTTGGTCTTCAGACCTTTCTCACGGCCGGACCCAAGGAGGCGCGCGCCTGGACCATCCGCATGGGTGAGACGGCACCCGAGGCGGCCGGCGAGATTCACACGGACTTTCAAAAGCACTTCATCAAGGCCGAAGTCGTGTCGTTCGAAGACCTGGTCGCGGCCGGGTCGATGGCCGCCGTGAAGGCCGCCGGCAAAGCGCGCGTGGAGGGCAAAGAGTACGTCATGCGCGACGGCGACGTGGTCGAGTTCCGTGTGGGCGTGTAAGCGGTACAATTGCCCTAGGCGAGTGCGACAGAGGTCGGCGCCTGGAAAATTCGAACTCCTAGGAGAATCATGACCTCTGACGCCTTTAACTTCAAAGTCGCCGACCTCTCACTCGCTGAGTACGGTCGCGCGGAAATAATCTTGGCCGAGCACGAAATGCCCGGTCTTATGGCGATGCGCGCCGAGTTCGGCGAGTCGAAGCCCTTAAGGGGATCACGCATTGCTGGGTCCTTGCACATGACCATCCAGACCGCGGTGTTGATCGAAACCCTCGTCGCCCTCGGGGCGGACGTGCGCTGGGTGAGTTGCAACATCTTTTCAACCCAAGACCACGCCGCCGCGGCGATCGTCGTGGGGCCTTACGGCACCGTGGACGAACCGAAGGGTGTGCCCGTCTTCGCCTGGAAGGGCGAATCACTCGAAGAGTACTGGTGGTGCACCGAGCAGCTGCTTCGCTGGCCCGGCTTCGAGGGACCGACGATGATCCTCGACGACGGCGGCGACGCGACCCTCTTCGTCCACAAGGGACTCGAGTTCGAACGCGCGGGCTTCGTTCCCGCGCCCGAGTCGGCCGAGACCGAAGAGTACGCCATCATCTTGCAACTCCTCAACAAGATCGTCTCGAGCGGCGAGAAGATCTTTGGACCGATGGCCAACAGCATCATTGGTGTGTCAGAAGAGACCACGACGGGCGTGCACCGTCTGTACGAGATGGAGCGCGACGGTGTCCTGCTCTTTCCCGCGATCAACGTCAACGACGCGGTCACCAAGTCCAAGTTCGACAACAAGTACGGCGTTCGACACTCCCTCATCGACGGCATCAACCGTGCCACCGACGTGTTGATCGGCGGCAAGGTCGCCGTCGTGTGTGGCTACGGCGACGTGGGTAAGGGTTCGGCCGAGTCCTTTCGCGGCCAGGGCGCACGCGTCATCGTGACCGAGATCGACCCCATCTGCGCACTGCAGGCCGCGATGGACGGCTTCCAAGTCACGACGCTCGAAGAAGCGTTGCCACTGGCGGACTTCGTCATCACCGCGACGGGCAACCGCGACATCGTCACCGTGGGGCACATGCAGATGATGAAGCACCTCGCGGTACTGGGCAACATCGGTCACTTCGACAACGAGATCGATATCGCCGGGCTCACCAACTTGCCCGGCGTGACGCGCGAAACGATCAAGCCCCAGGTCGACAAGTGGACGATGCCAAGCGGAAGGGCGATCATCGTGCTCTCCGAGGGACGCTTGCTCAACCTCGGTAACGCGACCGGTCACCCGAGCTTCGTGATGAGCAACTCCTTCACCGACCAGACCATGGCCCAGATCGAACTCTTCGTGAACCGAGAGAGCTACGAGAACAAGGTCTACGTCTTACCCAAGCATCTCGACGAGAAGGTCGCGCGACTCCACCTCGACGCGCTGGGCGTCAAGTTGACGACGCTTTCCAAGCAGCAGGCCGACTACATCGGCGTCGCCGTCGAGGGCCCCTACAAGCCGGACAGCTACCGCTATTAATCACGAGGCAGTACCGCCGTCGCTTCGACCAACCGCGTCATTCGTGAACGACGCGACGTCGGCAAAAGTTTAGTATTCCCATAAACTTTGTAGGATAATCTGAGCAGTAACTGGTCGACGCGACTGGGTGTCGAGACAGAGATAGAGGAGACCGAGATGGCCGAATGGGGTTTTGAGACGCGTCAAATACACGCCGGGACTACGGCGGATCCAACGACCGGCGCACGGGCGGTTCCGATCTACCAGACCACCAGTTACGTCTTTCGAGACACCGCGCACGCCGCGGCACTCTTCGGTTTGTCCGAACTGGGCAACATCTACACCCGGATCATGAACCCTACGCAGAACGCCTTCGAAGAGAGGGTCGCTTCGCTGGAAGGTGGCGTCGCCGCACTCGCGGTGTCGTCGGGTTCGTCGGCGGAGACGATCGCGCTACTCAACTTGGCTGAGAACGGCGGACACATCGTGTCGTCGGCCTCGCTGTACGGTGGCACGTACAACCTCTTTCACTACACCTTTCCCAAACTCGGGATCGAGACGACGTTCGTCGAGAACCCCGACGACTTGGCGGAGTGGGCCAGCGCCATTCGCCCGAACACCAAGGCTTTCTACGCCGAGACGCTCGGCAATCCCAAGGGCGACGTCTTGAACTTCGAAGGCGTCGCGAAGGTCGCCCACGACAACAAGATTCCGCTGGTCATTGACAACACGCTCGCGACGCCCTTTCTCTGTCGCCCCATCGAACACGGCGCGGACGTCGTCGTGCACTCCGCCACCAAGTTCATCGGGGGCCACGGGACGTCCATTGGCGGCGTGATCGTCGACAGCGGGAAGTTTGACTACGAAGGCAGCGGCCGATTCCCCGGCTTCACCGAGCCTGACCTGAGTTACCACGGACTCGTCTTTGGGGATCTGCCTGAACCGTTGTTCTCCGCTCGCTTCGTCTTGAAGGCGCGTCTTCAGTACCTACGCGACATCGGTGCGGCGATTGCCCCCCTCAACTCCTTCCTCTTCTTGCAAGGACTCGAGACGTTGAGTCTTCGCATGGAGCGACACGTGTCCAACGCCACCACCGTCGCGAAGTGGCTCGAAGCGCGCGACGATGTGAAGTGGGTGAACTTCCCCGGACTGGAGTCGAGCCCGTGGCACGCCCTGCAGTTGCGTTATCTCCCCAAGGGTGGTGGCGCGGTACTGGCCTTTGGCATCGAAGGCGGCATCGACGCGGGACGCAAGTTCATCGAAGGCCTCGAACTCTTCAGTCACCTGGCGAACGTGGGTGACGCGAAGAGTCTGGCGATTCACCCGGCCTCGACGACGCATTCTCAGTTGTCAGAAGAGGAGCAACTGTCGACGGGCGTCAGCGCCGACCTCGTGCGACTTTCAGTTGGCATCGAATCAATCGAAGACATCCTCGCTGACCTCGAGACCGCCTTTCGCGCCGTCAAGAGCGGATGACGACGAACACCCCGGGCTACTGGCGACCGGGTGACGACCCCGGCACGCGCGCGTTCGTAACCTTGAGCGGCGAGTCCGGATCGGGTTTCACCTTCGAAGGTGGTGGCCACCTCGCGACCGTGACGGTCGCCTTCGAGACGTGGGGGACGCTCAACGCCGAGCGATCCAACGCGGTGCTGGTGATGCACGCGCTCACCGCGGACTCGCACGCCGTTGGCGACGAGGGCTCCGGTCATCCAGCGCCGGGCTGGTGGAACGGTCTCATCGGGCCCGGACTCGGCATTGACACCAACGAGTTCTTCGTGGTCTGTCCCAACGTGCTCGGTGGCGCGCAGGGTACGACTGGCCCTTCGTCGCTCGACGAGAACGGCCAACCCTACGGCTCGCGGTTCCCCGTCATCACCGTGCGCGATCAAGTGACGGTAGAAGTCGCCCTCGCGAATGAGTTGGACATCGAGGCCTGGTACGCCGTGGTGGGTGGATCGATGGGAGGGATGCGAGTCCTCGAGTGGGCCGTTGGCTACCCGCGACGGGTGCGGCGTGCCGTGGTTCTGGCGGTCGGGGCCGCGTCGACGCCCGATCAGATCGCGCAGAGCTCGCTTCAGGTTCGAGCCATCAGGGCCGATCCACACTTCCTTGGTGGCGACTACTACGAAAGTGGCTCCACGCCTCGTGAGGGTCTGGCTATTGCCCGAGGTCTCGGACACCTCACGTATCGAACGTCGGACGAGTTCGACGTTCGTTTCGGAAGGTCAAGCCAAGACGAGGGCGATCCCCTTCGCGGCGACCTCTACGCCGTCGAGTCGTACCTCGCCCACCACGGAGAGAAGCTCGTTCGACGCTTCGACGCGAACAGCTACGTCGTGCTCAGCGAAGCGATGAACCATCACGACGTGGGTCGAGGTCGCGGTGGCGTCGCGACGGCCCTCGGTGGCGTGCAAAGTCGGGTCACGGTGATTGGCATCGACACGGATCGGCTCTATCCCTTGAGGCTCCAAGAAGAACTCGTGCGCCTCATTCCCGACGCCAACCCACTCTTCGTCATCTCTTCGCCCGTCGGTCACGACGGCTTCTTGCTCGAGGTTAAGCAAATCGGAGAGATCATCCGCACCGCCCTCCACGAGTAGCGACGCACACTTTCGACTTGCTCGTCGTCAGGTCCAGACGACGATCGCCATCTAGCGGTAGCCCACGAAGATATCGTTCGAGGATCCCGACACGTTCGTGGGATTCGTCACGCGGACGAACCACTCGGTGCGCATGGCCTCCTTGAACTGCTCGCGACCCATCTTCATCCAGAAGGAGTCCGCGATCTGCGAGTGGTGCGCGGCGAGGGCGTCGAACTTGGCGTCGTTGGCCGAGCGCACGTCGACGGCGACGTCGACGAGTTCGTCGGGCGTTCCCATCTCCTCGCGATCCTCCTCGCTCACCTCGGGCTCGGGCGCGCGCACGATTCCCTTCGCGGCGTCGGCCTCCCTCTTCTCGCGATCTTCTTGCTCCCAACGGGCACTCATGATCGCCATGACCGAATTGGGTATGGCGTTGAAGTACAGCGTCGGTTCGTAGTCGAGGAGTTCGAGGGCGGCCATCGTCACGCGGTGGGCCTGGATGTGGTCGGGGTGGCCGTAGAAGCCGTAGGCGTTGTAGGTCATGACGACCTGGGGACGCTCTTCGTGAAGTATGTCGGCCAGTCGCTTCGCGGCGTCAGCGACGGGCGTCGCCCAGAAGGACTCGGGATCGTCGTTCTGGGGCCAGCCCTTCATCCCCGAGTCGCGGTATCCGAGTCGAACCAGTCGGTCGATGCCGAGGATCTTCACGGCGTTGTCGAGCTCGACGGCACGAATCTTTGCCACTTCGTCGCCGTCGTGGTGATCAGCGTCGGGCTTCGCGCCGTCGAGGGCGTCGCCGCACTCACCGTTGGTGCACGTCACGAGCACCGTGCGCACGCCCTGGTCCGCGAGCAGACGGTAGAGGCCCCCGGTCGAGCTCGCCTCGTCGTCGGGGTGAGCGTGCACCGCCAAGAAAGTTAGTCCCATTACAGTCCTCCAAAGAGATCGGCGCCGTCGTCGGTCGCCTCGCGGCGACTCCAGGCGCGCTGGTAGTACTCCGTACCAAAGAGCAGTGTAAAGAGTTCTTCGTTCATTCGAACAAGGTCGCCATTGTCGATCTGCGAGGCGTGGGTCGCCATGGCCTGTTGTTTCAGTCGCGCGTACGCGCCCACGTCCATCGTCGTGGCCACCAGTTCATCAGGAATATTCGTCCCGGCGTCGAGCACCCAGGCGGGCATCGAGAGCTCGAGATCCTTCGCGCCCGCGAGGAACCTCGTGATGACGCCTCGGGGCACGACTGGGTAGTAGAGACGCGCCACGCTCGACGAGAGGTTGATCGCCCGACGAGTCACGACGTTGGCCTGGACGTGATCGGGGTGACCGTAAAAGCCGTTCTCGTCGTACGTGACGACGACGGCGGCCTCCTCCTCATCAAAGATTGAGGCAATCGTTCGCGCGACGGCGTCAACGTCGACGTTCATAAAGGCGTCCGGGTGGTCGTTCTCGGGCCAGCCCTTCATACCCGAGTCTTCGAATCCGAGCGTGACGACGCGTGAGAATCCGAGCAACGCCGCCGCGCGCTGCAGTTCGCCCGCGCGAACGCTCTTCGTCTCCAATGAATCGTGCAGTGCTTCGTTTCCGGGCCGCCCGGCACTGTCGATGCCCAACTGACCGTACGTGCAGGTAATGAGCACCACTCGGTGGCCGAGCGCGGCGTAGTGCGCGGTGGCTCCAGCGCCGAAGAACGCCTCGTCATCGGGGTGCGCGTGCACGCACACGAGCGTGGGCAGAGGACTCATCAGAAGAGGCTATGAGACTGAGGATCCGACGGAGCACGCCGTTCGTTGTCATTCAATCGAACGTTTTCGATCACTTATGGAGACCCAGCTGGAGGCCCTTGACAATCAGCATGATCACCGCGACCACGAGGTAGCCGCGCAGCAGGTACATGCCGAAGAGTCGACCGCGCGACCACTTCGGTCGGCTCAAGAGGCTGATGGACGGCATCCGCCACGACCCGCGATTCCTCAACAGGTCCGGCGAGATCGGAACCCGTCGAGAACGAGTTCGAAAGACCACGACGCCACCGACGGCGTAGGCGACGAGGAGGGTAGCGCCCAAGGCGATCGCCAGCCTGCTCACGTTGATCGAAGAAAAGAGCGTCGTCACCATGAGGACCAGCGACATCATGAGCAGAATTGAGACGATGACGCTCGCGACAATGTTGAGCCACAACTTGTTGATCCACGGACCGAGGACCTCTTTGTCGTTGCAGAGCAGGAGTAGGAACACGGTGGCGCTCGGGAGGAGGATCCCGGCGAGAGCCTGCACGCTCGTCGTGATGAGCCCCAGTGGCGCGTGAGGAATGATGACGATGCCCGCGGCGGCGATCACCATCGCCGAAAAGACGCCGTAGAAGAACTTGGCGTCTCGCCAACTGCGGTGCAGGGAGTGCTTGGCGCCGAACATGTCACCGAACGCGTAGGACGTCGCCAACGTCACCGAGGCCGCACCAATGATCGAGGCGTTGAGCAGAATGATCGCGAACAGCGTTCCCGCGGCGGTTCCCACGTACTTCTTCAGGCCGTTGGAGACTGCGCCGGCATTGACAAAATGTCCGGCTAGGGGCGTCTTACCAAAAGCGATGGCTACGACGGCCATGAGAACGGCCGCGGCGAACACCGTGATAATCGAACCGAGAACGGTGTCGAGTCGTTCGTAGTTGATCCAGCGCGGCGTGATGCGCTTGTCGACGATATTCGACTGCTGAAAGAAGAGCTGCCAGGGCGCCACGGTGGTTCCGACGATGGCCATGATCAACAGAACGGACGTGGAGTTGAATCCTCCCTTGACACCGGGCGTCACGAGACCGTGGAGAAAAGGTTGGATCGTGGGGTGGCGATAGATGGCGAGCGGTATGACGAGAAAGTTCGCGAAGATGAACACGAACATGAACCGCTCCCAGCGCCGGAAACTTCCCGACGCAGTCATCAAGATGAGGCCTAATGCTGCGAAGGGAACCGAGATGTACTCACTGACACCGAAGTAGCCAAGAGCCAAGCTGACGCCAATGAACTCCGTGGCGATCGTGAGGAAGTTGAGAACAAAGAGGTCGCCCACCGAAAAGGCACCCCAGAACTTCCCGAATCGCTCATTGATAAGTCGTGCGTGGCCGACGCCCGTGACGGCGCCCAACCGGACCACCATCTCTTGATTGACGACCAAAACGGGGATGAGGAGAGGGAGCGTCCAAAGAAGAGTCAGGCCAAAGTTCTGACCCGCTTGCGCGTACGTGGCGACGCCGCCAGCGTCGTTGTCGCCCACCATCACGATGAGTCCCGGCCCCATGATCGCCAGCATCGTGAGCAGGCGCGCCTTCATTGAGTTACGAGCTCCGACGTCGTGCTGGGCAATGGTGCCAAAGGCGCCTTGAATATCACCGACGTGAGCCTGGTCCAGCACCGCGGACGAGGAATCGATTTTTGGGTTCTTCTCGGCCATGGCAATCGCCCCTAAAGATCCTTCGAGCACGCGTCGAGAGCCGCGTGGCTACCGACAGTGTTCGAGGACGTGAGTCCAAGTGGACGGATAGCGAGGGACGTCACGCCGCCCTCAAACAACACCGAGAACGATGCGAGCGTGAAAGGTGGACGCACCTTCGGGCCACGACGGTCGTTCCCTTCGAATGTTCGCGCGTCAATTGCACGGGTGACTTGCAAAGCCTTCGACTTTTCGCGCTGCACGCTCCACCTCCTTTCGTCTCGTTGTGGTCGTTAAGCGAAACAACCACGCTGAGGCTAAAGGGGGCTAGGCGCTCTCCTTTAGATACGGGCGAAGTTGTGTCGGTACGTCAGTTGCCTTGCGGCTGGTACTAGGGGGTTTCAGAGAGGCCCCCTTAGAACGTGACCTTGATCGGCGCGGTGCATTACTCCTCCACCGCGCCCATGCCGAACTCGGCGCGCCAGCCCTGGGGCAGTAGCTCTTCGAGCAGGTCGTCCACTGTCACTACGCCGATCATCTTGGCGTGCTCGCTATCGAGCACGGGCAGGACGGTCAGGTTGAAGTCGCTCATTTTTCTTGAGACCTGATGCAGATCCCACTGGGGATGCACGTGTGCCAAATGGGTCCGGGCGACACTGAGCGCCAACTGGGTCGGCCGCGCGCGCACGAGCGGTGCAATGGACGCCGCGCCGATGGGTTGGCCACTGTCGTCCACGACGAAGACGGCCTGCAATGACTCCGCCGGGACACTGGATGTTCGAATAGCCTCGAGCGCGTCGGCGACGGTGGCCGTGGCGGGAATGGAGACGAAGTCGGGGTTCATCATGCCGCCCGCCGTGTCGGCGTTGTAGGAGAGGAGCTGGCGAACCTTGGCCTGCTGTTCGCTCGGCAACAACTCGAGGATCGGCAGACGGCGCTCTTGGTCGATCTCCGTGATGAGGTCGGCCGCGTTGTCGGGTTCCATTCGTGAGAGCAACCGCGCGGCTTCGGCGTCGCTGCGCGACTCCAGGAACTCCAACTGGTGGGTGGTGTCGAGCTCTTCGAAGACGTCGGCCTCGAGTTCTCGGTCGAGTCCTACCGCTTCGATGATCTCCTCACCTTCTTCGTGGCTGGCCTGTTCGACGAGGTCGGCGATCTGGGCGGGGTGGAGTTTGGCGAGTTTGCGATACGGGATGCGAAGGCGCGCCGTGGGGACGTGCGAAACGAAGGGTTCGATGGAGGCGAAGTCGACGATGGAGTCGGCTTGCACGTGTGAACCAATCTTGTGACCGAGTACCCGGCGCCAGAAAGAACGGCGTCCCGGGTCGACGCCCACGACTTCCCAACGACCATCGATCTCAGCGATCTCTATCTCGTTGGCGATGATGATGCGTCCTCGCACCAAGTTGATGAGGTGGCGCGCGAGCAGGTCCTCCGCGAGCAAGAGCTCGCCGGGTCGACGCTCAAAACGGCGAAGGTCGACTCGTCGACCCTCGAAGGTCATGCGGCCCTGAGCGAGACCGCCGATCTTCTTAATCGAGACGAAGAGGTCGCGTCCTTCGATGCGAATGACGGCGCCAACGATCGGCGGGTGCGCGTCGTCACCGAGACGCGCGACCAGGTCTTGGACGCGTCCGATTCTGTCGCCGTCGGAGTCGAAGATCGGACGGTGCAGGAAGGTCGAGAGGTGCAGAATTTCGTTCATCAGATGCCTTTACAACCCCCTTAGGCTACCGCCTCGAACGTGGTGACTCCACTGTCATTCGGTGAACGTCGCGCGAACGGAGCGCAACGCGGATCGAGTTCTCAGCGGTTCGAGGGGACGAAGCGAGCGAGCACGTCGGCCACGTAGTCAACGTCGTCGTCGCTCACGCCCACGTGGGTGACGAAGCGTGCTCGCTTGGGTGCGACCGTTCCGCCGTCAACACCGAGTTGGGAGAGCTCTTCGACGATCTGACGGGCTTGAGGGTGATTGAACGAGACGATGTTCGTTCGGCACGTCGTGGGGTCGTAGTTCGACTCGGGAAACGCGGCGGCGAAGAGTTCACCGAGCTGACGCGCGCGCACGTGATCGTCGCTCAGTCGCTCCACCATGGTGTCGAGAGCCACGAGGCCCGCCGCCGCCAAAAATCCGGCTTGGCGCATCGCGCCACCGAGGCGCTTGCGCTCCACGCGCGCACGTTCCATCAATGACGCCGGTCCCGCGAGAAGTGAACCCACGGGCGCGCAGAGTCCCTTCGACAGACACGTCATCACGGTCGTGGCGGGTGCCGCGTACTGCGCGGCGCTCGTGCCCGTCGCGACGACGGCGTTGAAAAGTCGAGCGCCGTCGAGGTGCAGCGCTCGCTCGCCAATCGCTCCCGCGAGGCGACGCAGATCGTCGACGTCCCAGGGCGTTCCTCCCGAGAGCATGTGCGTGTTCTCGACCGTGACCATCGCGACGTGGGGCTGATGATCGCCTTCTGCGTCGATCAACTCGAGCACGTCGGCGAGTTCGAGGATGCCCGTCGAGTCGTCAACGGTGGCGAACTGCACCGAAGAGTTGCGCGCCGCGGCGCCCATTTCGAAGCTCACGAGGTGTTGAGAACGTCCCGCGACGATAACGTCGCCGGGCTGAGCCAGCACGCGCAGCGCGATCTGATTGGCCATCACGCCCGAGACGACGAAGAGCGCGGCTTCCTTGTCGACCAACTCGGCGAAACGTCGTTCGAGTTCGTTGATCGTGGGGTCTTCGCTGTAGCCGTCGTCGCCGACGACGGCATTCGCCATGGCGTCGCGCATCGCGGGCGTTGGCTGGGTCACCGTGTCACTTCGTAGGTCTACTCGACGAGTCATAGAGAAAGGCTACCGGCTCATAAACTGCTCCTATGAGCGACAACTTATTCGACAAGGATTCACTTCGTCCCAACGTGAACGATCAACTCGGCGTCGAAGTCGTGCTCGTGACGCCCGAGAAAGTGGTCCTTCGCGTCGAGGTCGGACCCAAGGTTCACCAACCGTACGGCATCTTGCACGGCGGCGTGTCGGCGTTACTCGCCGAGGGCGCGGCGTCGATCGGCGGCGCCGTCAGTGTTGGTCCAGATCAGATCGTCGTCGGCACCGAACTCAACTGCTCACACCTTCGCGCCATGAGTTCGGGCATGCTCACCGCGACCGCGACGCCCTTTCGAAAGGGTCGCAGCGTCCACGTCTGGGGCATTGAGCTGCGCGACGACGAAGATCGACTGATTTGCGTCGCGCGCTGTACTTTGCAGGTATTGCCAGCACCCTCGCCCAACTAGACCCACCCCCTAGACTGGGTGGATGACTGGCCAACGAAAGGGCTGAGACATGGGTGCTCGTTTTATTGGTTGGGGTACGGGCGTACCAGACCGAATCGTCACCAACGACGAACTCTCTTTGACGCTCGACACGAACGACGCGTGGATCACCGAGCGTACGGGCATCAAAGAGCGCCGCATCGGTGGCACGGCGAAGAGCCTCGGCGTCATCGCCGGTAACCGCGCCCTCGAAGACGCTGGCGTCGAACCCGAGAACATCGACTTCTTGATCCTCGCCACCACCACGCCCGATCGCATCGCGCCCGCGACGGCAGTGTTGATCGCGCACGAGATGGGACTGAGTTGCCCGGCCATGGACTTGAACGCGGCCTGCAGCGGTTTCATGTATGCCGTTCGAACCGCGTACGGACTCCTCGAGACCGGTAACAAGCGCGTGCTCGTCATCGGCTCGGAGAACCTGTCGCGCTGGGTCGACTGGAGTGACCGCAACATGGCGGTACTGCTCGCCGACGGCGCGGGCGCGACCGTGCTCGAGTACGACCCCACCGAAAACGACCTCCTGTCGTTCTCACTTGGCGCCGAAGGCGCTGACGCCGACCTTCTCACCTGTGAACACGAGGGTTTCTTCCAGATGGACGGTGCCGAGGTCTTTCGCCGCGCGGTTCGCGTGGTGGTCGACTCGGCCGAAAAGGCGATGGCCATGGCGGGCATCACCTCGGACGATCTCAGTCTCGTCATCCCCCACCAGGCCAACATCCGCATCATTCAAGCGGCCTGCCAACGTCTCAACGTCGAGATGGACCGCGCCGTCGTCGTCCTCGACCGCTACGGCAACACGTCGAGTGCTTCCATCCCTCTCGCCTTCTTCGACGCACGAGAGAACGACCGCGTCCACAAGGGTGACTACGCACTGCTGACGGGCTTTGGTGCCGGGATGACTTGGGCCTCGGCCGTCGTTCGGTGGTCCAAGTGAGCGGCCCGTCACTCGTCATCTTGGCCGCCGGTCGCGCGCGACGCTACGGCGGCGTGAAGCAACTCGCGCCCGTTGGTCTGCACGGCGAGGGCGTCATTGACCTCATCGCCTCGGACGCGTACGCCGCGGGCTTCGACGACATCGTCATCGTCATCAACCCCGACACCGGTCCCGAGATCCAAGAGCACGTCGCGAAGTACTGGCCCAAGGGTCGACGCGTGTCCTTCACGCACCAGACCCAACTTCGCGGCACCGTCAGCGCCGTCCTTGCCGCCGAGGACAGCCTCGATCTGACGCAACCATTTGGTGTCTCGAACGCAGACGACCTCTACGGTCGTGAGTCGTTTCTTCACTTAGGTCAGCACCTCACCACGAGTGCCAACAACTGTCTCGTCGGATTCGAACTCGAGCGCGCACTCGTGGGCGAACTGCCCGTCTCTCGTGGAACGTGTGTCGTCGTGAACGGTCACTTGACCGAGATCGTGGAACGTCGAAACGTGTCGGCCACGCTCGACGGCTACTTCGCCGACGACGGACTAGAGCCGGCGATTCTGCATCCTCAGACCACCGTTTCAATGAACCTGTGGGGCTTTCAGCCGGGAATAGTCCCTCTAATGCATAAGTCCCTCGAGCAGCACGACTTCGAGGAGGAGAAGGAGATCCAACTCTCCACCTTCGTCGGGCAAATTCTTCACCGAACGCCACTGCGCTTTGACGTCATCACCACGAAGTCACGCTGCATTGGTGTGACCCACGCGGACGATCTGCCTCTTGCGCAGATCCTCGTACGTGAAGAGATCGAAGCCGGCGATCGTCCTGAGTTCGCTTTCGTTAATTAGTCAACACAAGATCTTCTTTACCGGCAGTGGTGATGACTCCTCTGCTCATGACCTGGATCCCTGTCAACGGCGCCTGTCGTCTACTCACCACTAGATAACTCGGTGACGTTTGTTGGTGGGGCTCAGCGCCAGTCGCGCGAGGGTGCGACCGACCCCAAGGTGAGCGGCTCGACGTACTCGGCGGTGAGCGTCACGATCCCCTGGCCGCGCTCGAGCGAACCTCGTATCACCAACGCCGGCTTGTGACTCGCCACACTGCCCCACCGGGCCCACGCGCCCTTGGAGAAGATCACGTTCACGTGACCGGTCTCGTCTTCGAGGTTGACGAAGACCGCGCCGTTCGCCGTCTCGGGTTGTTGACGGTGCGTCACGACACCGGCCACCATCACGCGACCGCTCTCCACCGCGAAGAGCGCGCTCGCGCGCGTGACGCCGCGTTCGTTAAGTGACGGGCGCACGAGTTCCATGGCCGTCGCTTCGGTCGTGAGACCCATCGACCAGAGATCGTCGGCAACGCGCTCCATCTCGCTCACCGTTGGCAGTGGCGGCGCGACGAGTCCCGTCACCACACCGGGTAGCCGGTCGGGCAGCGACTGCGCCGCGGCGCCAGCCGACCAGGTCAGCGCGCGTCGGCTCGGACCAAAGGCGTCGAGAGCGCCCGTGGCGGCGAGTGCTTCGAGGTGATGCTGTTGGAGACCGGCACGACGAACGAGATCAGTGCTGCTCTGCCAGGGCGCGCCCGCCACTACGCGTTCAGCGAGTTCGCTCCCAATCGATCGAACGTCACCGAGACCGAGGCGCACGAGGGGGCACTCGGGATCCCCCTCTAACGTGGCCCCCACGCCCGAGACGTTCACGTCGGGACGCAACACGTGAACGCCGTGGCGTTTCGCGTCGGCGACGAGGCTCTGCGTCGACCAAAAGCCCATGGGCTGGGCGTTCAGCAACGAAATGAGAAACGCGGCCGGGTAGTGCACCTTGATCCACGCCGAGCAGTAGACGAGATGGGCGAAAGAGACCGAGTGCGACTCGGGAAAGCCGAAGTTCGCGAAGGCCGCCAGCGCGTCGAAGAGTTGATCGGCCGCGGCCCCGCTGATGCCGTTCTCCTTCATGCCGGCGTAGAAGCGGCTCTTCAGTTTCAACATGCGCAGTTCGGAACGCTTGGCGGCCATGGCTTGGCGCAGCTCGTCGGCCTCGGCCGGCGAGAAGCCCGCCACGGCGACGGCCATCTCCATCAGCTGTTCTTGAAAGAGCGGCACGCCGAGCGTGCGGTGAAGAATCGGCTCGAGTCGGGGGTGTAGGTAGGTCACCGGCTCGTCGCCGCGACGCCGACGGATGTAGGGGTTCACCGCGTGACCTTGGATGGGGCCGGGGCGAATGAGGGCCACCTCAATGACGAGGTCGTAGAAGCAGCGCGGCTGCACGCGGGGCAACGTCGCCATCTGCGCGCGCGACTCCACCTGAAAGACCCCGACGGTGTCGGCCTCGCAGAGCAGGTCGTAGACCGCGTCGTCTTGCGGAAGCGTCGCGAGATCGAGCGCGACCCCATGAAAGGCCTCGACGGCGTCCACCGCGCGGTGCAGCGCTTCGAGCATGCCCAGTCCGAGGAGGTCGAACTTCACCAGACCGATCGCCGCGCAGTCGTCCTTGTCCCACTGCAGCACACTGCGTCCGGGCATGCGCCCCCACTCGACGGGACAGACCTCGAGCACCGGTCGATCACAGAGCACCATGCCCGCCGAGTGAATGCCGAGGTGACGCGGCCGGTCCAAGAGTTCACTGGCCATCGTGAGGAGAAGTTCGGGCACCTCGGCGTCGGTCGCGCTCATGGTCGCTCGATTGACGTGGTCGCGAAAGAAGTTCGCCTCTTCTTCGCTGTGACCGAGGGCCCTCGCCACGTCGCGCAGCGCCGAGCGCGACCGGTACGTGATCACGGCAGCCACCTGGGCGGCGTGGTGACGTCCGTAGCGCGTGAAGACGTACTGAATCACTTCTTCGCGCCGACCCGACTCGATGTCGACGTCGATGTCGGGAGGGCCGTCGCGCGCCGGCGAAAGGAAGCGCTCGAAGAACAAGTTGAGCGCGACGGCGTCGGCGTTGGTGATGCCGAGCGAGTAACACACCGCCGAGTTCGCGGCCGAACCTCGCCCCTGACAGTAGATGTTGTTCGTGCGACAGAACTCGGTGATGTCCCAGACGGTGAGAAAGTAACCAGCGAACCCGAGCGTCTTGATGACGCCGAGCTCGTGATCGATCTGACGCCACGCGCCCTCGACGCGCTCGGCGTCGCGCGAGCCGTAGCGACGCGTGGCACCCACGGCGACGATCTCTTCGAGGTAGCTCTGTTCGTCGTGTCCCTCAGGGGTCACGAACGCGGGCAGATTCGGTGCCACGAGGCGTAGGTCGAAGGCCAGTTCACTCACAAGCTCACCGGCCCGGTCGACGACCCCGGGCCAGCGCGCGAAACGGCGACGCTGCTCGGCGTCGCTTCGAAGGTGCGCGAGCGGTGAGGCGCTCAGCCAACCCTCCATCTCTTCGAGACTCTTGCGCGCACGGATCGCCGAGAGCACGTTGGCCCGCGGGAAGTCGCGTGGCGTGGCGTAGTGCACGTTGTTCGTCGCGACGAGCGCGACGTCGGCACGCACCGCGAGTTCGGCCAGGACGTCGTTGCGCGCGACGTCGTCGGGCGCGCCGTGATCCCAGATCTCGACGGCCACGTTCTCACGCCCGAAGCGCTCGATGAGTCGTGAGAGGGAGCGCTGCGCCGCGCGCGGACCCTCGTCCATCAACGCGCGTGTCAGGGGCCCCTTGCGACACCCCGTCAACACCAGCCACTCGTGCGCCGCGTCCGCGACGTCGTCGAGCGTGAAACGCGGCGCCCCCTTCTCACCACGCTCGAGGTGCGCGAGCGCGAGCATCCGCGAAAGGCGTGCGTAACCCGCGGGCGAACGGGCCAAGAGCACGAGGTGCTCGCCCGACGGGCCCGGCACGCCCACGCGATCGTCGTTGCCGTCGAGCGTGATCTCACTGCCGAAGACGCTCGCGAGACCGAGTGCGCGCGCCGCTTCCGAAAAACGCACCACGCCGTAGAGTCCGTCGTGATCGCACAGGGCGAGACCCGACAGTCCGAGACGGGTGGCTTCGACGACCAACTCTTCGGGGTCGCTCGCGCCGTCTAAGAAGCTAAAGCCCGAGTGTGCGTGCAGTTCTCCGTAGGTCGCCATCAGTCATAGATTCCAACGAGCCACCACCGACTCGACTCCGCCACCACCAACAACGCCTCGCCACTCGCGAGCACCATCTGCAGGTGCGCGCGACGGCGGTGGCGCGACCACCAGCGCTCCACCAGCGGCCACGGTCCCGCGTACCAAATGATCTCGCGACGAAGAGGCGAGGAGAAGATCACGGCCGTGGGCTCCGAGCTCAGGGTGCCACGCGCACTCAACACCACGGGACGATTCGCCCCGTCGCGCAGTTGCAACGGCACCGGGTGGGCCAGCGTGGTCGCTGGCGACGGCGCCGCGAGTTGTCCGGGCCACGGCGCGAGGTCTCGCACGTTCGTCGGTGGTGAGCCCCAGGGCACGAGCGTGGCCCGATCCTCGGGTCCACGTCCACCGCGCAGGGCGGCCACCACGATGCCCTCCGCCCCGAGACGTCGACGCACGCGATGCGCGGCGGCGTCGGCCCGGTCATCGCCGGCCCCGCGCTGACCGAAGAAACCCTGTTGCTCCTCGAAGAGATCCTCCTCACCGCGTAACTGCGCGAGGCGCCGCGCGAGGCGCAGGTCGCGCTGACCCTCCATCTCGGAGAGTTCGCCGCACGCCACGCGGTGCAGCGCGAGCGCGTGTTTATTGAAACGCTCCGCCACGCGCGCGTGATCGAGATCGGCGAAGGCGCCCAGCGTGTGCAGTCCCAAACGCTGGCACGTGGTCGCGAGATCCTTACGCCCCAATACCTCGAGGGGCTGCGCGCGACGAAACGCGTCGTTCGTACCGCGCGGCACGATGAGTTCGCGGTGTGCCGCGAGTTCGGCGCAGAACAGCCCCTCGGCGACACCGAGCTTGGGCTCCACGCCCACGAGGTCGAGCACGTTCTGGCGCACCGCGCGAAGAACGGCGGCGTCGCCACCGAAGAATCGGCTCGGCCCCCGTAACGGCAGTACGTAGAGACCGAGACGCACCACCTCGGTAAAGGGACAGAGCACGCTTAACGCGTCGAGCAACACGAGCGTGTCGCGCAGTGTCGAACCGTCGGGTTGTTCGAGCGAGAGCGGCTCCACCCAGATGGCGAGTAGCTGTTCCATCAGCTCGCCTCCGCGCGTCCGCGACGATTCGGTACCACTACCACGTGCTCGCCCCCACGGACCGCTTCGCCGCGACCACTCACGCGCACGGTGAGATAACGCGCGTCGAGTCGTGAGGAGGCGACCCACTCGGCCTGGGTGACGCGAAAGGAGAGGTCGGCCGGTAGCGGCCAGGGAGCACGTGGCTCACTGAGCGCGATCAACACGGTGCCGCGTTCGCGCACCCGGTCCATCAAGCGGCGCGCGGCGCCGTGGCCGGCGCGTGAGGGTGGTCGCACGAGTACGAGATCGACGCCGTCGAGGAGATCGGCCGCCGACTCGGCCCACGCTCCCCTCGGGCGTGGCACGAAGAGCACGCGACGTAGATCGACGCCGAGTTCGACCATCGCCATAACACCGGGGTCGTCCACGCCCACGACGGCTGCCCAGTGACCTTGCGTACTGGCCTCACTCAAGAGACTGAGGGCGAGACTCAATCCGCCCAGACCCACCGGTGCTTCGACCACCACCGTTGAACCACGTCGCAGTGACGCGTCGGGTACGAGCGCGCGCCACGGATCACCGAGGGGCAGCGTACGGCTCTTCGCCAGCGAGACGGGGCGCACGGCGGCGAGGAGTTCTGGGGAGAGGGGAGGTCGAGGTGGTGAAAAAGCGAACATATGTTCGTAAGAGTAGCCACTCGTCGTCACACGCGCCAGCGCCAGCAAATGAAGGCAAACTGGAGGTCGTGTGTGGCCGCGTCGCTCTCTTTAGTCCGCCAGCTCGCCTGGCCCGGTTCCTCGACGCGGCCCTCGCCGCGGGCCTTGATCCCGAAGGACACCCCAGCTGGAACGTCGGACCCCAGCGTCGTCTCTTTGGTGTAACTGAGCACGACGGGACGCGCGTGCTCGATCGCTACCGCTGGGGACTCGTACCGAGTTGGGCGAAGGACCCCAAGATCGGCAACAAACTTTTCAACGCGCGTGGCGAGACCGTCGCCGAGAAACCTTCGTTTCGAAGCGCCTTCGCCAAACGTCCCTGCGTGATTCCCGTCGACGGTTTTTACGAGTGGGACCATCGCCCAGGACGTAATCGCCAACCGAACTTCTTCACGCGTGCGGACGATAATCCCCTACTCCTCGCCGGGCTCTACGAACGCTGGCGTAACCCCGATGACGAAGGCGCCGAGCCCGTGGCGACGTGCACCATCATCACCACGACGCCGAACGTCGATATGGATGAGATCCACGACCGTATGCCGGTCGTGCTCAGTACCGAGGACGTCGAGACGTGGCTGAACGTCACCGACTACGGACCGGACGAGCGGCTGCAACTGCTGCGTCCAGCTCCCAAGGGCACCCTCGCCCACTACGGCGTGGGTACGGCCGTGGGATCAGTGAAGAACGACGGGCCCGAACTCACCGAACCCGTGGATCCGCAGTCGCTGTTTTGATGCGCCTAGGCCACGAGGGTGCGCGACGTGCTCGTCGAAGTGGCTCGCTCACCTCGGTACGCTGAATCAATGGCGCTGCGACTTCGCCCCTACCGACCAGAGGACGAGTCGGCGGCTGTCGCCGCTCACGAAGAGTTGCTCGCCGACGACTTCCACTTTCTCCTGGGTTGGGACGCCACCGTATCGTGGTCCGATTTCTTGCGAGTGCTCGATGATCAGCGCCACGGCGCAAACCTCGCGGAAAATCAAGTGCGCGCAGTACAGCTCGTTGCTGACGTCGATGGAGAACTCGTCGGAAGAGTCTCGGTGCGTTTCGAGCTCAACGGTTTCTTGGCAACGACGGGAGGGCACATTGGTTACGCCGTGGTGCCCGCGCACCGCAAGAAGGGCTACGCGACGGAGATTTTGCGCCAGGCTCTCGTGGTAATCCGCGCCGACGGGGTGGATCGAGTTCTCATAACCTGCCTCGAAGGGAACGCCGGTTCGCGTCGGGTCATCGAGAACTGCGGCGGTACGTTCGAGTCGACCGTCCCGTTAGAGGCTGAACAGAACCTCTGTCACGACAACGGACAGGCTGCTCGCAGGTACTGGATCGAATAATCGACCTGGCGGTGTCGGACGCGTTTGTCCCTAGACGGCCGAAAACCCCGAGTGACCAGTGAGCCGAAACTCACCCGCCCCTCGGGGTTTCCGAGGCACGCCAACTATGTTCCGTGTCGGACAGAACATCTTTGACGGCAGGCACTTCACGTCATAGCCAGTTTCGAACAGTGGACCGAACTCCACCGCCCGCTGGAAGGAATCCGTTCCTCTTGCGAGGCCCCTCATCCCCCTACTTCCCTCTCCCCTTGCGGTTCGAAGAATCGTTGGCAGGTACTACGTGAACTACGAGAGACACTCTGCCAGAGATTCTGGCCCTCACCAAGGTCGCAAGGGGAAATCAAATACTTATACCCAGAATTGAGATACTTATGCACCA
>Ga0182024_10002904_pt1 | contig 41721 bp, 34 predicted proteins | sample P32metaG_FD_120480 | JGI IMG/M metagenome (GOLD analysis project Ga0182024, IMG submission 120480) | Permafrost microbial communities from Stordalen Mire, Sweden - P3-2 metaG (Illumina Assembly) | ecosystem: Environmental > Terrestrial > Soil > Wetlands > Permafrost | place: Sweden: Stordalen... | reverse complement strand
GTTGTTCCGTCATAAAACTCAGTCAGTGGCGAGCACTCGTCCCCTAGGGTGTTGTTCACTACAAAACTGGACGAACCGGTGCTCGTGATTAGGTGACTCGCAAACGGGAGGAAATACATCTTGGGATTCGATGGTGCCAGTTTCTTGGTCGTCGTCCCCGACACGAATCCGCACAGCGTACGGCTACGCATTCTTCTGACCAGCACATGAAAGAAATATGGCATCGTTGGGAGATCGCCACGCTGCTACTGCCGCTTCGCGTAGTCGGCCTTGGCCTCTTTCAGGATGGGGATGTCGAGGTCGGCGTCTTTCCAGAGTGTGAGGAAGTCTTTGTAGGCAGTTTTCGCTTTAGCCGTGTCGCCGGAGAGAGCGTAGGCCCGGGCGAGTTGGAGACGAGCGAGCGAGCCGAGCGGGAAGTTTTGCACGATTCCGTCATGGTCGGGGAATTTCTGGAATTCGGCGGCGGCCGCGGGGCCGTTCTTCTGGGCGAGATAAGCCAAGCCACGAACATACACGGGATACATTAACGCTGTGGTCCTCTTGCACCCTGTGCCTACATGAGTCCGTTATCGCGCTATTCGCTGAGTGCTTCTTTCAGATCCTCATGCTGGAAAGCGGAGGCCATCCGGTCGATTTCGTTCTTGCTGAGACCGTGCCGGGCTCCTTCATTGCGCCACTTCGAGACGGCCTTGCCGACCTGTTTTGCTACGTTACGGGCCTTGGGCAAGGTCCAGCTCAAAATACTTGGCTACACTCATCGCCAGAGCCAGGGAAGCGGTACCGTCGTCCTCATTAATCGCCGTGGTTAAGATACGCGGCTTTATGTCGCTCGGCACAGGGTTGAGGTCATAGGCCGGGGATAGCCGCCAGCCGTCGCTGCCCTCATGAGAAAACCGTGATTACGCAGATGGTCATCGGTACTGGAGATGAGGATATTAAAAACGATGCGACCCACTGAGCCTCCATATCCGCTTTTGGCGCGGCCCCGCGCTGGCGGAGGGCATCCACGATTTCGAGGTAGCTATGAGTCTCGTTGTCTTTCGCACCCAGCATGCCCAAGCGACCCGCTCGTCGCATAGGAACCGGTTCGCTTCATATTGACTAGAATAGGCGACACTCTCGTTTGCCAGAGGCAAGTAGCAGACTTTTCGGGATACGAGGTTCAATCCGCAAGCTGGCGGCATATACCTAAGTTGATTTTAATTATCTGCTAGTAGGGTAACCAATCAAGGCCAATCCCCTTTTGAACATTTTCGGAATCACAGTTACTTTCGTGTGTTCAAAACCAAAGTATACCGAGGAAGCAGTGGCAGGCTGAGTGTACATTCGCACAATGAATACCCCCCATTCAGCCGCCCAAACTCCGCTCCGACCCCGAATCCGAAAAGAAACGACAGACCTTCGTGCCAAGGGCCACCACACGCCCCATTGGGCCGTAGGTCCCTTGACCATGGCCGCCGTGCTCTGCCTGGTGTTTTTGGGCTTCGCTGGAATCTCCCAAGGCCAAACCAATAGCCCGACTTTTTCGATCAGCACCATGGTGGTTGAGTCCAGTGGATCCTGTGTGGACGTCAACGGCGGCTCTAATAAAGTCGGATTGGGAATCGATCAGTGGACTTGCTCCGGTGCGAGCAATCAAGCCTTTAAGTTTTCTCTTGTCGCCGGCGGCTATTACACCATTCAGCCAGGAAACGACAATCTCTGCTTAGACGCCGGCTCTGGTTCCACCACCACCGGTGTTCAGGTGGTTCAGAATCCCTGTTCCGGGAGCAATACTCAGACATGGAAGGTGACTCCCAACAGCGATGGCTCATTCAGCGTTGCCACTCCAAACGGGCCCGGCTGCTTCGATGTGTTCGACGGCCAAACGGCGAATGAGACCATAGTTACAACTTATGCCTGCCATGGCTCCAACAACGAGAGTTTTAGAATGTCAGGCTTTCAACCCAGCTCAGCGCCAAGCAGTCCGGCCGCCGCGGGGACTTCCACCATGGTGGTTGAGTCCAGCGGGTCGTGTGTGAACGTCAACGGCGGCTCCAGCCAAGTCGGTTTGAGTATTGACCAGTGGACTTGCTCCGGCAGAAGCAATCAAATGTTTAAGTTTTCCTCTGTTGCTGGTGGCTATTACACCGTTCAGCCGCAAAACGACAATCTCTGCTTAGACGCCGGTTCAGGTTCCACCACCACAGGCGTCCAAGTCATCCAGAACACTTGCTCGGGCAGCAGTACGCAAACTTGGCAAGTGAGCCCCAATAGCGACGGTTCCTACAGCGTTACCACTCCAAACGGCGCGGGATGCTTGGATGTGTTCGACGGCCAAACCGCCAACGGCGCCATTGTGACCACTTACGCATGCCATGCTTCTGCGAACGAAAAGTTTCTATTGTCAGGCTTTGCGCCCGGCTCCACCCAACCTCCGGCTCCGCCCGCTGCTCCAACGCCTGCACCCACGCCCACATCGGCAGCAGCTCCGGTTATCTTCAACGTTTCCCCGAACGCCCAAGCCGGTGACATTATTTACATCCAGGGAATTAATTTCGACGCGAGTTCGCAGGTTTGGCTGCAAGCTCCGGCGGGAAGCGCGGCGCAGCAAATAACGGTGGTGAACCGGGTCGGGGTTCAATGGATGGCAGTACAGATACCAGCCGCTTCCACGGGCGGCATGATCCTCAGGGTATCAAACGCTGCCGGCGTCAGCCCTTCGGTGAAGCTCAACGGGGCGATCCCCTTCAATCTGGACGCCCTCGAACTCGTGCCCGGTGGAGCCTTCAAAGTCCTCGGCCGGAACCTCCTGAGGCCGGGCTATACTCCCTCCGTGACGGTGAATGGGCAAGCCGCCGCCATTAACATGGGCAGCAGTACTGAAAATATGCTGGTCGTGACCGCACCGTCGTCGATCGGCCCCGCCTCGAGCGCCGTCATCATGGTGGATAACGGAAATGGCACGGGAGCGGTTCAGCTGGATCGCAACATCCAAATCGTTTCGGGCTCGGGCGACCCCTTCAATTTGGGGGTAGGATGGGGAGCGGGCTTCACATTCTCTGGGAATGTCATCCCGGTCCAAACTCCATGTAATGGATCGCAAGATGATTCCGCCAACATTCAAAATGTGATCAATTCTGTCCCCAGCAGCGGCGGAGTCGTGCAGCTGCCTGCGGGCACCTGCATTCTTGCCAATACCCTCACCATGAAATCGAATGTGGTCTTGCAGGGAGCGGGCAAAGACGTCACCGTTCTCAAATACCAGTCCAATTACCCGATCTATGCTGAGGGCTTCGACTCCGTGGGGCTGCGCAATTTCACCATCGTGAACATCGGCTCCGTAGTCGAAGGGGTGATCTGGAAGCAGAATACAAGAAGCTTTTTTCAAAACATTAAAATTGAAACCGGATTTTCCCATCAACTTTACCTGACAGGAAATCAGAATTTCGTAGTCACACAAACCGACTTAGTGCAGGGTGGCTCGGTTAACGAGCAGAATCCTTATCTGTTCAGCTTTTGCTCAGGCTTTGTTTTCACTGGCAATACCTCGCTAGCCGTAGACGGGTCGCCGACCTTTGAATCCGTTCACGATGCGTTGATCATGGGTAACCATTTCACCCGCAATGCGGTGAATCAGTACGAGTCGGTGATCATCACAACCCATCAGTTTGTAATGGATTTTGCTTACCGCGTTGCCATCATGGGAAACACCTTTGATGTCACCAATGGCCCCATAACTAACATCAATCGCAACGACGGTGAAACCCTGCTGACCGAAGGCGGTGGTTCCAATCGTACGGAAAACATCGGCACCGTAGCTACTGCAACGAGCGACACTATCACAGACCCCAGCAACACCATCAACACGGACCCCTTCGGCACTGGGCTTCCGGGAGACTACGGAGTCGCTATCGTGGATGGAACGGGCGCGGGCCAAACTCGTGAGTTGATCGGCTATTCTGGCAACACCATGCAGGTCGACCAACCATGGGAGGTCATCCCCGACTCAACCAGCCACTACGCTACATTCGTCTGGGGTTTGGAAAAAGCGCTGATCGAGGGAAATACCTTGATCGACAACCCACGCGGAATTTGGCTCTATCAGACGGCCATTCGGGACGTGGATGTAAGCGGGAATACCATCACGAACGGCGGCGGAATCTATGTAAGATCGTTTGAGTCCGACGCAGCCACGCAATTCGATCCAATGTACAATGTCCGCATCACCTACAACAATATCAGCAATTCGGACGGCATTTGGATGTCCTATGTCAACGCAGTTTTCGTGAACAAGGATCTGGGCAACTTTGGCACAGCCGACACCGGAGTCGAGATCCGGAACAACAACCTCACGGCAAACAACCCTAACGTGACCTCAAACAAGGAAGACTACGCCGATCGTGAAGGCTTCATGAACGTCATGCGCAGTGAGACATCGGGCGGAGCACAACTAACCAGCACTCCCATGCTGCTCGGAACCATTTTCCAAACCAATCAGTGCCTCAATTGCAACACTGCTTTCGTCATCGGAACGGGCGATTATGGGACCACGATGGTCAATAATCTACCCTCGCCCTCATCCCCGAATTTCCTCAGCAATTGGGACATTTTGGGATCCTCCATCGGGGGCGCGATCGGCACTGTAATTCAATAAGCCGCGCAGCACCACAACCCGACGATACCGGCCGGGAAGGACCGTGGCTGGTGGTCGGGAGATGGTTTGTCTCATCGGGACGCAGCAATGACGACGGAATGCGTCCGTGCCTCCGTGCATCCATGCATCCAACATCCGTGAAGGAATGATGGCCGCGTGAACGGATGAAGAGATGAACAGATGAACGGATGAAGGAAGCGATAAGACGGTGAAGGGCTGGCAGGGCGGGCGCGGGCATGCAACCGCAAAAGCGGCCAAGTGCGCAAGGAAGGGATGCGGGAGAATGGCAGCGGAGCGAGGAAGCTGCGGGCTGCTGGTTTGAAGATTGAAGATTAAGGACTAAGGCTGAAGATCATAGATTGAAGATTGAAACCTACGGCGAGTGCCTAGCAGTCGCTTGTTTGCCCACCGCGCTGAGCGGGTGCTTGCCGAAGGTACCATCGATACAGATAGAGGGAGTTTTTCGGGGTGGCTTCCGGCAACTCGCGGGGGTGGGTCTTCGCTTGCGAGCCCTGACTGCTCTGGTCGTCCTGCGCGAAAAGGTAATCCGGTCACTTCTCGCCGCCAGCACTCGACCCCAGTTCCACTCCAAACTATCCAATCCAACGCCGATCGATCAGCATTACGAAAACCTCCGCCTCGGCATGCACGGACTCTTTATGGACCTTGGGGTGACCGCTTAGAGATCGACAACTTATTTTTCATCCCTGCGGATAAGAGACTAGGCAATCCATATCGTCAACCTCGCCGTTTCACAATCGCTCGGGTCAGCATCGATGGAATCAAATAAGGGAATCACTTGACATCCTCCCCGCCCTAAAGAGCGGGGATTCCTTCTCAGGCTACGCATGGGCTTAATCTCCCTACGTTAGCGCCTGAAGGCCCTGCCCGGGCCCACTTGTAGCTTTACTGCATTCGCCTGGTTTCTAGACAGAGACTAGCTCCGTCACAGCAGACCTTTAGGTCTTCAGATCCAGCTAAGGCTAGATTTTGCTGTAGCTTCAACAAAAAGGCAAGCCTTATATCCACTCCCTGAACGGAGTGGTTTTACGGCCCAAAAAGGATAACAGAGGATTCAAAGGAAGCCCGAACGCTTCTTACTTGGCGGAGAGCTCAAAGAGCAGGCTGTAAGGTCCTGTTTTGCGACCAGTTCCACCCTGTCTCGACCATTTTCTGTAAGGAGCGCCTCGCCTTCCAGCCAAGCAATCTCTCAGCCCGGGAAGGGTCTGCCACCAGAGCCGGGGGACCGCCTGGCCGGCGTGCAGCCTTGCGCGTGGGTACGGTTTGCCCCGTGACCTTTTCGATGGTAGAGATAACCTGCCGCACCGAATCACCTCGGCCGGTTCCTAAGTTAAGTTGTGCCGACTGCCCGTTGCGAAGGTACTCCAACCCGAGTACGTGCGCATCCGCCAGATCATTCACATGAATGTAGTCGCGAACACAGGTTCCGTCGGGCGTGGGATAGTCGTCTCCAAAAATCTCTAGGGCGGGGCGATCGCGGACAGACTCGCCGACAAGGGCATGAGCGGCAAAATGCATGACCGCGTCCACCCGGGATAAGGCCTTGGAGAGCTTAACCGTGTCGGATATATCGCCGACGATCAGCTCGAAAACCTTCCGTCAGACAGGCGTGCCCCGCAGAGAGGTTGTCATAGATTATGGGTTCATATCCGCGACGCCGCAGAGCTCGCGCGGCGTGGCTACCTATATATCCCGCGCCGCCGATGACTAGAACAGACAATGTTTGCCTCCTTAAATGAGGTGATGTTGGATCGCACCGGCGCTCGGCGCGGACGATACCGGGAAAATACACTCCTCCCTGCTATGGATTCCTGGGCTTATGGATTCCTAGCCTAGCCTAGGCTGTGGATTCCGGGCAGTTGATTTCGCCGAGGGTACGGGCTAGAGAATTTGGGAATCTCCTGCGGACCGTGGAAGTAAGGGAAGCAGGGCTTGCGGTCGGAGTGATGGGGGATCGCCGCAAGTCTTCAATCTCAGATCCGAATGCTTATGCCGCGGGCTGTGTCAATCCTGCTTAGGAGGTAGAAGCTTCGACGACCTCCGCCGGTTGGGAGCGGGCCATTGCCATATGTCGAGCTTTCGTCTGCCTCGCAGCCGCAATCACTTCCTCGGCTGAGACCGAAAGAATGCATTTTTTCATCGCGATGCTGCAAACTTCGAGGTTGCAGCCGAAGCATTCCGTCTGATGATAGAGGATCTGGTGATCATTGCCAAAGGGAAACCAAAGTCCAGGGCGATTGCGCGCGGAAAAAATCGCTACGCAGACGGTACCGACACTGGCTGCCAAATGCATGGGACCGCTATCGGGACCAAGAAAAAGATCACCCTGCCGGATCACCGCAGCCGATTCGCGCGGAGAGAGCTCCCCGCTCAGATTCATCCACCGACCCGGCCACCGCGCCGCCACCTGATCACAGACGGCGCGATCCTGTTTTGCCCCAATGAACACCGCCGCGTGTTCGGGAAACTCTCGTTGCAGCATCGGCATGAGTCTCTTCCAGTTCTCGACGCCCCAGTCGGTCGCACTCATTTTGGAGGCAATTCCTAGAACGAGAAAGGGCTCGCCCTTGAGAGGACGCAGGACGCTGGCTGCTCGCGCTTGCTCTTGCGAGGTTAACCGGAGATCCCAGCTTGCCGGGTCATGCAAGTGCGCATCGCCAAGCGGGGCTAGACAGCGAGCCAGCCGGCTCGCCTCCGCTTCGTAGCGATTCGTTACCGGATCGTAAGCATGATGCGCAAGCTCGCCAAAAGGAGTGCCGATGATTTCTTTGACGCCGCATGATCGGAAGAACTTTTCATCTCGTTTGGCTGCTGACTCGCCTCGCGGAGGCACAAGGTAGACCAGCGTCGAAACTCTGAGTCGGCGAAGCCTCCACCAAAGCTTGGTGAGTTGAAAGATATTCCGTTTGCCCACAGAGTAGTCCACGAAGCCATCGACCAAGCCCGAATTTTCAAGCACGGAAGCGGCAGCCGGGGCCTTGGCATGGACCGGCAAATTGGTTAGAAGAATCCGTCTGCTATCGGGGAACCGGCGAGCGATAAGGTGGAAGCAAGGCAGCGCCACCACGGTATCCCCGAGGCTGCCGATCCTATAAATGAGAATATTGTTTGGCTTTGACATGGAGAACTGGCTGACTTCCTGACGGCCGGAGATGATGCGCCGGACCCATTCGAATTGCGTTGGTCGGGCTAGGAACTTATACCACTCGGAGGGGAGAGCCAGGCCGCCGTTTCCCGGCAAACAGCAGGTGTCTAGAAGACGCTTGAAACCGACGCCTTGGCGATCAGTTTGGAGGTGCTGAAGCCCTCGACCAGCGGAATCAAGCAGACTCGGCCGCCCCAGGATCGGACATCTTCGGCTCCAACCACGGTCTCCTCCGTATAGTCGCCGCCCTTTACCAGAACGTCCGGGCGGAGCTCTCGAATCAGATTCAGGGGGGTACTCTCATCGAAAACAACCACCGCATCTACTACGGAGAGCGCCGCCAGCACCCGCGCACGCTCATGCTCGGAGATTATGGGCCGCCCTGCCCCCTTCAACCTTCTGACCGACTCATCGCCGTTAATGGCAACAATCAGCCGGTCTCCATGCTGGCGAGCGCGCTCGAGCAGGCTGATATGCCCGATATGCAACAGATCGTAACATCCGTTGGTGAAGACGATGCGTTGCCCCAGGGCACGCCAAGAGGACACTCGCCGCCGCAACTGGCTGCGCGCCAATACCTTGTCTTGCGCATGAAGGCAAACATCTTCGGTAAGCGCCCCGATTAATTCGTTGCGATCGACCGGCACAGTTCCGACCTTGCTGACCACAATACCGGCGGCAACGTTTGCCGCCTCGACCGCGGTCTCGATTTCAAGCTTGCAGGACAGGCACAACGCCAGCACCGCAATCACCGTGTCCCCGGCGCCGGAGACGTCGAATACCTGTCGCGCCACTGCCGGTGCTCGCGTGCGTCCGCCTTTTCTCAACACCGCGATTCCCTTCTCGCCGAGAGTCACGGTGAGGAACTCAAATCCGTATTCCTCGACATATTGCTCGCCAACATCGAAGAGCTTCTCCATGTCGGCGCTGGAATGCCCGGCAGCCAGCGACAGTTCCTGTAAGTTTGGACATACCGTGGTCGCATTTCGATATTTCGCGAGCGAGCGCGACTTCGGATCGACCAGTACCGGGATTCCGAGCGTCCGGGCGTCGTTGATGACAATGCCGCATACGCGATCATTCAAAACCCCCTTGGCGTAGTCCGAAAGGATTACTGCCGAACAGTCGCATACCATTTCGCGGATCTGGCGGATCAGTTCTTCGTAGATCTCCTCGGGACGATCCTTCCTCTTTTCAAAATCGAGCCGGAGCATCTGTTGGTGGCCGCTCAAAACACGCAGCTTCGAGGTAGTTGGAAAGTCGGGCACGGGAATAAGAACAGGGTTTACGCCGGCTGCCAGCAACTCGGCGTGCAGCAGTTTCGCGTCCTCGTCTTCGCCGACAAACCCTACGACGGTCGCTTTCGCGCCCAAGGCAGCTAGGTTCATGGCTACATTCGCGGCGCCGCCCGGATGATGGGTGAGGTGAGAGGCGTGAACTACAGGAACCGGAGCTTCCGGCGAAATGCGCTCTACGCTGCCCCAGACATATTTGTCCAGCATGACATCGCCGATAACCAGTACATGTCCGTTATCCCAACCGTTTTCGAGCAATTCCATGACACGATGCAAATCCGTCATCGCTCCTCTCCTTTTGCCTGCCCGCCGTTTGCACACACCGCCTGCTCCACCCAGTCGCACAGCAAATGGCCCACCAGAATGTGGGCTTCCTGCACTCTGGCCGTGTCCTTCGAAGCCACCTTCAACGAGGCGTCGCCAATGGTCGCTAAGTCCCCTCCGTCGATTCCGGTGAAGCAGACGGTGAATGCCCCAAGCTTTCGCGCTTCAAGCAATGCGGAGCAAACATTACGACTGTTGCCCGAGGTAGAAATTCCAACGACAACATCCAGCTGCGTGCATAACGCCTGTACCTGCCGCTTGAAGATCTCGTCGTATCCGTAATCATTGCCAATTGCGGTCAGTATGGAGCTGTCGGTGGTAAGCGCGATGGATGCGAGGCCAGGACGCTCGCGCCGGAAGCGGCCCACCAATTCTGCCGCCAGATGCTGGCAATCCGCCGCGCTTCCTCCGTTGCCGCACCAAAGTACCTTACCGCCGGAAAGAATCGCATCCGTCATCCTGGTCGCTATCGCTTCGATCAGTTGACGCTGGGCGATGAGCTGTCGAACCACAACCAGGTGGTCCTCGATCGCCTGGTGAATCATCACCTCGGGGTCAAGCGGCCAAGCGCGCACTCTTGGCGCGTCACAAACGACTTCTACAAGGTTCTCGTCGGGCAAGATGGCAAGATCAGGCAAGTAGCTCATAGCAAACTCCTCAGATTGGTAACAGGGCACTTCTCAGTCACTCCGAATTGGGTGACAGGCAAAAAAAGCGCGCACGGTCTCTCGCGCCTTCGGATGGAGTGACGATGTCGGTCTACCGCCGAACCATCGGCTCGGTCGTAGCGGTGGAACGAAACACCGGATGGAAGGCAATCGCTCGCGCCCTCAAGCAAAACGCATCGAACTCTCATGCAAGCTTGGACGGTGTTTGCGGCGACGCCCACCGTCTGGAGGGTCCTGAGGTCTGCGGCGTCGGTTGGTGGATCCCGTCCGCATCCCCTACCGGAAACCTTCGAACAATCCAGCTGGGCGAGCGGGGAGTGTTCCCTTCCGTGACCATCGACGTGAGCCATGCAAATACCAGGCAGAAGCAGCCGATCACAGCACCGTATAGAAGATGCCTACCGTCGGGCTGCCATTTCTGTAAAGGGATACCCCCGCCCATCCGAACTTCAAACTCTGGCCCAACCAGCGCACGGGAAGAAAGCTCGAGTGTCCCCGCCGCCATAGTGGTAAGCAAACACCGCGGCGGCAGCGAACCCCCGGACACCATCCAGCGCCGGGATTTGCAGCTGCCGCTCGAGCTGGAAAGAGCCGCTTTGGGCCGCTCGGTTGCTTTGCATGCAGGGATCCCTCGGTCACAACGGGTATTGGACGTGCAGCTTTGTGGGGACTGTCGAAAGCAAGACCTTATAAAGCGAGCAGGAAAAGGCAACCCCCGATCCGGCTAAAGAGCGTGTCCATTTCGTGGCTGATTCCCTGCTCCAAGGTGAAAAGCATTGGAACCAACCGTCCACGTATTCCTACAGACAGGCTTCCAGCGCACACTTCATCTGCAGTGTCCTTAGTCCGCCGCGGAGGCATCGGTGCGGGTCTTCAACTTCAGCTGTGAATAGTTCCCCTGAGGATTCGCATGGAGATTGACGCCGTCGGCGCTGAATCCCGGTGCAGTCTGGCCATGGGCAGCAGGCGCCGCAGACTTTACCAACAGCTCTTTGGTTTTGAGCACGATCATATATTCGTAGAACGACTGGAGCATGGCGTAAGCGAAACCTGCGCTGCCATCGAGAAAGCCGCGCTTGCCCAAATAGAGAACAAAAAATTTGAGGAAGGGCCGCGCGGGCATCCGATAGAAGAGCTCCTTCTGGTGAAATCGGCGCTGGTTGGGGTCTTTGGCTAGGAAAGCCTGCAGCGGACTGAACCGCTGGTTCGTGGCGCGATTGCGCAGAATCTGTTGCGCTTCCAGCGAGCTATAGGAATTGTGCCGGTTCAGCCAATGGGTCATCCCTTTGCTAAAGGGATGGTGGTCGAGATAGCCGTCAAGCTTGCCCACAGGCCCATCCGCAATCGAAACCGGATTCACCAGGCGCTCGTAGCGCATCTTCTCCGGGCGAAACAGCCGTATGTAATAAGAGGACGCGACCGCGTGCTTGAGCCAGCGCTCGCCCCAGAAGTCCCGGCGCCGGAGGCAGAAAGCAACTTTGTCGCCGGGATCCTGTACTGAGCACTGAATGCTTGCCGCCAGCTCAGGGGTTACGCGCTCATCGGCATCGAGATGCAGCACCCAGGGATACTTAAACGGAATGGTCGCCAGAGCCCAGTTCTTGTGCTCCGCCTCGTTTCCGCCAAATAATTGCTGACCAAGGCGAGCCGGTCGCTGGACTAAGCGTGCGTCAGCGCTGGCGGCTATCTGCGCGGTCGCGTCTGTGCTGCCGGAATCATAGACGTGAACATCGTCCGACCAACGTACCGACTCCAGGCAAGCCGGCAGATCCTGCTCTTCGTTTTTTGTAAGAACCAGTACGGAGATCAATGCGTCTCCAGCAATGCCGCTTCTCTGAACCGCAGGAATCGCGCCGGGGAGCCGGCAACAATCGCTCCCGGTGGGACATCCTCGGTTACCACCGAGCAAGCACCGACTACGGCCTGGGCTCCGATACAAACCCCGGGCATGACAAAGGCTCGAGCCGCAACAAAGGCGTCGGTTCCGACTTCAATTCTGGCTGTGATCAGAGCCATGCTCGGATCGGTGAAATCGTGGGTGCCGGTGCAGAGATAGGCCTCTTGTGCAATCACGCACTTCGGCCCAAGCTTGATCTCTCCCAGGCAGTAAAGATTGGCTTGATCTCCTACGGAACAACCTTCGCCGAGCGTCAGGTGCCACGGCATGGGTATCCTCGCCCTCTGGTGAACAAACGGATTTCCATCGATTTTGCAGCCGAACATTCGCAGCCACATGAGCCGCCAGGAATTCAGAGGCTTGGGTGTCCATTCGCAGAACAAAGGCCAGAGGATGCTCCATAGCAATATTCGTATTCGATCGTGAAGCGGCCAGGGCGACGCCCCACGGATCGGTAAGGCATATAGTTTTGGCTCAATGTACTTCACTGGTTTCGAAGCTCCTTGGAATCATTAAGGTTAGAATCTGCTCGGTACGCTAAAGGGCGGTGGCCCGCGGGCCCGCTGCGTGGCTGCGGGCTCCCTCGGCTGACATTTCGACTTGAGATATCTCGCCGGAAGAGGGGCTCGCAAGCCTTCTGGGCTCATCCGCTGCACAGGCCGCGACCGGCTGCTCGCACCTGGTGCCAGGAATTTGGAGGCCTGCGGTCGCGCTGATTCTGTCAAGTATCTGAGTCAAAATGCGTTGGTTGGTCGTGCCATTTTGCAAACAACGACGACGACCATTTTTGCGCAGGCTCTGCCGCAGGTCGGCGTCGCTAAGGAGACGCCGGCACGTCTGGGCGCATTCTTCTGCGTCACTCCAGAAGACGGCATCTCTATTTTCCCTATAAAGCGCCGCGTGCTCGGAGGTGCGCTCCGCACACAATACCGCTTCGACAGAGGGCACTTCAAAGGACCTGGTTGTGGTCAGGTCACGATTCCCTTTGGAAAGCAATCCCAAAGTGACCGCCGCGCACTGAAGCACTTTGGCATAGTCGTCGTCCAGGTAAAGTCCCGGACCACGCCATGCGGAGCGCAAAACGGGCCACTCACGGGCTTTGTGCCATCGGCAACCATAAATCGACAATGGGAGGCCCAAGCCAAGCAAGCGTGCCATAAATGGGCCGCGTTCGGGCATCCACGTCCCGACGAAAACGACTTCTGAAGTCCATTTACGATAGTCTTGCTCACTGATATGTTTCGGCGAATGTGCGATTTCATCGGCGGACATGTACACACGCAAGACATCGCGAGCCCCGGCGGCAATCGCCTCCGACACATTGCACTCGCGAACCACGACCGCAAGGTTGTATAGGGGAAGGGATTGCAAATAGAGTCTCCAACGTCTTCCATCACGCTGGCTGAAAGGATCGTCGATATTGTAGTTGACGACCGTGCCGAAACGCTTTCGCAGCTCGACAACCAGGGAAGGCCCGATTAACTCACCGCCGTCGATAAACACCAACGCAAAATCTCGACGAGGAATGCTCGCCAGTACCCTGCGCCGTACATACTCTTCGAGGAAAAGGCTCCCCGTGTGCCAGGTCCAAAGGCCTACCAGCCGGCTCGTCGGGAAAAAAGAAAATGGATCCACGATGGTAACGTCGTAGCCAAGACGCCTGAACGCCAAAGCACGGTGACGTGACGTCCCGGAATCCCGGCCCAGGAATAGGATTGCCTGGCGGCTCATGATGCGATTGCTCCCAAAACAATCTGATACATTCTGTCGCCATACTCCTGCCAACCGCCGATCGATTTCACCCGTGCAAGCGCTGCATCGCCCATCCGCGTCACCAGATCAGGATCGTCGGCGAGCATCTGCAGACGATCGGCGATAGCTTGGCTGTCACAAATGGGCACGATGAACGCCTCTCGCCCGTCTGTGAAGAGATCTTGCGCGCCGGTATTTTGAGAGGCGATTACCGGACACCCGCAGGCCATCACTTGCGCTTGCACGCAGGCCATTCCTTCCTCAACGCTGGGTAGAACCATAACGTGGCTCCGGCTCATGATTTTCTTCAAATCTTGCTGCGGCACGTGACCCATCACCGAAATTTGGTCGCTATGCCGAATGTGTTGGACGGTGCTTTCAAGCTCTGGGGAAAGGGAGCCGACCAAGGTCAGATGTTTACGTTTGCAGTCCAGTTGTTGAAAGGCTTCCAGCAAATAGCGAACCCCTTTTCGTACCGAGATGTTGCCGACAAACAGCAGTCGAAACTCGCTTTCGCTACGCTCCGCGCATGGATAGAACCTGTCGAGGTCTACTCCGTAGGGCACCAGTTTCAGTTTCTTGCGGTCGATTCCGGCTTCGACAAAAGTGTTGACTACGAAGGTAGACGGGACGGTGAGGCGGCTAATCGTCAGTGAATGATGGTCCCGATGGACGCCGGGTTCGCACTACCCAAGGTCTGCCAGTCCGCTAGGAAATTCGGTGGCCTGGGCGGCGGCTGATTATTGACTAGCACGATCCCATAGTCCCCCGTACCGATTACGAAAGCTGTACGGCAATTCAGACACGAGTTACCTTGAAAGATCGTTCCCAGGACCATGGGAACCTTCCTGAGCTGTCCACCGGAGGCTTCGCTGTACATCAGATTCATGAAACCTTCTTGCGTCACACGATCCTCGAGCGACGTCGTGACGTTCGGAGTATTTGCCGTCAGGGAGTTGTGGCGGATTTCCACTCCTGTGTAAGCCGTACCGAAGTTGGCCTTATCCTTAATCACGAACAAGGAATCGACATAGGACATCCAAACTGAGTCCTCGTTACTGATAGTGTTGTCTTGAATCCTCACGTTATACATTGGGTCGAATTGCTTGACACCGTTAACTGACTGTTGCTCGGTCCTGAGGTAGATGCCCCCACCATTGATAATCGTATTATTGGAAATATCGACGTCGCGAGTTGCCGATTGATAGAGCCATATCCCTCTGGGATTCCCGATTAGCGTATTCCCTTCGATCATTGTCTTTTCCAAACCCCATACGAATGTTGCGTAGTGGCTCGTGGAGTCGGGGATCACGTCCCATGGATGATCGACTTGCATGGTGCTATTCGAATAGGAGATCACTTCACGATTCTGGCCGGCTCCGGTACCACTAACAATGGCGACTCCGTAGTTTTCCGGGAGGCCAGTGCCAAAGGGGTTAACGTTGATTGTGTTGTTTGGATCTGTGATCGTGTTGATGGTGGCGGAAGCCACGGTACCTTCATTCTCTGTGCGATTCCCACCGCCCCCTTCCGTTAGGAGCGTCTCACCGTCGTTGCGATATATGTTTGTGATCGGGCCATTGATGACGTCCCAGGCATTTCCAATAATCGCCATGCGGTAGGCAAAGTCCATCACGAACATATGCGTTGCGATGACTGGAGACTCATTCTGATTAGCGGCGTTACGAGTGAAGTGGTTGTTGAGAATCAACGCGTCGTGAACGGGCGGAAGCTTCCCCGGGAGCGCTGCCCCAAAGGTGGGAGACCCATCCACGGACGTCGATGTATTGTTGCTGAAAACAAAGCCCGAGCAACCGCTAAAAAGATAGGGATTCGTTTCACCGAGGGAGCCTCCTTGTAAAAAGTCCGTTAGAGTCACGATGAAATTCCGATTTTGTGTGAAGTAGACTTGGTAGGTGAATCCCATATTGATTGTGACGTTTTGAAGAAAACTTCTGCTGTTCTGCGTCCACCAGGGTCCTTGGACCGCCGAACCAGTATTGGCCAGAGTCAAATTCCGGAGGCCTACCAGATCTAAGTTCATGGCCCAGATGGGGTAATTCGATTCATACCTCAAAAATGTGACGTTTTTCCCTCGTCCTTGTAAAACGACATCGGAACGCATGATTAGCGATTTCACAAGCAGGCAGTTTCCGGCTGGCAACTGCACCACGCCTCCGCTACTTGGCACGGCATTGATCGCACTTTGAATATTGGCGGAATCATCTTGTGTGCCGTCACAGGGTGTGCTCACCGGAATGACATTCCCCGCAAAAGTAAACCCGGCTGCCCAGCCTACGCCGAGACCGAAGGGGTCCCCTGATCCAGACACCACGTTTATTGTGCGGTCAAGCTGCACCGGGCCTGTCTCATTTCCGTTATCGACCGTGATTACGGCATTGGAGGTGGGACTAATGGAAACCGGAGCTGTCACAACCAGCATATTGACACTGCTTGCGGCTATATTAATTGTGGCAGTTTGCCCATCCACAGTGACGGATGGGCTAAAGCCCGGCAGCAAGAGGTTTAGGCCCAACACTTTAAACGCTCCCCCAGGCACGAGCAACATCGCGTCGAGGTGATATGGAAGTGCGCCGTTTAGCGTAACCGGAGCGCTGCTGCCATCGCTGGACGTAACCCAAAGGAACATCGAGCCCGTCCATTCCTGCGGGACCTTCGCAGAAATCAAAATGGAGCCGACTCGATTCAATACGGTCAGCTGCTGGGCGCCGCTCCCGCCCGCATTCGAGAGCCATATCTGGGAAGTCGAATCGAAATGCGCTCCCTGCGCGTAAATCACGTCACCGGGCCGTGCGCCTTCTGAGTGATTAAAGATTACCGGCGCGTTCGCTAAGTTATGGGACACCGGCTTACTGGGTTCGGGCGACTTGCTGGGCTTCGTTCCTTTCGTGGATAGAGAGAAGATTTGATTATCGCCGTTATGGCAGACATACGTAGAGAGGATGGTACCGTTCGCCGGTCGGCCTGCGTAAACGTCAAAACAACCTTCGCCGCTAATCGTGGTGATGGAGTAGGTTCCATTGTCATTTGCTGAGAGCCGCCATTTCTGCGAACTACCCCCAGAGCATGGATTTTGAACGATTTGAGCAGCAGCGGTTGCCGGCCCTGATCCTGCATCAAGGCAGAGACGATCGACCACGGGCTGAATGGTGTAATTGCCGCCGGGGTGTCTGGTGAATAAGAACTTTTGATTGGCGGTCCCGGTACAGGCCCATTCGTCGATACCCAAACCGACCTGCGTGGATCCAGGCTTGACGTTGACGCAAGCTTTACTGGACGTAATGACAATTGTTGAGGTGAATAAGGGAGGGAGCTTGCTGGAAGATGGTCCTGCGGGCTTATTGGAAGATGATGCGGCGGCCGGCCGGAACCCCTTCATCATAAAGCTCTGATTGCTGGACCCGTGGCAGTTAAACGTAGTCACGATAGTGCCATCGGCAGTGTGGCCTGCGTAGACGTCCAGACATCCAGTGGCGTCACGCGTGGTGACCGCGTAGGAGCCGTCGGAATTTAGGGTAACGCGCCACTTCTGCGGGTCACTGCCATTGCAGACTTTTTGAACCACCTGAATGGCTTTGGCAACGGGGCCCGACCCGGCGTCCAAACAGAGGGTATCGTTCTGTGGATGGATGGAGTAGAAGCCATCCGCAGTGGAAGTGAAAGTGAACTTTTGATTACGCGCGCCGGTGCACTTCTGTTGGTCGATACCCAGCCCCTCTGATCCGGACTTTACGTTGATACAGGACCCGCTGGAGTTCACCACCATGGTCGTCACCCAGGATATCGAAGTAATATCGCCGGCTTGCACATTCGAGGACACATTGAAAATCACTGGAAGAGCCGTCTGTACGGCATATGTCGCGCCAGCGATGGCAATCGCTTCCACCGTGCCAGTGAACGACGTTGAGCTACTCGATTGAGCCCGGGAAGTTTCGACAAGGGCGAATGAAGCAAGAAAGACTGCCAGAATTAGCGCAAGCTTCATTGCCAAAACTCCGCGACGCTTTAGCTTCCCTTCTCGTCCGAAAGGGTCTATAGGCATAATGGAATCTGTATTTAGCAGCCGTTACTGGCCTGAATGCCTGTATTGGTAGCTGTGTTTACTGGTGCTGATTGGCAGGCTGTCTGCTCAGCCTGTATACGTCCGGGCAAGCGAAAGACATCGGAGCGAGCGGCATGGACAAGCCCCGGTCCCTGGCCCGCTTCGCCGCGGTGAAAAGGATCGCCGGGATCATGCCTCAATCAGTTCCGCAAATAATTGATACATCGTCTCACCATATCCTTCCCAACCGCCGATCGATTTCACGCGTTCAAGGGCCGCTGAACTCATTCGCGATCTGAGGTACCGGTCATCCGCCAACATCTGCAGACGACTGGCGATAGCGGCGCTATCGCAAATGGGTACGATGAAACCTTCCTTCCCGTCCGTGAAAAGGTCTCGTGCCCCTGTATTCTCCGAAGCAATCACCGGACAACCGCAGGCCATCGCTTGCGCTTGCACGCAGGCCATTCCTTCCTCAACGCTGGGTAGAACCATAACGTGGCTCCGGCTCATGATTTTCTTCAAATCTTGCTGCGGCACGTGACCCATCACCGAAATCCGCTCATCACGCCGTAACTGTCTAATGAGGTTTTCACAGTCAGCCGAGGCAGATCCAACCAGCACAAGGCGTTTGCGTCCGCAGTTGAGCTGTTGAAATGCATCCAGCAGATAGCTCACGCCCTTCCTTACAGAAATATTGCCGACAAACAGTATCTGGAATGTGTCGTCAATTCGCTTGGCGCACGGGTAGAAAGTGTCGAGGTCCACCCCGTAGGGAGCTAACTTCATCTTCTTGCGATCAACCCCGGCGTCGATAAACGTGTTGAGCGAAAATGTGGACGGGACTGTGATGGCGTCCGCTGCTTCATATTCTGCTTCTTCACGTGCTATGATTCGCGGGTCAATGCCGGGAAATGGAATTCCCTGCCGGTCGTATTCTTCACGAAGTATGCGATCTTGAAAGCGAATATGCGACGATCCTCGATCGCAGACGTACTTTGCCCCTTGAGATTTTGCTGCGCGGCTCGTGTTCAGCGCTGATCCTGAAAGTCCACAAAAAACCTCGCAGGAAGGCAACCGACACGCTACGTAGCGATCAAACCAGACCCTGTCCTGCCATTCCCACAAAAGGCGAGCCGGAGTGTAACGCGGTGCAAATCGCATATATGGCGCGTGGAGATAGGGAAACGTCTTTACTTTCTGCCTTGGGAGGCCATCTCTCTTGAGTTTGAACCACGGATAGCCGGAAAAAATCGCTGTCAACGCGCCGCGTTCGTGAATCTGGCGTGCGAGATCGAACGTGTGAAACTTGCCAATTGTAGAAAGAACAACTCTCATGGGCAACGGCTAAGGGTCACTTAGGTAATGGGTCGAGCTCTATAACTCACTGAGACCGCATGTCACGGCTATTGACGAAGAGAACATTGGTATTGTCGAACGAAAATGGCAGTATCCAAAAACCGATAGCGCGCATCCGGCGGAGTATTTGGGCCACCTGGCTCTTCTGTTCGGGATAGAGAAAATCGTGAAACTCGACACTGATCTGCATAACGGACTGAAGTTCCTCGTCGCTGCAAGCATCGAACAGATCGATCTCCGCACCCTCGATGTCGAGCTTGAGGAGGTCGACCCGCCGCGCGTGCGTGCGACGACGAAATCCGCGAGGGTAATCATATCGACCAAAACAGATTCATCGTGACCATTTGGTTTTTCCCATCGACCGCAACAGGAAGCAATTCGAGCATGGGATGCCGCCGTATTCCGTGACGGAGTTCGTTCTGCCTCCGGCACTTTTCATTGTTTGGGGCGTATCCGGAAAAGGAAACCAGAAGTGGTTTAGGAATTCGTTTGTGTGGGTGCGTGACATCTTTTCTGGCATTGAAACTATATTTTTTTCGGGACCCTTATGACTCTGGCGTGGCGCGAAGTGGAACCCAGCGGAGAACAACGATCGCTGAAAAGAAAGTCTTTAAGCTGTCCTGTGAGTGTTGTAAAGCATTGTGCAACACAATCCAGGTCATCCATACTTCAGTAAGTAGAAGTGCAATGGCCGCACCGGTTGTAGCAAGCGCAGGAATTAAGAGCGAGGCAAGCCCCAAAGATACGGCGGTTGCAGCCACATAAGCTGCGGCGATGCGAGAATGGCCGTTGTTGGACATCAAAATCACCGAACTCACATTCCAAAGCGAGGATGCAATTGCAACTAGCAGCAGGACATGGAAGCATGGGGCATTGAAGTTAACGTTGTGGTGAATCCAAACCCGATAAATGAAGGGACCCAATATCCAAAGCATAGCCGCTCCCAGAAGTGCCAGTCCTAGGGAGGCTTGCCAAGCAAGACGGTGCAATCGACGCGCCAAGTCAACGTCGCCCTCGCCAAAAGCCCTAGAAAGCTCCGGCCACAGGGTATTCGCAATCATGCCCACGATCTGAACACTGAGACGGGATAATGTTCGCAGCGTCGAAAACGAGACTACAGCGATCGGCCCCAACATTGCACCAATCAGAATCGTGAAACCTTGAAAGCTCAGCGCCTGGCCCACCGGAAAAGCCATAAAGGCAAATGCCGGGCCGGCGAGGTTTCGGATTGTCTTCAGGCGTGCATGGCCAATTCCGTAGTGAATCCACGGGCTCAAACGACGGAGCAGAAGAGCATAGCCAACTGTACCCACACACCGAACAAGTAAGTAAGTCGAAGCCACTGCTAGCAGGTCTCCGTGTAGGACCGCCACGATGGATGCTACGGCGGACTCGACAAAACGAAGGATCGCAATCCAAAATGTCCCGGTCGCGAAGTGCCCGTCAGACCTGTATCCACTCTCTAAAATCCCATTTTGCTGTGATAAGACGACGTAGGCTCCAAGTACACTGATGAGTACCGCCGCCTGATGGCTCGAAACACCCGATAGTTTCAGCCAAGGTTGCCACGGGATCCACCAGACAAAGAGGAGTGCCAAGAGCAATATAGCGAACGACACGGTGGTGACGAGTACCCACGAACTCTGGAAAGTTTCAAGAGCAGCCTCCCGATCACCACCTGCCACACGCATAGACATATCGCTGCCCGAGGCATCACCAAACCCAAGATCGCTGAGCGTGAGATAGCCAGGAACCGCAAAAAGCAAGAGCCAGTCGCCATATCTCGCTGGACCCCATGCGTGCAGCAGGAGCGGCACCGAACCCAGTTGAATGACGGCCGTTACAATCGGACTAAGAGCGGTCGCACTGAAGCCGCCTATGAGCCGCTGTCGCAGCCCCATTTTGGGCACCGAGTGATCAGCCATTGAGGCTCTTCCTGCCCACCCCTGCTGGACGCGTACCACAGGGGTAAGCCGCCCATTTCAAATCTGTCATTCCGCGGGCCATAGTTTTCGCTTACGCTCTCGCCAGCTGCGGTTCGCGAGTGGTGAGACTGCACATTTCCTGTCGGGAGGAGGCGCGCCTCGCATCGCACTGTTTCTCCAGGTGGGCGCCAAGCCTCAAGGCCAGAGCCATAAGGGTAAAAGTTGGATTTGAACTGCCCCCTCCGGGAAAGGTCGAGCAGCTGGCAACAAACAGGTTCGAGATGCCGTGGACCTGGAGATTGGGGTCGACGACGCTATCACGTGGGTTGGTGCCCATACGCGTCCCCCCCATGGGATGGTAGGTGTCGCGGGTAAATTTCAGCCACGAGTCATCGCTTTCCCAGAGCTCGGGGCACCAAGCGACCGGGCCAACTCCAAGCCGACTGAGAAAACCGTCTACCACCTTGGCGTAGGTCTGAACCGTCCGACGTTCTTCCTGGGAAACATGCCAATTTATCACTGCCTGAAACAGGCCCACGGTATCGCGTTGAGTGGACAGTTGGATTCGATTCTGTGCAGAAGGCAACTGTTCGGAATCGATCCGCAGTGTGATGGTGGCGCGACTTGAAATCGCCCTTCGTTTGTGAATACCCGCGAACCACACTACTTTCGCGATCTCGCCTGCATTCCGCGGAAGCTGGCAAATAGCTCGCGGCAGCTTGCCGAGAAGCCTCCCATGTTGAACCGACTGCAGCAATTCGCGAACCGCTGCAACCCCCGACCCCACCGGTTCCTCTATAGCAAAGTGAGCCATAACCGCGAGGAGTTGTTGCTTCTGCCGTAGCCTCGAGGAAGCCTCGAGCTTTGGCGTGTGAAGCACGCCCTTGACCAGCAGCGGTGACAGCGATCTCACGAAGGCCGGCTTGGCATTTTCCGTCACGGTGGCCGCGGCCACACTGATGTGGTCATGAAAATAGCGCCCGACTTGGTCCGTGGAGTTTCCGATCCCGCAGTCGAAGGCCGTTCTCGAGGCTAGCAGCAAGCGACAGCACTCAATGGTGCCAGCACAGATGACGAACTGCTCGGCCTTAAATTGGTATTGCTTGTTGCGGTAGTTTCTCACCATGATCCGTTCTACGCGTCCGCGCTCTTTGCTGACTTCGATGCTGGTGGCGTTGGCGTGAAGGAAAACCGTGATTCGCCCACTGCGAAGACATTCGCTGCCGATCGTCTTGGCCAGATTTCGTTTGGAAAATGGAGCCCACGTGGAGAAACGAATATTAATGTCGGCTGGGTCCGGCGTTCCGTCGCCCGCAGGAGGCTTCAACAACTCCACACTCGGGAGCGGATCGGAGACATGCATGATCCCCCGCAATTCTGGGTAGTAAGGTCCCAGGTCTACGGTCGTTATCGGCCAAGGCGCGGAAGGAGTTCCCGCCGGCGGGCTAAACACGTCAGGAGTGTAATCCAGAAGCTGCCCGCCCCAGCGGGTTGACGATCCACCGAATACTCGAAAGCGTCCCTCGGATGCGCCCTCATGATGTCTGCCTTCCATGTGAACACCATAGAGCTCTTGACTGCGGGCTTCGAGTGTCGTACCGCCGGCCTCAAGCAGATGAACCCCGATTCCCCGGCCCGCCAGATTCCGGGCGAGCAGAAGACCTGCGATTCCGCCGCCAACGATGCAGACGGTGCTTTCAAAACTGGCTTGCGCCTGTTCGTCTTCCAGATCTATTCGCATGACCTTACCAACGACCTAGGCTGGGGTTTTGCCGACGGTCACGTCCGCCTCAGCTAGGTCTTCGCTTAAGTTGCTCCGGATCCATGCCAGCTCATGGCCGGTGAAGCGACAATGGGATACCGCTTCCACGTTCGCTCGCAGGTGACTCAAGTTCATCATTGAGGCCACGACAACTTGAATTCCCGTACCGGTGAGAACTAAATTCAGAATGATCTCAGGCAGTAGGTCATCATCTCCGGTTGTCAGTTTATGGCGAAGTTGTGGAGACGTCTTAGGAGAGGCGACAAGCTCCATGAGACGCCTGCGGCTGCTGGCGACTCGATCCTTTCCTCCAAAGGGGTGATTGGCGACGAACATCAGTTCACGACGCTGCGCCGAGGTAATATGCCTCATGAGGGAGAGGTCGAATAAATTGACGGGAAACTGCATCGCCGTGAGCGCAGGGAGCCTGGCACCCAGCGCGGCGATGATCACTTCAGGATCAGCTGAAATCCCCGCCATACGCACCTTCCCGGACTCGATCAGCCTTTCGAGGTTTTCTAGCAGGTCGTCTTGCGACAATACGGAGGCTGGAGGAGAGTGCAGAAATAGGAGGTCGACATACTCGGTGCGGAGCTTCCGAAGGCTCTCCTCGAGGCTGCGACGCAGTACATCTCTGCTGAACCGGTTCTCTTGAAACTGCGCCTTCACCTGGTTCCGGATGAGCCGCCGTGCCGTGGGAACGGTCGCTAGAGCCGCGCGGACCATGGGCTTGAGCGCCCGCTTCCACCGTCCCTGGGGTACCGGGACGATACCGAACTTGGTGGAGAGAATGACCTGGCCTCGCCGGCCCTCGAGAAACGCGCCGAGTATTGCCTCAGATTCTCCATATCCGTAACAACGGGCGGTATCAAAGAAAGTGATCCCGGCGTCGTAAGCCGCATGTAGGGCGCGCAACGATGGTTTGCGCCCGACGCGGCCCATCATCGCCGAGCATCCGAATCCGAGGGCGGAGGATTGCAGACCGCTTACGCCTAGATCAACGTATTGCATGGTTTTTTGCAAAATGCACCAATCAACCGGTGCTTGTGTCAGCCTAATGTGCACTTGGTAAGGGAAGATGTCCACGATAGCGGAACATAAGCCCGACCAACTTACGCGCTTCCCAATAGCGAGGCACGTAACGCTTCGGCTCTGAGAAGCAACGAAACAACCAACCCAGATAGATTCGATCGGCCCACATGGGGATATGAACCTGGTCTCCGCTTAAGAAAGCGATCGCCGCGCCGATGCAGTGGATCGCCGGCACCGGTTTAAGGTGTCGCTTCAGGTACAAGCCTAACCTCTCCTGCGTACCACCTCCGATGGTCACGATGATGTCGGTCGGACTGCGGATCCGGATTCGCTCCAGTAAAACTTCATCTTGAATCACCGGGCCGTACTTCGGCGCTATGTAAACATCCTCCTCTGCAACGTTGATACCCTGCTGGCGGATCCAATCGAGGTTGGTGGCCGCGCTTGCCGGGCTGGCCATGATCCAGAACGATCGACGGTCTTTTCGAAAGTCGGAACAATTGAGCAACTTAAACAAGTATTCCAATCCCGACAGGCGTCGAATGTTGTCCCTCTGCAGAAGATTCCACACCATGACCATGAGTGCGCTATCGGTGATGACGAGATCCGCGCCCAGCAGAGCCTCGCGATAACCTTCGTCCACTGATAGGTTCTTGAGCGCGGGGGCGGCCGGAACGACCAGAAGGCCGCCGCTCCAAAGGTAATCGATCGCTCCCTGCGCTTCCCCTACGAAAAACTTGATGCCGAGGATTTGGCGAAATTCGGGTTTTCCAAGTGCCTGTTCCATATGGGCCTCACCGGGCGACACACGCCAGCATCTCTTGTTCGATCCAGGAATAGGTCTTCGATAGGCCATCTTGCAGGCGAATCGAGGGCTGCCAACCGAGGTAATGCTCGATCTTGGTGTTGTCGCTGTTGCGGCCGTTCACCCCTTTGGGGGCGCGCAGATTATAGTTTCTTCTCAGCTTGACCTCCGCGATCTCTTCGACGATGCTCACCAGTTGGTTGATCGTCACCATTTCACTGCTGCCCAGATTGATGGGCTCGTGAATGTCGCTTTCGAAAATCGCCTCGATGCCTTTGAGGCAGTCATTGATATAGGTAAAACTACGGGTCTGGTGACCGTCGCCCCAGATTTCGATCTCGCAGCTACCGGAAACCTTAGCCTCAATAACCTTGCGGCAGATTGCAGCCGGTGCTTTTTCTCGGCCGCCATCCCAGGTGCCATGGGGGCCGTACACGTTATGAAATCGGGCAACGCGGCACTGTAAACCGAAGTCTTCCTCAAAATGACGGCACATTCGTTCGCTGAAGAGTTTTTCCCAGCCGTAGCCATCCTCGGGCAGCGCCGGATAGGCATCTTCCTCCCTTAACGCGACGACATCCGGATTCACTTGCTTGTCTCCGTTGTACACGCAGGCTGACGAAGCATAGAAGAAGCGCTTCACCCCGTAATACTTTGCCGCCATCAGCATATGGGTGTTGATGAGGACGCTTAGCATGCACAGGGCGCGGTTGTTTTCGATGAAACCCATGCCGCCCATGTCGGCTGCCAGTTGGAATACCGCATCGATGCCTTCGGCAGACCGGAAGCAGTTCTCCTTCTCACGGAGATCAAGCGACAAGTTTTCAACCCCTGCAGTTCTCTGGAACCACTGGTCTACCGGCTTGATATCGACGGCTCGGATCTCGCTGGCGCCGCGCGCCTTGAGGCGTTTTACCAGGTGTCCACCGATAAACCCGCCTGCGCCACAAACGACAATTTTCTTGCCGTCAATTTTCATGTCTACTCCTTGTGCGAAAGATATTTTTGTCAAGGGGTTATTGCTGACCATCATGGCTATGGGGAGAGGGCGTGCTAATACTTTGTGGTTGCAGCAGCAGCCAGTCTGGGCGGCGGGCAGTTGGTGGGGCCGGAGTCACCGCCCACTCGGGCTTAGCCGTGGTGCTCACGTGCTCGAGGAAATCCTGGGTTGAGAAGGGGTGAGTCTTAGCCAGCGCCAAAGACCTCTGGTACGAGCGTATGAACAATTTTTGAGTTTCCGGTTGCGAAGCGCCGGTTAAGATGGGGGAGTTCAGAGTGAACGCTCTCGTTGAATTGCGATATTCGGAATTCGGCGGCGTGCTGGGAGCACCACCGGCTACTCCAGATTTGCCGTCATTTGCTTTGACCGGCGCATCTGCGGAAACCACCTGGGCTGCGGATGTTTCGCGGGCTGGCTGCACTACCGGCCGAGTCGAAAGCTGTTTCTCCCGCGCCGGCAACCAGCTGGTAAACGTTGTTGGCGATTTGACGATTGAGGAAGTTTGGGACTCTTGCGGTGGCCTCTGGTCAGCAACATCCGCGTGGACCGAAACGTCGATCGAATCGATGGCGCGGCCATTCTGTCCCCGCAGAGGGCTGCAAAGACAAGTTATAGAGACCAACACAATGGTGATGTAAACAAGGCTTTCTGTCATGGCAAGACCGCGAGAGCAGAAATAGATTGTGATCGCCAGATCTGGGGGAGTGATCGCAATATAATAATAAGGAGTGCTGGCGTGGGGGGTTCTGGTTGACCGAAACAGCTGTCCGCTATTAGGAAGCGACCAGCTCCTGGAAATCGTTGAGGTAGAGGTCGGCGATGTTGGGTAAGGCATACCGTTGCGCCGTCCGAAATGCATCGTCTCGGACCTTTGTGAGGACACTCTCATTGTCCAAAACGCCCTGTAGCGTAGCCGCTAAAGCCGCAGCTTTGTCCCGAGAGTTTTCGTCAAAGGTCCAGCCGTTTAGCCCAGGTTGGATGTAATCGCGGAAACACTCCAGTGAGGAGACCACCGTAGGGCATCCTTCCGCCATCGCCTCCAGCGGGGCGAGCGGCGAGGCTTCCCCTCGACCGGCTAGCGAGGGATAGACAAACACGCTGGATTGCCGGTAGTGAGCACTTAACTGTTCCGAATCGAACACCGGCCCAACCCAGTCCACAAACTTTTCAATGCCGGTGGATTTCATTCGCAAGAGCCGGAAGTAATCCTCGCCACCGCCGCCCAGCGCCACCTCCCACGGGCCGACCAGACGGAGCCTCCAATCACGCAACCCGGCAGCCAAAAGGTTGCGGAAGGCCTCGACCAGTAGATGCACGCCCTTCTCAGGATGCAAACGCCCTACGTAGAGGAAGCATCGTTCACGCTTCTGTCTCCCAGGCGACTGCCCCAGGCTCGAGACAAAGTTCGGAATGAGCTTTACCCTTGATGCCAGCTGCGGAGCCTCCCTGCAAATAGCATTTTTGATGACCGTAGAAACCGTCTGTAGCCGAGCCGCCTTGAAGTAGAACCGCATCTGGCCTCGAGGGTAGCGTGCCACATGCACGTAGAGCTTTCCCTTGGAAGTCGCGGGGGCTAGAAGCGGCAGCCAGAACGTGTTGGTCACCAGGATGTCGGCCTCGGGAATCACTTTCACAGCCCGGCGCGAATAACGCAGATCACGCCATTTTAACCTGACCAGCGAGCGCGGCACGTCGAATCCGGGTATACGGATATGATTCACGCCCTCGACGCATTCGGTTTGCTTCAGCGCCGCATGGGTGCGTGAAATGTGGGTTACCGCATGACCTCGCCGCGCGAACTCTTTTCCCAGGGCAAACCATATTTTTTCGACGGAGGTTCCCAGTATGGGAGGAACGGGCATGAAGGCCCCTTGCACGATCGTGATACGCATGAGACACCTTTCACAAGCTGAAGTAGGTGAAGAGTCGGAATAGGTTGTCCGGGGATTTCTATGCTTGGGAGGAAATTGCTTGTCGCTCCCGTTGTGTGCACCGTCGCGCAAGTACGGGCTAATTCGCTCTCATCGCGCTAGCCAATACCGCCTGCAGGCTCTGGGCTGCTTTGCTGATTTCAAATCTTTGCTCAAAACATCCGCGGGCACGCTCCCGCATAACGCCTCTTTTCTGCCGCGACATCTCCAAGTAGTTCTGCAGCAGCTCGCAGGTTCCGCCAAGGGTGTCGTCCGCCACCATTCCGGCGCGGTCGGACTCGAGTTCGCGCCAGATGTTGACTTTGTTCGAGATCAAGGCGGGTAACCCGACGGAGAGCGCTTCGGCCACAGCAATGCCAAAGTTCTCCTGATGAGAGGGCAGAACGAACACCTCCGCCGCCCTCAACGCTCCCCACTTCAAGGCACCGCTAAGCATTCCCGTCCAAGTGATTCGATGGCTCACGCCGAACTGCTGGGCTCGACGCTCCAACTCGGCTTTCCATCCAAGCTGGTCGGGGCCGGCAAAGACCATATGCCAATCGGGGTATGGGGCCAGAGTCTTCGCGAACGCCTCAATCAACAGATCACAACCCTTCTTAGGATGAATCCGCCCCATAAAGAGGAGTAGCTTCTTGCCGAGTAAGTCCGGATAAAGATCGCGAAACGCTTGCAACTCCAGCTCTGGATTCCCTTGCGGTCCTGCGATTCCTAAGCTGATCACCGCTTCGTTACACTGATATAGCCAGAATGACGAGCGAGCCAGCACCCGCTCCTCTTCGCATGTGAAAATTACTGAGTAAGCGTTTTTCAGCACACGGTATTCCGCCCACGGCCAATACATCCACTTCTTGAGGTGCTTGAGCGGATAGCGTCTCTTGAACCAGGGATCGAGCATCCCATGGGTAAAAAGGACGTAGGGCGTACTTGAATCGCGCAAAGCGCACCATGATGCAAAACTATGAAACTGCCAGATCCCGTTGACAATCACGGCATCGTACATGCTGCGGTTGGCCCGCAACCATGGAAGCAGCTTGTTGCTATAAGCGTATCCAGAACTTGCCGGGCCCAGGGCATGAACCGGTAGTAGACAGTGTTTCAGATAAGAAGCGGTGGGGGTGTCGAGGGAGGCTATTTCGACCTGATGCCCGGCAGACACCTGTGCGGCCCCGAGCTGCCGGACGCACTCGATCGGGCCTCCTCCCGCGGGATTCACGGAGCTAATAATGTGGAGAAGTTTCATAAGTATCCGGCCCTTCGGGGACTCGTCTCTCAAGGGCACAGAACGGAAGAGGCAAGCGGAGGGCGCGTGACGAAAGCGCCTCTATGTTCCGTGGGCATCCGTAGGTGAATATTCGCGGACTCCAAGAGCGGTCTCCGGAGGCAGGAACGCACAAAGCCCCTTTGCCAGCATGCAAAGTAATACGATGACGGCAGGGAACGAAATCGAGGCCACAAGTCCTGACAGGGTGGATTCAACGATATTGTGCTGATAGGAGGCGACCAGCCACATGAACCAAAGAGTCGATGCCGAAGCTGTGCTCTCCCACCGCGAGTTACCCAGGAATATTCTGATCCAATAGTAGAAACCCGCGAAAAAGAGAAACGTACCGATAAGCACCCCAGGCAGGGAGAACGCGTTGTACAGATTGGCCATTACACCGTAGGAGACCTGGGTAGTGGTATCTCCCCAGTTCGACTCCCCTGCGATGTGAGAAAGATAGTTGGCCGCCTCGTATACCGGCTTGTCGGGATACAAGAAGCTCGGCATCAGCAGTTTGAAACCCCAGGTGATGGTTTCCCAGCCGGTGAAGGACTGCTGCTGTTCGGTGGCGTAGATTAGCCGGTCGGCTTCGGCGACCATTGCCAGCCGGCTAAACGCAGCCAGCGATGGGCCGAAGTAATATTGCGTACTTACCTTATCCGTTACCGCGGATCGGAAGTCCTCATTGCCCGCGATCCGGAAGAACACATCCTTGGTTACTTGGGCGCGCTCTTCGAAAGAGCCTTCGCGGCCGCCTGCATGTCGTACGTATTGCGAGTACGGATAGACAATCATTGCGTAGTAGGCTACGCCAATCGCCAGCAGCGACCACAGTCGAATGTCGCGCCAGCCATACCGCAAGAATCCAACCAAGACATAGAACACCAAAGGCTCGACAGCCTCTTGCTTACCCGTGCTGAAAATTCCGACCACGGCGCCCCAAGCGAGAAGACCTAGGATAATCGGATGGGTCATCCATAAACGGGTCTTCGCCTTCCACATGTAGAGCATGGGGGGAACAATCGCCAATGATTTCAGCTGGCCGAGCACATGAGAGATGCCAACCCATCCGCCTGTCTGGGTGCCTGCTCCTTGGGTCGCTGGAATCAGACCAACAAAATAGCCCAGATAGCTGCAAACGAAGAGCACGATCGAGAGCGACAACAGCATTTGAGAGCTGAACGGCCGGTTCATCGAAAAGGTCTGCGGGCAATAGAAGTGGGACTGCACAGCTGTCCCCAAAAAGAGGCTGAAAAAGCCAAGAGCCATCACCCACGCAGTGGTTTGAGGCGCGCGCAAGGCGCCATCACTCGGCTCAAGCAGAATAGCCTTAATGGCAATTGCGACTAACAGGAATTTGCCAATCAGGATCGCGTTCAAACAACCAAACGCAGAGGCGACGCCTCCACCAGCGAAGACCGCTAGGAGACCGAAAAGGATCGCGACGGAAAACAGTGCTGCGACCTTCAGATCCGTTCCCACGAGCACCTGCACGACCAGGTAGGTGGAGGCGGTGCACAATACCATAACGAGTTGTCGTTGGGTCAAGACCATGAGATAGCCTGTGGGGGTTGCCAATCAAATCGGCGGCTAAGGGACCCGATAAATCGCCGCGCCGGCTAAGGCAGGAAGAATCTGCTCAATGCCAATCAAGGTGTTCTTAGCTCCGCTGCTTGGAACGAACAGAATGTCTCCGTCAAAAAGCGCTTCGTCGGGAGCTTTATTGGCTAGGATTTTCTTTAGGGACACTGGAAGCTCCTGGCGCGCAGACTCGGATTTCCGGATAAGCTTGGCGCTGTTCAGAGCGGCTGACCTGCTGGTTCCCTGCGCCAGCGCGATCGCCTCAATCACACTAAGCCGGTCGTTGTGCTGCATCAGAAATGCGCCCGGCTTTCCAACCGCCCCCACAACATAGATGATGCCCGCGTGCGAAACGACAATCGTGTCTCCTGGACGAATATCGAGGTTGACTCCGGAGGTAGCGTCCGACCTGCTCCCGACCTTCGCAGCGAAGGGATGCTCTGGGTCTGCACGATGGGTGACCGTAACCGTGGCGCCTGCCTCTGCAGTCAAGCCACCTGCCGCAGAAATCATGTCCAGAAGGTTGTGAGCGCCGAGAAGGGGAAATACCCCGGGATTCTTTACCTCGCCGGCAATGGTTACGCCTTGCGTGGCGTACTCAAGTGCGGTGACGGCCACGTGTGGCTCGTTCAAGACCTCGGTTTCCCGCAACCGTGCTTCGATTCGACGCGCAGCTTCTTGGGTGGTCAGCCCAGCCACCGGAAGCACTCCCCCCACGGGCAAAGCAATGTTGCCACGCTCATCCACTCGAAGCTTGCCAGAGAGCTCCGGGGTATCAAACACATTCACCTCAAGCAAGTCACCACCTGAAATCTGCAAGGCATGTGCAGCCGTCGGCGATTCAGTTGTGGGAAGGTTCGAGTTCACCGGCAAGACGCGCTCTTGCGCAGCGGCCGGCAGCGCGCCGGAGGTTGCGACCAACAGAATTGCCCACAGTGATGTGTGTAAAGCTCTCATAATGGACCCCAGTTGGCGACCTTCTTCTCCTCTTGGTTGACGGAGCGATTGGTAAACTGTTGCTTGTATACGGCAGGATAATCAAAATACGACTCCTGGCGCTTTACCGCATTCAGCACGAAACCCACAATCTTTGTACCCGTTCGACCCAGAACCTCTTGTGCCCGCACCAGAGCCTTACAGCGAGAGACTTCCGAGCGCGCTACCAAGATGACTGCGTCCGCCATGCTCGATATCACCAGAGTGTCTGCGAAAGGAAACAACGGCGGCGTGTCAATGATGACGTGGTCATACTCCCTGCGCCATTTGGCGATGCGGTCCTGCATCCGAGACGAGGCTAGAATCTCTAGGGGACCAGCCGCCGCAAATCCCGCGGGAACAACAATCAGATTCGGAAGTTTGGAAAACGGCTGATACGGTGCTTGCAAGTCTGGCACATTCGCAAACTTATGGTCCCTGGGTGGCTGTGTTCTGAGTTGCGGGTGAATGGAGGAGCACCGCATGTCCGCGTCGACCAGCAAGATACGCTTGCCGCGCTGGGCCAATGCTGTGGCCAAATTGCAACTAACGGTTGATTTACCTTCGCCGGACATTGCACTGGTCACCGCGAGCACTCGCGGCGGATTGCGCTTCGACGAGAGCAGAAGGATGCTGCACAATGAGCGGTAAGCCTCCGCGCCCAAGGAGTTCGGTTCGGTAATCGAGATCGCGTCGAATTTTGTGATCAACCCTTGCGGGGTCACGCGTTGCAAGCACCTGCGCCCCTTGCCGGACTGGCCTTCGAGGTACGGAACAGAACCCAGCTCCGGTAAGCCGAGCATGGCTTCCAGGCCAACGGCAGTCTTCACCGTCTCGTCGAACGAATCCAGAACGAGACTTAACATCAAAGCACCGAATAGTCCTCCTCCCAGTCCTAGCGCCAGATAAAAAGTTTTTCTCGGCTCTACCGGGGCCTCCGGCAGTTGGGCGCGATCAATGACGTTGACATACGACGAGGTCAGTCCCGTGGTGACAGCGGCTTCCTTCACTTTAAACTGCAGCGTGTCGTACAAGTGCTGGCCGGATTCCACCTCATGTTTCAAACTTGCGTATTGAGACGCGTGCTCGTTGAGGTTGTAGGCCTCAGCCTTTTGTTTTGCGAAGTCGACCCGGATCATTGCCTCAGTTTTCGCAGCGCCGTGATATTCCCCTGCCAGGCGGGCCTTGATATTTGCGCGCTCCGCTTCGATCGAGGCAGCCAAGCCGGACAGCTGTGCCTGCAATTCCCGAAGTTTCGGATATCCCTTGCCGAATTTTGCGCTGAGCAAAGCGTATTGCGACTCCAGATCAGCCTGCTGATTGCGCAGCACTTGCAGCGTGGCGCTGGGCGGGGTTGAACTAATTAGCTCAGGGTCACCCAGGACCGCAGCACGATATCTCTCCTCCTTGACAATGCGCTCCGCCTCGGCCTGTGTGAGCTCTTCATTCAGCTGCTTCAGTCGATCGGTCACGATGTTGTCGCTCTCGTTGCTTCCCAGAAGGTTGTGCTTCTCCTGAAACTCCGCCAAGTTGTGCTGCGAAATGGCGGTGCTCGCCTTGATTTCCTCCATTTGTTTAGAGAGCCATTGTGACACCTGAGCCGTTCCGTCGACACGGGTCTGAAAATTGCGCTGCATGTATGCATCAATGATGGAATTGGTGGTGTCAGCAGCTATATCAGGAGCGGAGCCGCGGAACCGGATCTCGACGATTTGCGTATTCGGAACCACCCTGACGGTCAAGTTCCTACTAAACTGATTAAGCAAGCTACGCCGAACGCCTGCTGGCAGTGCAGAAAACTCTTTGATCTCTGCGCTCATTGGGAGCGAACCGACAAAATGAGGATTGGCATAAAGCCCCAAAGCCATCATTACTTGCGCCGCAACTGTGTTGCTGCGGATAATCTCCACCTCGGTCTTAATTCGCCCATCAATGTCGGGAGACACTGACTTATCAGGATCTTCCAGCCCTAAGCTGGAGGAGCGCATCGGATCGATTTGCAGCCGCGCCACTCCCTCATAGACGGGAGTCTTCATGTACGCATAAATCGCCATCATGCATACCGAAAACAAGGTGCACCCTAAAATCAGCCACTTCCGCTTAGCGAGAGTGCGGCCTATATCAACAATCGAGAGGTGAGTATGGCCGAAGGTACCGGGGGTGATGGCAGCCCGCGATGCTGCAGACAACTCATGACGCATTTGCAGCAACGTGATTTGTTCGTTTTCAGACATCGCTATTCCGTTTCCCACCTGGATGCCAGTTGCGCCGTGGCTTTGCCTCAGAACTCATGCCGCTCCGGTACCGCGGAGCACAGCGGGCACGGTCTTAGCAAGAATTTTGAAGTCGAGCCACAACGACCATTTGTCGATGTATTGCATGTCCAGAGCCATCCATTGCTCAAAGGCAATGGAATTTCGACCATTGACCTGCCAGAGACAGGTGATGCCGGGCTTCACGCTAAAGCGGCGTCGGTGCCAATCATGTTCAAAGAGCTTGTAGTCGCGCAACGACATCGCGCGCGGCCCCACCAGACTCATCTGGCCCATAAGAACATTGAACAGCTGCGGAAGCTCATCCAAGCTGCTCTTTCGCAGCACCCTTCCGAGCGGCGTGATCCGCGGGTCGTGCTTGATCTTGAATGCCGGACCTGACATCTCGTTCATCGCCAGCAGACGGTCCTGCATTTGTTCGGCGCCGACGGTCATGGTTCGGAATTTATACATTTTTAATTGTCGTTTGTTCAGGCCTACACGAGTCTGGCTGAACAGGACCGGGCCCGGCGAAGTTAACTTGATAAGCAATGCGATCAGGCACAAGGACGGAGCGAGAGCAGTCAGCAGCAACGTCGAGCCCACACAATCGACGATCCGCTTGATCACCGACGGCCAAGCTTCCGTAGAGCTCGCTACCGACAGGACGTGGGAGCTTTCATCGAGATCTTGCTCTTGCGCCGGGGAATGCTTGAGATTAAACACGTTCGAGTCAAACCGAATCACAATTCCGTGCTGCTCGCAAAGCGAGACCAATTCAGCCGCGTGTTCGTAATAGGAGCGCAGGGGCAGGAACATCGCAGCTTCATCTACGATATTATGACGAAGAAACTCAGCCAGGCCGGGAAAGGCGCAGCACCGCTTGTTGCCTGTAGCGACAAACGCTTCCGTTCCGCTCCAATCGTCGTCCACAAACCCTACAAGCGCGTAGCCCAGCTCAGGACGCCTCGCGATCTGATCCGCGAACTCGATGGCACGTTCGTTGGTGCCCACAATCATCAGGTACCGGGTATTTCTTCCGCGCCGCCGCAGGCTGAGGAGGAGCGAGCGAGCTGCCATGCGGCCTGACACCATCGTGCATGTGCAACAGACCCAGAAGGAAAACAGAAAGGCCATGTTGACCATTCCGATCCGGAACACCCGTGCGCACAGAAACAGCAAAGCGGTGACCAGCGATGTTACCTTACACACTTGGACAGCTTCGCTGCGCCGTTTGGTTAGCCGCTTGGAGACATAGAGTCCACAGACAATGAAGCTATTCTGAAATGTAAGAAGGAGGAAGGCAAATAGAAGGCAATTGCCGAGCGTAATACGCACGCTCATGACTCGCTCGAAGGTCAAGGCATGAAGCGAGGAATAGGCGATAACTCCCGCCGCAACCATCGAGGCCACGACCGCGGTCAAATCGAACAGTTTTAAGATGCCCTTTAACAATCTTCGTTTACTTGGAATCATGGGCGGCCTACTGAGTGAACCCGGATGGCGAAGTTGAACCACGAGATTGCGCATCGCTTACCGTCTCCATCGACGTGTCGGCAAGGAAGAGGTTATGCGGCTTCGATTTGATAGCCTGCCAGTCGGATCGACAAGGACCGTTGAATGAGTTGGATAGAAACCACCAGACTACGATCTGAATTTTTCTCTTGCAGTATGCCCTCGACCCCGTGAAGGCTGCCGCCGCAAATTCGAACGCGCTGGCCAACGTCGAGAAAGGGATGGATTTCGAAGGAGCTACCACGACTGACTAAGGCGCGGACCGACTCGATCTCACTTTCCGGCACCGTACTCCCGGTGCCGCGCGCGCCCACGAACTTGCTTACGCCATTGGAGCGCAACACCCATGCCCGATCAGGTGTGGTCGCGTGGATCCGTACGAATACGTAGGTCGGAAACAGCGGCATTTCAACCGTGCGAAGTCGGTCGCTCCATTGATGCTTTGCTCTTGAGAGGGGAAGAAACACTTGCACCTCTTTCCGCTCAAGTTCGGCCGCTACTTTTCTCTCATACCGCGGCCAGGTTTGAATTGCAAACCACGACGGCTCTGCTCGCTCCTGGTCTGCAGTTCCATAAAGTAAAGCGGGTGTAGCTAAAGCTGGTGTCATAGACGTTTCATAGACGTTTTCCAAAATGTTTGACGGCCATGGTTGGAGACAGAGCACGGAAGCTGAGCTCTGGCGATTGCATAGCCAGCACATCTATCAGGCGGCTTTGAATCGCTTTGATCTGTCGCACACGGCGGTAGGCGGAGCTCCGCCAAGAACAGTCACTGACGTATTTACTGCAGACCGGAACCGCACTTCTGAACGTTTGTGGACACTTCTTGTTTGAAGAAGGACACTTCTTGTTTGAAGAAGAACCCTAGGTCCACCGGGGGGGAGGGACTTGTCGCACGATATTGGCTTACTGATTGAATTGTCAAATAGAAAATTTCTATACATCAAGGCGAGTAAAAGACTGCATCTTTGTTGACACTCACTGACGACGCGAGGGCTTGTCCCGTACTCGCCCGCATCTGACTGTACATATTGACTTTGTAGTTCGGTTGTACGAACAAGTTCTGACATTCGCTCACACTGCGAATTCGTTCCTACCCTCGATGTAGGTCTGATGGTTTGCAAACCTTCGAGTTGTTGTCACGATCGCATAACCGCCGCGTTAACATAACTGTAACCTGACCTATGCCCAGCTTCCTGATCTGAGTGCAAAAACCCGCTGGGTGTCGCTAATGAGGTCCGCTTGCAAGTTTTGATAGGTGAGCGAGATGACAGATCAGGTGCTGTATTTCGTGAAGACGATTACTTGCCCTGCGTCTCCGGGTACGCGAACGGGCAGCACGTCCTACTGACTCAGAAATGGAAGCAATCTGTCGACGGCCTCTTCGAGTGAGTGGGCGACTGCATCCGCAAGTGCGAGAGCCTCGTCTCCCCCAGGTTTCCTGGTCGCCGCTTCTCCTTCGATATAGATGGTATGCATCCCCATCCGAGAACCGGCCTGGATATCGGGTAGAGAATCGCCTATAACCAGACTATTATCTTCTGAAACGCTGGGGAAGTCTCGGATCGCTTGTTCGAGCAGCCCCGTCTCCGGCTTTCGGCATTTGCATGTTTGATGGGAAGGATCGTGTGGGCAGTAATATATGGCGTCCACATGAGCACCCTCGGTAGCGAGCTCTTTCTGCATCTCTTTATGTAACTGCGTCAATTCCGATTCAGTGAATAAACCTAAACCGATAGCTCGCTGATTTGTAATGAGGATGACTGTGAGTCGGCAGCAATTGAGTTTTGCGACGGCCTTGGCGGCCCCAGGCAATAACTCCAGATGTTCCCGTCGAGTCACGAACTGGCCTTCGGGAAGTTTTCGGTTGAGGACTCCGTCGCGATCCAAAAAGACAAATTGGATTCGAGCTAGGGCATGTAAACCGCGATCAAACTTCGCACCTTTGGCGTTATTCTGAATGGGAAATTACTCCTCGTGTAGGGACAAATCACACTCCCGATTTTGGGTCCGCATCGAACCGTCACACATCACCACAAGGGCCACATAAAGAGAGGAGATGTAAATCCGAAAACTTTTATGAAACATTTTTAAGCCCAATTCATGCACTCGGCGACGGCCTCCACTCAGCTCTCCAGTCGTATTGCATGGCGCGGACATAGCCCCCGACCGGCTCCACGTCGAGGTTGTAGACGCTCATGGCCAGAGACCGCTGAATCAGCTCGATCGAGATCACAAGTTTGGAAGCAGGGTCGCGTCCGATGAGGACGCCCTCGATGCCGTCGAGTACGCCGCCGCAGGAAGGGCTCGCGCTAGAACCCGGGCGCGTTGCTTCCGAACCTTCGGGTTAGATTCGCTGTCTTGCTCGATGAATCGCACTCCCTGATGCAAGACTGCCGAACCACGCGGTAGAGCCGATGTCGAGCTTCTCCCATCCGTGCGAACAGGAAAACTGCCATTTGGATCACACCAGCCAATGCCGCAAGAGAGGCTCGCGCTGCCGGTCATTAACAGCTGGCGAAGCAGTGGAATACTAAAGTTTCCCCAGACTGACGAAGTCTGGGATTTTCATTCAATGAATCTGCATCTTCTGATCCGACATTCTCGCAGGTGCAACTTCGGCGCTCCGCACGCCGACCCGTTCCACCATCGACGCATCGACCTCCACCGCTACCGATCGCTGCAGCATTTCCACCGACACCAGCATCTTATACGTGCCTTTCTTGCGAAGCAACAGACCGTCCAGGCCCGCAAGTGGGCCTGCCGTGAGCCGAACTCGATCGCCGCATCGCAGAAAGGGGTGGGGCTCCAACTTGAGGCAGCTTCCAACTGCGCGCTTTATCGCCTCAATCTCAACCGATGAAATCGTAGCTGGCCGCTTGGCAAACCCTACGACGCTATACACACCCGGGGTTGCGAGGATCGACTGCCAGCGCTCCGATGGATTCTGCAAGAAGACATAACAAGGAAAGAGTGGCAGAGATAGTTTCTTATCCCGATCTTTCCATCGATGGATGGCGGTATATAGAGGCAGGAATACTTCGAAGCCCTTGCCACTCAGCGAGCACACGACATTCTTTTCGTGCTGATGACGCGTGTAGAGGGCGTACCAGGCTTGAGAAGCTTCCAGCGTCGAGTTCGCGTCCAGAATTTGCGTCAAAGCTTCGCCCCTGTGAGCTACACGGGTAGCTCCCGGTTACTGCAAAGATTGGAGGTTGCCGATCCACCCTGCTTCGGTCCTGGAAACCTTGCAGTGGAGTATTCTCAGAGTATTCGCTGAGCTTCTTATACCCGAGCCTGTTACCACGTTGGACGAAGCTGCAAGAGGTGCAACAAGAGGTGCAATAAGATTAAACAACATCGCAATTCCTCACAAGATCCTGAAACTCTCAGGTAACGGAGTACTTACTGCAGCATCTTCCGGCGCAAACTACACTGGCCCGTGTAGTCCGGATTTCTCTAGGACCACTTCACCCAGTTGCATGAGGTGATTTGGGCAGGTCTTTCTGAGTAATCAGGCATGTTCGCATTCCTGTATTCTGCATGTGCTTGAGCTAGCTTTCCTACAAATTCAACATATCTTCCCGCCCTTCAGTAAGGCTAGCTCATTTCGATTTAGTTAGCTTGCTATCGGGCCGCGCCGCTTGTAAACTGCGAGAAATCTTTTGCCTTTCACCGAGGTGAACGTGTCCATCGAAGGCGGCGCATACACGACGGTTGTCATTGCGGATGCCCGGCGAATGGATTGCCAACTGTTGACGCACGCGATTCAGCGCAATAGTCATATTCGAGTGATCGGTTGTGCCACCAGTTGCGCCGAGGTTATTTCAGCGGTTCGCGAGAATCAGCCTGATGTAGCTGTGGTCAGCACAAGACTTCAGGACGGTGCTTTTGCAGGCCTGCTGGCATTGCCGGAGTTGCTTGCGTTGCAGCCGAAATCTCGCGTGATTATGCTGCTCGACGAAGATAAATCTGAATTGGTTGTGGAAGCATTTCGCCATGGCGCCCGGGGTATTTTCTGCCGTACCGGGGGATCTGCCGCGCTGCGCAAGTGTCTACAGACAGTGCACGATGGTCAGATCTGGGCAAACAACAGCCAGTTGGAGCACATCGTCGGAGCAGTGACGCAGGTCCCAACGTCCAAGTTCAGCAAGATCGAAATGACCGCGCTTTTGACCAAGCGGGAAGAAGAGGTCGCGCGCCTGGTCGCCGCTGGCCTGTCGAATCGTGAAGTCTCCGAAAAACTCGGGCTCAGCCCGCACACGGTAAAGAATTATCTCTTCCGCGTCTTCGAAGCCCTGGGCATCTCTAACCGCACAGAGCTGCTGCTTTACATTTTGAGCCAGACGAAACCACCCGAGGCGGTGAATAATCAGATTTCGGCCGTGGCGTACAAAGTAAGCGCCTAGGTTTAAAGTCTGACGCCACGTTCCGCAGACTTTTGCGCCGCCTGCGAGACTTTGCCTAACATGCAACGTCTTGCGGGGAGCAGTAGACGTCAAGTTCGTGGGCTCAACGTTCAACCGACGGTCCGGCCGACGCTCTTTGGCTGGCGGCGTATGTCACAACTTCCACCCGGCTGGACATGCCAAGCTTCTTAAAAATTCGGGACAAATGATTCTTGATCGTGTTCTCGCTCAGCTTCAGTTCACGAGCGATCTCGCTGTTGGTGTGGCCTCCGGCGAGCCAACGGACCACTTCCTGCTCCCGATTGGAAAGCAACCTAGCGCCTTGACTATCCACCAGCCGGGTCGCCGGGGCTGTCGCCAGCGTTTCCAGCAGGAACTCAAGCTGAGGGCCGTTCACCCAAAGCTGGCCTTCGTGCACCTTATGAACACACCGGGCGAGCATTTTAAGTGCATCGTTGCGGCAGAAGACTCCCCGGGCTCCGCTTCGAAAAGCTTCTACAACCAGGTTGCGCTCGGCAGAATCCAGTAGCATGACGGTGCGGGTCTTGGGAACTGCTGCCCGTAGCTTTATTAGTATTTCAAAACCTCTGCCCCGCGCACCTTCCAGGGTTTCGCTGATGATGGCGACGTCAGGCTTCAGGGACGCCGCCGTTGGGAGGACAGAGCTTCCGCTCGCATCAATGATGGCGAATCTGCGGTCTCGCCTCAACACATCAGCGATCAATCGTCCCGTCAACGGCGTGCTGTCGGCCACCAGCACGCGGACACTTCCCTTTCTCGTCAAAGATTTGGTCTGGGCCATAATGACTTCCAACGCGCAGGTTCTGAAACGACTGCCATCCAACAGCGCCTGCGATGGAGTATGTATCGTCCACTCTTCCGGGACCATTTGCGATAGCCCATCTGTGCCCCGCCATGGCATTTTTGGGGTACACCATCTTCTGGTCACCACTCGAATCTTAAGTGTTGAGCTCGACGGCACCACTGGAAATCTCTGCTTTGGCACGGAACCAGTTCAGCAGCAACTCCTCGTGCGCCCGTAACATGCGAGCTACTTTCTTCATGGGTTCCAAGCGGCTGCGCATAGCCCGGACACACCAGTAGTCGAGAAAAGTTCTGGCCCCAGAGCAGGGGTCGGTAGTGCCACAGATGTTGAAAGGTCTCCTTCAGGTCCCAGGCCCGTGCCGTCGCCAGTTTGCTGACCAGCAGCGCCTGCAGTTTTTGCCGGGCTCGCCCCGGTACCCTACTGCCACAGCGCAACAACGTCCAACGCATGTGCTTGAGTCGCTCCGCCGCTGCCTTGCCCTCGGCCCGCAACCGGGTGCTCTCCCCCCGCCGCACTTGATCCACCGCCTGGTTTAGGTGCGTCGTGATATGGAAGCGATCGAGCACATGCAAAGCCTGACTGGCCTCTGCCGCCATCACGATCAAATAATAATAATAAGGTTGCCACATATCGCTACACACAAACCGCAACCCCTTCATCACCTCCGACCCCAAGGCCTGCAAGCCGCGCCGCAGTGTGGCCTGCGTCCGTCGCCGCCCTACCCATAACAGTCGTCGGCAATGACTGTCGATCTGATAGATCACGGTGAGAAACTGCTCCGCCCGCTTCCCTTGTCCCCAATGGATTTCGTCAATGCCGATCGACCACACCTGCTGCAGTTGCCGCTGCGCCAAGCCCCACTGCACAAACCATTCCACCGAGCGGTACACCGCTTCCCAACTGGTCTGGAACACCTGGGCCGTCTCCCGCCAGCTCAGCCGCCGCGCCCAGCGCGCCAAGAACCCCATCATCGCCCGCGTGACCGGACGTTTGCCTTCACTCCACGGGAATCTGTTCCACCACCACTCCATGCTCTGCGCATTCCACCCGCCGCGGCGCGTACCGGAAATGGGTGGGGATTCCCCCCAGCGGAACAAATAGCCAGCACCGCTCCGCCAGTCGATCATAGCCAGGGGCCGGCTTCTCACACTGCGAGCACCGACCTGTACTGGATTCCGTTGTTTCAGATCTTGGAGGCGCGAGGATTCCAGGTCTTTCTGGTCAACGCCCATCACGTAAAGAATGTTCCGGGGCGCAAGTCCGATGTTTCCGACTGCCAGTGGCTGC
>Ga0182024_10002903_pt1 | contig 41728 bp, 42 predicted proteins | sample P32metaG_FD_120480 | JGI IMG/M metagenome (GOLD analysis project Ga0182024, IMG submission 120480) | Permafrost microbial communities from Stordalen Mire, Sweden - P3-2 metaG (Illumina Assembly) | ecosystem: Environmental > Terrestrial > Soil > Wetlands > Permafrost | place: Sweden: Stordalen... | reverse complement strand
TCGCTTGGATACGGTTTTCTCTGTGTCATTCCCCAGAATTACCGTGCTGAACAAGCATCGGTGAATAACCACCCTGATGACTGCGGCAGATCAGGTCCAAAGATCGTAAACAGGCTCTAAGGGTGAAACTTCTTGACCGAGTGCCTTCGATTTTGAGACCCTGGGGAACCCCTGAAGAACTCCACAACGCGCATCCCGCTTGAGTTAGATCCTGGATTGACAGATAGGGCAGGAGGGACGGAATGCTGGCCCATGTCCGAGGAATAAGAAACTGGGTGCCTCAGATCCCGCTTTTCTCATGCACTTTCTATGCAAAACCGGCAGCTGCGCCGCTACAATCGCTACGGCTGGCCCCGTAGGCTTGCCCGCGTAATCCATCTCCGCAGCCCGCCGCACAGGAATCCCGGCGCGCTTGCCGTTAATCCCTGTGAGCTGCCATTGCCACTTCCCCCGCCGCGCTTCCCCAGAAACCCGGCAGAACGCCAACCCCACATCGCCCTTCCCCAAAGGAGAGAATCATGGAACCGGAAACCACCGACCCGCAAGACGCCAGCCACCACAAGAAACCCACACCGCCAACTCCTCCCTCCCCGCCTGCACCACCCACGCCGCCGCCCGCCCCCGGCTCCACGACCTACACTCTCCTCACCGAGCCTGACCAGGGCCTTACCACCATCTACGACCTGCTCTCCTCGGCCAAGAAGACCATCGACATGACTATGTACGAGCTCATCGACACAAAAGTCACGACGATTCTTACCACCGCCGCAGCCAACGGTGTCACCGTCCGGGTCATCCTCGATCAGAACAACGAGAAAGCCAACAATACAGCCGCCTACAACCTGCTCACGGCAAACAAGGTCTCCGTCCACTGGGCCAACCCCGCCTACGCCTGCACCCACCAGAAGACCATCACGATCGATCAGGCTACCTCGGCCATCATGACCCTCAATCTCACGACGGAGGACTACGCCACCACCCGCGACTTCGCCGTTATCACCACCAACCCCGCCGATGTCGCTGCCATCGAGACCACCTTCAATGCCGACTTCATCGACGCTGCCATCAACCCGCCCACCGGCAGCAACCTCGTGTGGAGCAACTCTAACTCCCGCAGCGCCCTCACTGCCCTCATCGAGGGAGCCGCCAAATCTCTGCTCATCTCGCAAGAGGAGTTTGACGACACCGGCATTCAGACCCTCGTCGAAGCGGCCCTCAGGCGCGGCGTAGCCGTCACCCTGGTCCAGGAAAATGCGGGCGGCAAGTACTCTCCGGTTCTCAACTCCCTCAAGAGCGCTGGCGCCGTCATCGCCACCTACAGCTCCCGCACCGGCTATTACATCCACGCCAAAACCGTCCTCGCCGATTACGGCACGGCGCAGGCCGCGCTGTTCGTCGGCTCGGAGAACTTCTCCACCGATTCGCTCGACAAGAACCGCGAGTTGGGCCTCATCTTCTCTGACCCTGCCTGCCTGGCCGGCGTTGAAGCCGCCATCACAAAGGATTACAACGGTGGAACCAAATTTTGAGCCGCCTCTCCCGCTCTGATTCGGTCCATGCGAAATACGCAAAGAAGTCTGCTGCCCTTCTTGCCGCAAGAGTCCGCGAGGACTTTTTGCGGCAAGATGGCGAAGATAATGTTGCAATTCGATTAAATAGATGTTGCAATTCGATGAATCTGGATCAATAATTCCCTCTGGCGGTTGAACTCAGCCGATAAAACTGGTTGCTCTTCCGCCCGATTCCTTCGTCAGGAGGGAATATGAGTGGATCAAATCCAAGTCTCTGGCTGCTGGTTGCCGCGGTCGCCGCAACCCAATTCACGGCCGTCTTCGCACAAAGCCTCACTGAGGCTTCAGCCACCATCCCGCCAACCCAACTGTCCGCTCCGAGACCTCAGCCCACCTCTGAGCAACTCGCCGACGCCCTCATGATGCACCAGCGCTACCAGGCTGCCATCGAGGCCTACAAGAAGGCCCCCAGCGATTCCCCCAGCGTGTGGAACAAGATGGGCATCGCCTACCAATTGATGTTCAATCTCGACGACGCCGCCCGATGCTACCAGGCCTCCCTGAAGATCGATCCCCGCAACGCTACCGTCCTTAATAATCTTGGCACCGTGTTCGACTCCCTCAAGGAATACGGAGCGGCGGAGCGCATGTACCGCAGAGCCCTTCAGGTCGATCCCAACTCCGCCCTCGTTGAAAAGAATCTCGGCACCAGCCTGTTGGCTCAGCACAAGTACAAGAAAGGCTGGGAAGTCTACAAGGCAGCTCTGGCACTCGATCCAAATATCTTCAAGCACAATTCCGGCGTCACGGTCGACCATCCCGGCTCCATCCAGGAGCGCGGCGCTATGAACTACTACCTGGCCAAGGGCTGTGTGCGCGCCGGCATGAACAGCGAAGCCATCGACTACCTGCGTATGGCGGTCAACGAAGGGTTTACCAATTCAAAGAAGATCGCCGCCGACGGCGAGTTTGCCGCCCTCCGCGGCATCCCGGCCTTCCAGCAGCTCCTCGGCTCCGAGAGCACTCCGTAGCGGATCACCCCGTCGTCTTCCGCGGCGTTTCCTGCGTCTATTCAGTAGGGGAATGTCGCTTCATGCCCCCTGGAATCCCAAGGTTGGAGTCCCGATGATACCCCGCTCCTTATCTGCAATCGTCTTCTGTCTCGCTCTCGCCATAGCCGCATCCGCTCAGAATGTCCCCAGCACTTCGCCCGCCTCTCAACCCGCAGCCCCATCTCAGGGTTCCGGCGGTTGGCAAGGTGGCCAGGGACAGCGCGGCGGAGGCCGTGGCGGCTGGGGCGGCGGAGGGGGAATAATGGGCCGCGGGCTGCTCGGAACCGTCACCGAAGTGGCCGCTGATCACTACACCATCAAGACCGACGCGGGTGAAGTCTATATCGTCCACTTCAGCGCCAATACCCGCATCGTGAAGCAGTTGGCGGGAACGCGCGAGCGCGGTGACCGAGGACAAGGCGGAGAAGGCGGCGAACGCGGCGGCAATCCCCCGCAGCCGATCAAACCAACAGACATCAAGGTGGGCGACGCCATTGCCGTCATGGGCGAAATCGATGCCGCTGCCAAATCCGTAGGGGCGGCCGTCGTGGTACAAGTCGACCCCGAGCGCGCCAAACAATTCCGTGAGATGCAGGCAAACTATGGCAAAACCTGGCTAGCGGGCAAAGTTACGGCCATCGACGGTGTCAAAGTCTCCATCCTCGGCACGGTCGATAACGCCCCCCACGTCGTTATGGCTGACGAAAATACCACCTTCCGCAAGCGCCGCGAACCTATCACTCTGGCCGATATTCAGGTAGGCGACACAGTCCGAGTCGAAGGCGCTCCCAAGGATGGAACCTTCCTGGCAACCAGTGTCAGCGCAATGGGTGCTCAGGGCCCGCCGCCGACCGTTCCTCGCGACGCCCCGCCTTCACCCCAATCCAAATAGCCCAGCCCGGAGATGATGAAATTCTGCTCCTGGTGAGCCGAAGCGAACAGCTATCGAACGTTTTCGAGACTACGCTCGTATAAGCTCTCAGGCTCGGACAGGGTATGTAGGTTCGGGATGGAGGAACAATGTTCCAACCGAACACTCTGGTAGCAATTGTCTGCTTGCTGGGATTCTCGTCCGCCCCGGCGCAGCAACCCTCGCCCCCGGCATCTATCCTGCGCCTTGACGGAAGCAGTCTGACGTCGACAGAAATCGACGCGACGATGGCACGGCTCATGAAGGATGCCAACGTCACCGGCGCAGGCCTCGCGGTCTTTCACAATGGCAAAATATCCTATCTCAAAGCCTATGGCCAGAGCGATACCGAGAAAGGCTTGATGCTTACACCGGACACAGTTATGCCCGCAGCCTCGCTGAGCAAGGCTGCCTTTGCGGTTGTGGTCATGCAACTGGTGCAGAAGGGCGTCCTCGATCTCGATCTGCCCATCCAGCGATACTTGCCAAAGCCCCTTCCCGAATATGAGAAGTATGCCGACCTCCAGGGCGACGACCGGTACAAGAAACTTACCCTGCGCATGCTGTTGAGCCATACCAGCGGCTTTCCCAATTGGCGGTGGTTCGAGGATGACCACAAGCTCAAGATTCACTTTGAGCCGGGCACGCGCTACGCCTATAGTGGTGAGGGATTCCAGCTTGCGCAACTCGTCGTCGAGACGGTCACCGGCAAATCGCTGACTGCACTAATGGATGAAGATCTATTCGGTCCTTTGGGGATGACTCGAACCAGCATGATTTGGGAGCCGCGGTTCGAGAGCGACTTTGCCAACGGTTATGACGAACACGGGCATTCACTCGGCCCGCAAAAGCGTTCCAAACCGGGCGCTGCCGGTTCCATGCAGACCACTCTGCATGATTACGCAACCTTTTTGAGCGCGGTCATGCGGTTCCAGATCCTGGACCCGAAAACTTCAGCGGAAATGTTTAAGCCTCAACTGAAAATCCACTCCCTGCATCAGTTTCCGTCGCTTGCTTCCGAGACCACCACCGTACACGACGCGATTCAATTGAGTGCCGGTTTAGGTTGGGGGCTCTACTCCTCTTCCTATGGAAATGCCTTCTTCAAAGGCGGATATGACGATGGATGGCGGCATCAGGGCCTGTGCTTCAGCAATGGCGACGGCCTCCTCATCATGACAAATAGCTCCAATGGCGATGGAATCTTCAAACCAGTTTTCGATTCGATCTTGGGGAAAACGTCGTTCCCCTTCGATTGGTAGAGCTGTCGGCTCTTGAGCCATCTAAGTCACTCTCCATTCGTATTCTGATGTGAGTTTGATGAGCTCGGTGCAAGCTGAGTGGGTCTCGCTTCAGATCGTGCTGTCATATGTTCCCTGATCTTTGTCTCCGTTCATCCCCTCATTCTCGCCCTTCATCCGCTTTCCCAACCCCTCGTCGGGAACCCCGCGCCAGTTCATCCCGCCCGGTCTATCTTCCAAAAGAAGAGAAAACTCTGCAAAGGGAGCGGCCCCATGAATGAACTAGCTGCAATGGATGCACTCGTCCGAGTCGAAGCAGTCTCCCGAAAATTCCCCCTGGACCACAGCTTTGTCACCGCCCTCGACAACGTAACCCTGAGCGTCGCGCGCGGCGAGTTCCTGGCCATCTCTGGACCCAGCGGCAGCGGCAAGTCCACCCTCCTCAACCTGATCGGCTGCATCGACAAGCCAACCAGCGGCAGAATCCTCATCGACAGCGTAGACACGTCGAAGCTGAACCCAACCTCCGTTACCGCGCTCCGCCGCGAAAAGATCGGCTTCGTCTTTCAGACCTTCAATCTCATTCCCGTCTTCACCGCCGCCGAGAACGTCGAGTATCCTCTGCTCGTGCAAGGCGTCGGCAGCAGCGAGCGCCAACAGCGGGTCGCGGCCGCTCTTGAAAGCGTCGGGCTCTCATCGCGCGCCAATCACCGCCCCGATCTGCTCTCGGGCGGCGAACGCCAGCGCGTAGCAGTTGCCCGTGCCATCGTCCATCGCCCCGCCCTGGTGCTTGCCGACGAGCCCACGGCCAACCTCGACACCCACAACGCCACTCATCTCATCGACCTCATGCACGACCTCAACCGCCGTCTCGGTCTCACATTCCTTTTCTCCACTCATGACGCGCGCCTGCTTGAACACACCGACCGCATCGTTCGCCTCTGCGACGGACAAATCCAATCCGACACGCGCGCTTCCGAGTCTCTAACTCCCCAAACCGCACTTGATGGAGCCAGCCATGGGCAAGTTCTTGCTGCTCGCCTTTAGAAACGTCTTCCGCAACCGCCGCCGCACCATGATGACCTTGGCCATGGTTGGCGGAGGCGTCGCCGGGCTACTGCTCGTCGGCGGCTTCTTTGCCTTCATGTTTTGGGGACTCCGCGAATCCACCATCAATGGCGGCTTAGGCCACATCCAGATCTTCACCGCCGACCATTTCAATCGCGACGAAGTCCATGTTCTCGACACCGGCATCGATAACTGGCGTCAGATAGCCGCAACCGTCAAAACCGGCGGCCATGTGCGCGGTGTTGCCCCGCGCATCGACTTCTATGGCATGGTTTCTAACGGCGACAAATCCTCCGTCTTCATGGGCAGTGCCGTCGATCCTGATGCCGAGAGCAGCCTCGGATTCAAAACTCGCTTCGCTTCTGGCCGGGATCTTAACGGCAAGCCTGGAGGAGAAGTCGAAGCGCTCATCGGGGCTGGTTTGGCAAAGTCGATGAACGTCAAAGTTGGCGATGGGCTGACGCTCCTTGCCATGACTTCCGATGGAGCCCTCAACGGCGTCGATGTTCAGATCGTGGGCATCGTAAACTCCGGCGTGGCTGAAATGGATGCACGCTATCTCCGTATCACGCTCGCCTCTGCGCAACGTCTTCTGCAAAGCGGTCGCGTCACCAACCTCGTTGTAGGTCTCGATAGAACCGAAAACACCGATCAGGTCGCGGCGGAGTTAGCTCCCCGCCTGCGCGGCCTGCCCCAGCAGTTAGTCCTCAAGAAATGGATTGACCTGGCTAACTATTACAAACAGGTACGCTCCCTCTTCAGCATGATCTTTGTCTTTCTGGGCGTCATCGTCTTCTTCATGGTCCTCATGTCCAGCGTCAACACGCTTCTTATGACCATGTTTGAGCGAACCCGCGAGATCGGCACCATGCTGGCGATGGGCACGCCCCGCGCATGGATTGTTGCGCTGTTCATGCTTGAGGCCACGCTCATCGGCGTCCTTGGCGCTGTCGCCGGTGTTTTGTTCGGCAATCTTCTCGGCATTCTCTTGAACCACTCCGGCATCCATCTGCCGCCGCCCCCGGGCAACACGGTGCCCATGGCCTTCAAGGTGCTCCACGAGCCTGCTCTCATGATCGGCTCCTCGCTGTTGGTCATCGCCTCGCTGGCGCTTGCATCCATCGTCCCGGCGATCCGTGCGTCCCGGTTGCAAATCGCGGAGGCTCTCGCTCATGTCTAAGATCAACCGGATATTCCGCGCATTTCTACTGCTCTTCTTCGTCGGACTTGTCCTCACGTGGACGCTTGTGAGTCATGCCGCAACCACGCCAGCCAATCCCGACGCCGAAGCCTTGCTCAAGCGCTCCGACGCCTACCGTAACGGCTGGCCCTCCTATGTCGCGCATGTCAAAATCACTAACTACGAATCTGGTAAAGCAGATGAAGAAAAACTCTACGAAGTCTCGCAGAAGGGAACTGAGAAGACTTATGTCGAGTTTCTAAGTCCACGCGAAAAAGGCCAGCATCTGCTCATGCTGGGCGATGATATGTGGGTCTACCTGCCCGATGCCAGCCGTCCGGTGCGCATTACGCCGCTGGAGCGTCTCTCCGGCGACGCCTCCAACGGCGACGTGGCCCGCACCAACTACGCGGTCGATTACACACCCGTCTATCTGCGCACAGAGAAGGTGGGCGCCGACGATTGTTACGTCCTCGATCTCGCCGCCAAACGCAAGGGAGCGACTTACCAGCGCATCCTCTACTGGCTGCGGGTTCAGGACGCGCGCCCGGTCAGGGCCGAGTTCTATCTCACCTCCGGCAAGCACATCAAATCCGCCACCTTCGACGAGTACCTTCAAATCGGCGGCAAAAGCCTGCTTCGCCGCCTGACACTTTACGACGAAATCCGCCATAACTCCCACAGCGTCCTTGAATACTCAGGCTCCGCGCCGCGCGACCTTCCCGACAAACTCTTCTACCAGGGTCGGACAGATCGCTTTTGACCGTAATTCATCATTTGAAAATCGACCACGAAAGGAAACTGATATGATCGGCACCAGCCTCGCACTCCAACGTTTTGCCGCTTTGCCACTGCTTTGCTGCGCCCTGCTGATGGCGCCCGCCGGCCAGCTTGCGGCACAACAGCCACAAACGACCCCCACTCCCACACCCGCGCAAAGTAAGTCCACGCTCACAGTCCACATCAATGGAATTCGCAATACAAAAGGCAAGATTCACATTGCTCTGTTTCGCGATGCGAAGGGCTTTCCATCGGACATTGCCAGCGCCGTAGCGGCCCAGAAGCTTGAGATTGCTCCTCAAACCCTGAGTGCAACCGCTGTATTTGCAGACCTTCCGCAGGGCGTGTATGCCGTGTCCTTGTTTCACGACGAAAATCTGACCGGCAAACTCGAGTACGATGCCCAGGGAGTTCCGAGGCAAGGCTACGGTCTCTCAAATAACCCCGATACGAGCCATGGCCCGCCGACTCCCGAGCAGGGAAAATTCCAGCTAAATCAACCGGAAGCTACCATCGAAATCAAGCTTGTATATTGGCAATGACTCACTCACTTACCATCCATTCGGGTGCCCCAGGTCTCGCCTATGAGACTTGGGAGAGCACTAAGCTCATCCATCCTTCTCAGCCGTTTCAATTGGGTCAATCCCACTGAATGAACCGTCAATTCCTCATCTCGGCAATCCTCCTCGCGACCTCAGTACAAATGACAGCGCAGGATGCGCCGGCCCCAGACGCGCCCCCTCAAGAGTCCCGCTATGATTTCCGCTACACCATTACCGCCATCAACGATGCCACGTTCTATAGCAACCTCATCCCGCCGTTGCCTGCGCAGACAAGTCAATTGCTCAACGATCCTTCGGTCACCTTGTTTCAGAATCAGTTACTCCTCGAGCCTTCATTTACTCTCCGCTACCGATCTCGTTGGACCGTTGCATCGAGCGTGGTCGGCCTCGCCGATAGCCATGGCGGCCTCTCCGCAGCAGACTTCGATCCGCCTGTGGGCAGCCCAGCTGTAGCGGCGCTTGATGCATCTCTCGTGCCCTACACTGGCACATTCACGCAGTTACGTGTGAAGGAGACCTACGCCAGCCTCTCCGCTGGGGACTTCGATTTCATGGCGGGCCGCCGCATCGTGCGCTGGGGTACGGGCTACGCTTTCACCGCCACCGGCGTTCTCGATCCGCCGCGCATGCCCACCAATCCCACTGACCGCCTCAATCTCAATGAGGGCCGCGACATGGTCAAGGCCGATTATGTTCACGGGCCGCACGCCCTTTCGCTCGCATGGTCCAGCGCAGCCCTCGCTCCCGCGGCTGCAAACCTGCGCGATACCACCGCCTTCCGGTATAACGTTCTGGTGCACGGATTCGATACTGCGCTGATCGCAGGCGACGATCGCGGCGGAGACGTCTTCGGCGGTCTCACCTTCACCCGCGTCTTCGGTCAGGCCTGGGAACTGCACGGCGAGGCCGCATGGCGCGAGCATGAGGCCATCCTCCTGGGCGGAAAATACACGACCCACGCCGGCGTCACCTTCCTTGGCGAGTTCTACACTCCGCCCAATATCCCGTACTATCGAGACATGACCGTATCTCCTCTCGCCGGACGCCAGAGCTATGCGTTTTTTACCGCCTATAAGAATCGTCTCCGCGAGCTGCCCGGCTGGAAGCAATGGGATCTGTCCGGCGCGGTAGTATCCAATCTTAGCGACCACAGTTACACCGCCATCTTTGACGCCACTCGACGATTCGGCAGCCGCTTCTCTTCCTATCTCCACATGGAAGTGCCCGCAGGCAGCGCAACATCGGAGTATGGCGCTACGCCTTACTCCGCGGCCACATCCGTAGGAGTGCGATTCCAGCTATGATTTGCGATGCCAATCCGTCCGTGCCCGGTCTCCCCGAAAACCGCGCGCAATCCCGGAACCCCGCCGCTCACCTCCTGCGCGCGATGTCGATTACGGCCGGCGCGGCGCTCTTGATCGTTGTGCTGCTTCTCTCTTTGGGCAAGTTCCGGCTCTCTGAAACCGGCCGCACGCTGTTAACCACGTTCGTCTATACCACTCTTATCGCCTTGCCTTCCATTGTGCTGCTAACTCGCATATCTCATCGCTATGCCGAGAGATTCCCCCGCCTGATCGTGCTCATGCATGCAGTAGTCCTGGTTTGTTGCGCAATCGTGGGCACTCTCGGAGCCGGACTCGTCTTCCAGTTCATTGGATTTGTTCCGCGCAGGTGGTATTGGCACGACTTCCGGACTGACGTTCCCTTCAGCATCGTCATCACGCTCTTGATTGGGATGAGCATTTCAACCTACGAGACCTTGCGCTACAAGCTCCAGGCAGCGGCGCTCGAGCTGCGCACCCGCCAAGTCGAGCAGGAGCGCGCCAATAAGCTCCTCGCCGAAGCCCGCCTCTCTTCGCTCGAGTCCCGCATCCATCCCCACTTCCTCTTCAACACCCTCAACTCCATCGCCGCACTCATACCCTCCGACCCCGCGCGTGCCGAAGATACGGTCGGCAAGCTGGCCTCATTGCTCCGCTTCTCGTTGAACGCCAATCAAACCGGCCTCGTCCCGCTCAGTGCTGAGCTCAAAATCGTTCGCGACTACCTTGAGATCGAGAAAACCCGCTTCGGCCCGCGCATCCGTTATGAAATCGCGGTTCCCGACGATCTTTTGGACGCCAAGGTCCCCCCACTGGCGCTCCAATCCCTGGTTGAGAATGCGGTCAAGCACGTCGCCTCGCAGCGGGTTCAGGGAGCCGCAATCCAAATCACTGGCTCGAAAGATTCCGGCCGCATCCGCCTCGAAGTTCGGGATGATGGCCCCGGTTTTTCGCTCGAAGCCATCACGCCGGAGCATGGTCTCGGCAATCTTGTCGCCCGCCTTGAGCTTCTCTTTGGCCCCGCCGGCCAGCTTCAAGTAACTCGTGAAAGCGAAAAGACAGTGGTTAGCCTGTCCTTTCCCGCATAATTGATATGCCCATGGAAGCGGCTCCGCTGCGCGCCTATCTCGTCGACGATGAACCGCTCGCCATCGAGCGCCTTAAGAGGTTGCTGGCTAACTTCGATGGGCTCTCAATCGCCGGCACAGCTACCGATCCCACCCAGGCCCTGGCGTATCTCAACGGCGAATCCAGCCAGTCCATCGACGTCCTTTTCCTCGATATTCAGATGCCGGGCATGAACGGCTTTGATCTGCTGGCGCGGCTCACAGAGCAGCCCTTCGTCATCTTCACCACCGCCTATGACGAATATGCGCTCCGGGCCTTCGAAGTGAACTCCATCGACTATCTCGTCAAGCCCATCGAGGCCGCCCAACTGGCCCGAGCGCTCAAGAAGCTCGGCCGTCTCCGCCCCGTCCCGAAACCGGGCTGGCAACGCGATTCAGCCGCCCTGCTCCAGGAGTTAGCCGCATCGCTTCGCGGCCAGCTCCCCGATTATCCTCGCCGCATCGCTTCCCGCGTCGGCGAGCGCATCTCGTTTCTTGACCTCGATGCGGTAACTCATTTTGTAGCTCAGGACAAGCTCACCTATGCTGTCGCCAACGGCCGTCGTCACGCGGTCGATCAGACCGTGGCCGAACTGGAACGCCGCCTCGATCCGTCGCGATTCTTCCGCATCCACCGCTCCGCACTCGTCAATGTGGATTGGATTCTCGAAGTCAACTCATGGTTCGCCGGCAAAGTGATCCTCTCCCTCAAAGATCCCACGCGCACCCAGTTGCCCGTGGCCCGCGACCGCGTCCGCTCTCTGAAAACGCGCCTGGGAATCTGACATGTTTCGCACCAGCGGAGCTGGTGGACTTACCACCCCTCAACCAACGGAACGAAGTGCTTCTTCAGCCCACTCCACTGCCTGCGTATAGCAGTTGACGAGCTGTGCCTCATTCAGGCCGTTGGCTTGAGCTGCCTCGTCGCAACCGGCCCAGTCGCCATACTCATGGAACTCCAGCCATCGCAATAGAAGGCGCTCGGGATTCGCCATGCCTTCAAGTGCCCGCCGTATCTCCAGCCGTAGCGGAAGCGCAGGAGTCAATTCTTCCATCGGTAAGCGCAGCATCGCCGGCAGCAGACTCAGCATCCCCAGCAAGTACTGCTCGGTCGGGTCCAGCTCGCAAAGCGGCGCGGCCAGTTCGCAGAAGCGCCCTCGCACAAAAGCCATCCGCAACACCTCCGGTGGCTCGTCGGAACAAAGCTCGCTGGTGATCGCCAACGTCAAAATCCGCCGGAACGTTTCTTCGCCTATCGCCAGCAGCGCCGATTGGATCGAGCTCACCTCTTGCCGCACCGCGCACATCGGCGAATTCACAAGCCGCAGCAACCGGTAGGTCAAGGACGCGTCGCGCTTCACAAGCTGCGCCAGCTTGCGCAATTCGATCAAGTCGGCGCGCAGCAGTTGCAGAATCTCGATTTGAGAAAGGCGATTGGCCGGTACCTTCCGGTTCTTCATCAGCACCGGCCGGCAAAAATAGTACCCCTGAAAAAGCGTGAAGCCCTCCGCGCAAGCCTGCTTGTACTCCTCCTGCGTCTCCACCTTCTCGGCAACCAACGCCACTGTCACCGCCCGCAACCGCTTCAACAGCCGCTCCCGCTCCCGGGGCCCACTCAGAACAAAATCCACCTTGATGTAATCAGCTAGTTCCACTAGCGGACCCCACTTCGGCTTGAAGGTGAAATCGTCCAGAGCCAGCCGGAATCCCAATGCCTTCAGCTTGCGGCACGCTGCAATCAGGTCAGGCGTCGGCTCCAGGTTTTCCAGGATCTCCAGAACCGTCATGCTGGCCGGAAGAACATGCACCAGCTCCTCGGTCAGCGACTCCCGCGTGCAGTTCACAAAAGCAGGCAGCCCGCCGGTCAATCGATCCATCCCGAAGATCACCGTATTGTCCAGCATCGTCCGCGTGGCCAGATCGCCGTCTCCGCGAAAAGCCGCCTCCGGCCCGGCCCGGAACAGCAATTCGTAGCCATGTACCCTGCCGCGCTGATCCATAATCGGCTGCCGCGCTACATAGCGCAGACTATCCGCAGGCTCCGGCAGAGTAACCGCGTCATTTTTTGACGGCATAACCTGTGTCGCCATACGGGCCTTCCCGTACGGCTTATCGGTCGGCCGCTCTCAGAACATGAAACTGTGTTCCGCCAGGACAATTCCGCCCCAGGCCTTTGAAGATGTGCCGTCAGCCGCCCATAAACATCCCGCCGTTTACATCCAGCACGTGCCCCGTGATGTACCCGGCTCGATCCGAGGCTAGAAACGCAACCGACTGCGCAATCTCCGCGTCCGTCCCTGCCCGTCCCAGCGGAATCGCAGCCATCATCGCTGTCCTCTGCTTTTCGTCGAGTACTGCTGTCATTGGCGTCTCAATATACCCTGGCGCCACCGCGTTCACGGTAATTCCCCGCGATGCCACCTCGCGCGCCAGCGACCGTGTCAGACCGATCAGCCCCGCCTTGCTCGCGGCATAATTCACTTGCCCCCCCTGGCCCGTGCGTCCCACCACACTCGATATATTCACAATCCGCCCCCAGCGATTCTTCAGCATCGGCCGCAACACCGCCTGCGTTAGCAGGAACGCTCCGGTCAGGTTCGTCCCCAGCACATCGTCCCAGTCGGCCCGCTTCATCGCCATCATCAGCCCATCGCGCGTAATCCCGGCGTTGTTCACCAGAATCTCCACCTTCCCGAACTGCCCCAGCACGCTCTTTGCGGTGGCCTTGATCGATTCCTCGCTGGACACATCCAGCGCAAATGCTGTGGCCTGACCGCCAGCTGCCTCAATCTCCGCTTTTACCTCGGCCAGCTTCGCCTCGTTCCGCGCTGCCAAGGCCACTGTTGCCCCTGCCCGTGCCAACTCCACCGCGCATGCCCGCCCGATTCCCTGGCTAGCCCCCGTCACCAGCGCAATTCTCCCCTGCAAATTACCCATATATCTCTCTTTCCAGCACGGCGCACACTCAATCCCGCGCCCGTCCGTCCCTCATTATAGGGGTGTGGGCGCCGGAGTTTTGCCTGCTGCAAGAATCCCCATCGCAACCCGATTCGGCCAGCATGAATGATTACCCGCTGCGGTGCCATGTGAGGTCCTACCGGCTTAAGTCCTGAAGATGGAGGTGGTTGAACCTCTAAATATCACTAAAGTTCATAATTCCTTAGTAACTATTACTTTAGGGAACCAAATCGGTAGACTGCACCCGAGTTGCTTACGCCACCGGGACAAGCCTGCCCGATTCGGCATGATCGTCCCTTTGAGCGGATAGCACTCCACGTGAGCGCCTGAGCATACGGGAAGTAATGATGGGGGGCTATTCCTCCTGCACACAGAAAACAGCTTTGGCAGGTACACGGATGCAAGAGTCCAACTCCGCGTAGCCCCGAACCGGGTCAGTTAACATCGCCACATGAACTATCCTCAAACGGGCGCGATATACTCAACTTTAAGCCCGTATTTTTCTCCGGGAGTCTCGATTAACCATGTATAAATTTGAAGGTGTGTTATGCGCGTTGCTGTTGTGCTTCGCAGGATTGGTCGCATACGGTCAGGACTCATCCAGCAAGCAGGATTCGCCCAGCGCACAGGACTCCCCGCTCAAGGTCGAGCTTAAGCCGGCACAGACGACCGTGAATAACTATCAGTCTTTTCAGGTAGCCACTGCAATCCGCAACACCGCCACGGCAGAGCAGTTGCTCGACGTTTGGTCTTGCTCTTATCCCACCCAGTGGACCTCTGACAATCCAAATGTTCACATGAATTTGGTAGCGTGCAAAAAGAACGACCTCTTACACCTGAAAATCGCGCCCGGTAAGGCCTGGGAAAAGCCATTGTCGATCCGAGTCGAGCTTGCTGCCGGCGATGGTCAGCCTGAATCGGTTACTTTTCGAATGGGCTTTAAAAATGCAACTTTCGTAACCGGCCAGCCGAATCTTCCCATGTGGAGCGATCCCGTAACCATCACCGTCACTAAATAGTTCCTGCCGCCGTCCCAGCTTATTTATGGCCGTTTCCTTCCCGCCCAAGGCTTGGTCATCCTGCCCTTAGCATTCCGAGAAGCGTGCCATGCGCAACAGCCAACTCGCACACTCTATCCGTCGTAGACCTTTCCACTCCCAGACAATCTCAGCCCCGCCAACATCGCTGCTGGCATAGTGCCGAAAGCTCAACCAATGCCCACAGTTCCGGTATCCCCCGTCTGGTTGCGCTGTGCCGGTTGTGGCGCATAGCGCAGTTCTCGCGCCGTTCAACTCGACATGCGTTGAAGAAAACATAATTCCCAGGCTGCGGGAAATCGCATCTTCCGTCTTGAACCATCATTACAAATAGTTTCAAAGTTTGCATCGTCTTTGCGGATGTTTTTCTTTTTCACGCAGGCCGGAAGATGAACATTCTCGGGCATAAAGGCGTATCCATTTGCAAGAAGGGCACGCGAGAAACCTGACTTCGAGAGACCGCTCAAACAAGTCTAACGCCATTGAGTTGAAGGGTTGCTTAGTGCTCACTTCAATGCCATAGGTAATGTATTGGCATAACGCCCAAGAGTAACCACTTGAAGCCGGATCTCATAATTTATTTGCAGCGACTCTGAAAATATGCATAACGCTATTTGTCAAAGACACATCAGTCGAGTATCTTAGTTTAAGGCAAATGGCTGACCCTGTATTGCGTTGCAATGCTGGATGCACGGGGATTGGACCACTTAGCGGCTTGAATCAGGGAGGAATAATAATGGGAGTATCGGAAATTCTGGCATCGGTTGATCGCGAGATCGCGCTCTTGCAGCAGGCACGCGCATTGCTGGCTGGTACCGCCGCACCAGCGGCGAAGAAGAAAGTGGGCAGGCCCAAGAAGATTGTGGCGCCAGTTAAGAAAGCAGCAGCCGTTGTCTCGGCCCCGACAAAGCCCTCGAGAAAGAAAAAGAGAAATCTCTCGCCTGAAGGGCGCAAGCGCATCGCCGAGGCCGTCAAGCGGCGCTGGGCCGCTCAGAAGGCCGCTGCCTCTAAGTAGGCGGCAAACTCCATTGCGATCGCGGGTTGGCGCAGGCCGATAACTCAAGGTAGTTTCGCCTCCGCTTTGGCTGCACTGCTGGCCACAGCGGAGGTCGGGTGTTTTGCGTTCCGAGGTTGGCTGCATCTTGCCCGTTGAGCAAGCGTGAGCCGCTTTTCTTTTCGGCTCGCGAAATAGCAGATTGAAAATCCGATTTTTATGTAGATGAGTTATTTGTCCGTCTCTATCTCCATCGAAAAATCCGCAGAGAGATCGCGAACGGCGCAACAAACCATGCCAGCAATATCCCCACCGGAGCAAGGAGCTGCCCGAGGTTCATTCCTTGCAGCATATTACCGCGCAGCGCGTCGATGGCCGCGGTGAGTGGCAGCGCGCGCACCAGCGGCTGTATCGCAGCCGGAAAGCGTGTGGCTGAAAAGAAGACTCCGGACAGAATCCACATGGGTAGCATCACCAGATTCATCAATTCCGAGACGGCTTCTGTGGTTTTGGCCCGCGAAGAGACCAGCAATCCCAGCGCCGAGAAGGCCAGGGAAGTCAGCACGCACAGAAAGCCCAGTTGCAGCAGCGAACCGCGAAACGGCACTCCAAATGCCACGCGCGCAAAACCCAGAAACACAAGAATCTCGACAACCAGCATCGCCAGGCGCGACAACAGGAACGACGCCAGATATTGCCAGCGTGGCATGGGCGAAGCCACCAGCCGCTTAAGTAACTTCTTCTGCCTGGCCTCGACGATCGCGAAACCCAGCCCCCACATCGCCGACCCCATCAGGTTCATGCCCAGCAGGCCCGGCACCACAAAGTCGATATAGCGCGAGCCGGTCTCATGTACCAGGTCGTTCTCTGCGTGCATCGCCTCACGTCGCCCGGCAGCCGTTTGAATCGCCCGATCCGCCAGCAGCCGCGCCGTTCGCGCATCGGGATTGGTGTCGTCGAATTTGTATGCGACCCCGTCCGGCTTCTGGATTGCCAGCAGCAGAATGCTCCCTGTCGCCAACGCGTGAGTGCCGGCCGCCTCGTCCATCGTCGTCGCCGCCAGCCCCTTGTCCGCGGCCAGAGCCTGCGCTAGTTGCTGCGTGGTCGCGCCTACTTGCAGCACATCCGCGGGCCGGTTGCGAAAGGCGATGCCCAACCCCACAGCCAGAAGAATCGGAAAGATGAAGATCCAAAAAATTGCTTCCGGCTCGCGCAGAAATAACTTGAAGCGCACGATTGTCAGTTGATACAGACTGCTCAGCTCCAAGTTATTCATCGCGCAGGTTCCTTCCCGTCAGGCGCACAAATACGTCCTCGAGCGTCGCCGAGTGCGTGCGAAACTCGCTCAGATGCAATCCATGCTCATTCAGCGCGGCAAAGATGAGTGGTACAGCCTTGTGCAGTTCACTCACGGAAAGCTGATGCAGTCCCGCATCCACGCGCACTGACTGCACGCCGGGAATCGCCTTCAGCATCGCCGCATCCACCTGTGCTCTGGGTGCCCCAGGTCTCGCTTCTGAGACCTGGGAATCGTTCGAGCTGGCAACGGCAAACTCCACAATGTCTTCTCCGCCCACCGTAGCAATCAGTTGCTGCGGAGTCCCCAGCGCAATCACCCGCCCATGATCCATGATTGCTACCCTGTCGCACAGCCGCTCCGCTTCCTCCATGTAATGCGTAGTCAAAATAATTGTCCGCCCCGCCTGCTTCAGGTGGTCGACCAGGTCCCACAAGTGCCGCCGCGCCTGCGGATCGAGCCCCGTCGTCGGTTCATCCAGAAACAGCAGCTCAGGATCTCCGACCAGCGCGCAGGCCATGGCCAGCCGCTGCTTCTGCCCGCCCGACAGTCCGCCCACGCGCGCGTGACGTTTCTCCTCCAGTTGCGCCGTCTCGATCGACTCATCCACCGAAGTTCCGTGCTTGAAAAAACTGCGAAACAGCCGCAGCGTCTCTTCCACCGTCAGCTTGTCCGGAAACTGCGTCTCCTGTAGCTGAACGCCAATCCTCTGGCGCAGCTCACTGGCCCCCGTGCGCCAATTCAGGCCCAGCAGCTCCACCGTCCCTTCATCGGGCGCGGTCAGACCCTCGCAAATCTCGATGGTGGTCGTCTTCCCAGCTCCATTCGGCCCCAGCAGCCCGAAGCACTCGCCTCGCGCCACATCCAGGTCAAGACCATCCACTGCCTGCACATCCGCAAAGGCCTTCTTCACCCCGCGCAGCAGCAGTGAAGGGCCGTTTGCCTGCGCACCTGTCCGCGGCCCGGCAGCCAACTCAACCGCACTCCCTTGATCGCTCATCTCTCCCGTCATAGCCACAGACTATCGCATTTCTATTTCAGTTTCATAAGAGTCCACGGCCGGTCTTAGCAAGGCAAAAACAACCCCTGCGGTTCTACGAAGGAGTTTCCCTTCATCCGCCCTCCGAGTAAACTATATGTATGGCGGAGATTCAGCGCAGAAAAACACCCACGGTCAAGATCGGGCAGGTTCGCGTCGGCTGGGAGGTTCCGGTCGTCGTCCAGTCCATGACCAACACCGACACGGCGGACGTTGCGGGCACCATCGAACAGGTCGCGGCCCTGGCCCTGGCCGGCTCTGAAATCGTTCGTGTCACGGTCAACAACGAGGATGCAGCGGCAGCCGTGCCGTACATCGTTGAGGGTCTCGAAAAGCGCGGTCTCCGCGTTCCCATCGTGGGCGACTTCCACTACAACGGTCATCTGCTGCTCAAAAAGTTTCCCGCTGCGGCGCGTGCGCTCGCCAAATACCGCATCAACCCCGGCAACGCGTCCATTGGCAAGAAGGACAACGATAATTTTCAAGTCATGGTCGAGTGCGCCGTCGAAAACCAGAAGCCAGTCCGCATCGGCGTCAACTGGGGTTCCCTCGATCAGGCTTTGCTCACGCGCATGATGGACGCGAATAGCCGCCTGCCCGAGCCTCTGCCCGCCCGCGAAGTCATGATGGAAGCCATGGTGGTTAGCGCGCTGGAATCGGCCAAAGCAGCCGAGCACTATGGCCTGCGCCACGACCAGATTATTCTTTCCGCCAAGGTGAGCGGCGTCCGCGACCTCATCGACGTCTACACCAGCCTCGCCGCCCGTTGCGATTACGCACTGCACCTCGGACTGACCGAAGCTGGCATGGGTTCGAAGGGCCTGATCGCGTCCACCGCCGGCCTTGCTCCGCTGCTTTTGGCGGGTATCGGCGACACCATCCGTGTCAGCCTCACGCCTAAGCCAGGCGGCGACCGGACGGAAGAAGTTCTGGCCGCGCAGCAGATCCTGCAATCGCTCTCCATCCGCAGCTTCAGCCCGCAAGTGACAAGCTGCCCCGGCTGTGGCCGCACCACCAGCACATATTTCCAAGAGTTAGCCGAGCAGATTCAGAGCTACTTGCGCACCTCCATGCCCGAGTGGCGCAAGAAATACCCCGGCGTGGAAGAGTTGAAGCTCGCGGTCATGGGCTGCGTCGTCAACGGCCCCGGCGAATCGAAGCACGCCAATCTCGGCATCAGTTTGCCTGGCACCTTTGAAGAACCCAAGGCACCGGTTTACGTGGACGGCAAGCTCTATACCACTCTTAAAGGTGACACCATCGTCGCCGAGTTCAAGCAAATCCTCGACAATTACGTCGAGACCCACTACGGGCAGGGGGCGAAGAGCGAGGAGTTAGTGGGGGCGCGCTAGTTCTTCCCGCATCGACTTCGGTGGCGTAGAATCACTAGACATGAAGACCGCAGCATGTCTTGTTCTTACATCGGCAATTCTCTCGATTGGTCTGTTTGCGCAGACGAACCCCACCAAATACTATCCGTATGAGCTTAATATTTCGCCTGGAGTCGCTGAGAAGCTGCTCGTTCACAAAGTTGATCCAGACGCTTGCCCACACATCGCAATGGCCGCTCATGTCATTGGCACAGTAGTCGTAGCCTTTGGCATCGATAAGAATGGGAATGTTCTTCGTCCAACTGTTTTCTCTGGCCCTGCGATGTTACAGAAGCCGGTCCTGGATGCTGTTCGGAAGTACAAATACAAGCCCTATCTCCTGAACGGCCAAGCTGTCGTAGTGGGCACATCGGTTTCGGTCCAAATCGACACGGTTCGCGATTGCCATATGAATAATTGATTTTCGACGTAGCTTCGACCCCAAGGTACACCGCCAAACCATCCTTTTTTCCCGATTGCCAATAATTCCCAGAGTGTTATTCTGGATTCCCGCAGTCTGTTTCCCCAGTTCTTGCATGGAAAACCAGCAAAACCGGAACCCCTGATCTCAGCACCGGGAGGGTTTTCAATTGTTGCGCATTGAGATTCTGAAACGAGTTCGGGAGTTGGAGGAGCGAGTTCATATCCTCGGCGGAGTGCTTGCGACCCTGTTCGTCGTCACGCTGCTGGCCGAGTATTGGAGAACCCGTGGGGAAGCGCCCGAAGGCATCGTTCTGGAAGTTCTTCACTGGACATTGATCGCGGCGGATATTGTCATTGTTCTGCTCTTCGTGGGAATCTTCTTGTTTCGCCGCTTCGGCATGGCCAAAGCCTCCCGGACCTGGTGGCGCGTGACGAAAGATAAGGAGTTGAACAAGAAGATACAGGATTGGTTTGCCGCGGACAAAGGAGATCAAACACTCCAGACAACCCGTTTCTGCGCGGAGGGCTGCATTGGGGATCTTTGTGAACTGAATTACGACGCATTCAAAGATACCGTCTTCGCTGTGGAGAAAGAAAAATTATTGCGCAGGAATGCGGCCTGGCTCCGCCGGAATCGCCGCATTTTTATGTTGATTCTCGACCCTTTCAATCCCGATCGTTACATCGGTTATTCCGCCATGTTGCCGCTGACCGTCGAAGGCATGCAGTCCTATCTCGACGGCGCACTGAAAGATGCCGACATTCCTCCATCCCTGGTGGCCAAAACCAGAGCTTCCACCGGCGGCGTGCTGATCTTTGCTATTTATTTGAAGGAAGAGTTTTCGTTCCAGAAGTCGCAAGCCTCGCGCAACTACTCCATCTATTTCCTGGCCTGCGTCCGCCGCCATGCGCAAGTTCTGTTTCCAAAAAGCCCGAAACAGACAGGACCGTACCCGCCTATCTACGTTCAGACCGAGCATCCCGCAATCAGAAAGCGGCTGGACGATTACGGGTTCGTCGAAACCAAAAAGCAATCGGCGGATGGCTTCGACATACTTGTCCTCGAGCATCCTTTCCGCCATGCCCGCATGGAGTCCATCCCGCAGTACATAGAACCGGAATTGCCCCCGTTGCAGACAATCTCACCGGAATTGGATCCTGCAACGGAGTCTTAGAGGCGCCGGGAGCTTTGATTTGGTTTGTTAATCCGCGGCTATTCTGAGCGGCAGTCTGATTTCTCCTCCACGGCATTCTCATTCAGCGCAATCTCGAACCTATGCCCGAAGACTTTGGAATTGTCGATGTATCGGAAGAAGACAGGCCGCAGCGCATAGAGGCTGCAACGGCTGATAGCTGTCTTGAAGACCGCGCCCAACTGAAAGCGTTCGCAATAGGCCTTGATCGGGGCGCGCCTGCGTTCCGGGTCGACGATCACGGTGACTGAGCCGCGCAACTGCACACCGCGAATCTCTTTCCAGTTGTCAGTATGCCGGTAGATCGTTGCCACGGCACTCGTCGTTCGCTTCAGGTTCTCGCTGTGCAAGCTCGTCTCCGATGAAAGCCAGAAGAGAGTCAGCTCCTCGTCAGCAATATAGAAAAGCGGCGTCGCGCACGGCTGGCCATCCTTATCGGTTGTGGCCAATGCGAGCGTGCTCTCTTCGTGCAGCAGGGCGGCGATCGTCTTCAGTTGCCTGTCACTATCGCTCATCGCAACCACTCCTCGTGGTTCCATCGTACCCCTCGCTCAGCCTCTGATTCAGGCGCAAGACGAACCCGCCATGGTCATTCTTCAAACCTTCACGTGCAAAACCGGGCCGGTTTGGAAGAGAATAGAGTTGGATGAATATTTGAGCAGGATTGAGGAACGCTTGAAAGCGATGCAGATAGAAATCCCGAAGTGGACCGCCCAGCAGTTCGAGCGGCTGGTTCTTGAGAGCAATCCAAAGGTCGCCGTCTTCGATTGCGATGGAACGCTGTGGGGCGGCGATGCGGGCTCTGGCTTCATGGTGTGGTCTCTGGATCAAGGCCTGGTTTCGCGCTCAACGAGCGATTGGATCGACACCCGCTACCGTGCCTACCATGCCGGCAAAGTGAGTGAGGTGGAGATATGCGGTGAAATGGTACAGATATACGCCGGCCTGCGCGAAAAGGAACTGCGCGCCGCGGCGGCACAGTATGTCGAGGAGTTTGTGCGGCCCTTGGTATTTCCGGAGATGGCCTCGCTGGTGGCTGCTTTGCGCCGGGCCGGAGTGGAGCTTTGGGCCGTGAGTTCCACCTGCCGCTGGGTAGTTGCCGAGGGTGTCCGCGACTTCGGCTTCCCCGAGGATCGCGTGCTGGCCGCCGAAGTCCGCGTGGTCGATGGCGTCATCTCCAGCGTCATTGTGGACGTGCCCACCGACGAGGGCAAGGTCGCATCGCTTGCGCGCGTGGGTCTGACCGTCCCGGATGCTGTCTTCGGTAACTCCATTCACGACCTGGCAATGCTCAAGATCGCGCGCTACCCCTTCCCAGTCAACCCCTCGCCTGCGTTAATCGAGGCAGCTGCAAAAAACGGTTGGGGCTACTTCCGGCCACACGCTGCCGAGGGCGTAGTGACCGTTATTGGCGGGGAATAGCGCCATGGTCGTGAGATCGTCGCTTTCCGCGTGGCCGCAAAGCGGTTTTTTCAGCGCGGCCGCGAAACGGGCTCCCTCCGGTTCGGCATCCCGAATCAGGCGTTTACACTGGAAGTGTGGATGAGTCCCAGCTAAATTCCAATAGCAAGCCTTCTGGCCCCGCCCTCCGTTTCGTGGTGGCTGCGCTCATCCTCCGCGAGGGGCAAATCCTCATCGCGCAACTCCGCCCCGATCAGCCCATGGCCTTGCAATGGGAGTTTCCCGGCGGCAAGATTGAGCCCGGCGAAAGTCCCGAGCTGGCCCTGGCCCGCGAACTCGACGAAGAACTCGGCATCCAGGCCACTATCGGCCCCCTGGTCACCCGCATCCGCCACAATTATCGTCACGGCGGCGCAGTCGACCTCCAGTTTTTTACCGTCCGCGAGTTTACCGGCGAGATCGTAAATCACATCTTCAACGAATTGCGCTGGGTGCGCCTTGAAGACCTGCCCGATTACGACTTCCTCGCTGCCGACCGCGCATTGATTCGCGATCTCGCTGCCGGCAAGCTGCTATAAGCCTTACCCCCGCAAACCTTGATAGACCGGCTACCCTTCCGGAGAGCCTGCGTGCTGTTGATGTCCGCAAGGAATATACTTGTCTCAATAACCCATGCGACGCGGCGTGAACTGTCTGTGCTACAGACTCGTGCGCCAAAACACTCCGGAAGCCATCGAAGGGGCGACTGGTTTGTTGTAGTTCATGGTCGATTGGTTCAGCATGAATCGCCGCCCTTGTGTCTTTCTTTTCATGAAAGAGGAAAAAGATGATGGAAGTAAAGATTTCACATCTCGACAAAGTGAAGTTCGCCATTCAGTCGCGGTCGCACTCGATCGTCTGCGATCAGCCGGCAGAGAATGGGGGCGAAGACTCCGGCATGACGCCTCCGGAACTCATGCTTGCCTCGTTAGGTTCCTGCGCGGCGTTTTATGCCGTTCAGTATCTAAAGGCCCGCAACCTTGCGGATACAGGCGTTGAGGTCACAGTGACCGCTGACAAGCTAATGCATCCTGCGCGGCTTGGCAATTTCTGCGTTCACGTTGTGTGCCCCGTCCCTCTCACAGAAGACCATACGGAGGGACTCATGCGCTCCGTGCACCACTGCCTGATTCACAACACGCTTTTGAGGCCGCCAGAGATCAAGATCGAGTTGGCGATGGCCGAACCTGTCGCAGCCCACAGCTGACTTCTCGGGGAAGGGAATCGTCGTTTGCCGAATCAGCGGGCGCCTTGCTCTCTGTCTACGAAAGCATATAAGGCGCGCGCTGCGGACGCGACAACATGCTATTTGCCTCATCGTCGTTTTTGAACCGCTCCTTCGTCGGATCCCAATAGAGCCTGCGCTTCAGCACCATCGCCATATCGTGAATGAGACAAGTCGAACATGCCCGATGCCCTAGCTCCACAGGAGAGATCGGTTTCTCGCGGCTGATGATGCAATCCAGCCAGTTGCCGTGCTGTTCCTTGCTCTCGTATAGGTGAATTTCGTCTGGCCCAATCACCGACTTGATGATCTTCGGATCGCTCGATGCCAGCGCGGTCGCATCGTTCAGTTTCGCCACCGGATCGCTCTTCGTCACCTGCTCGTTGCCGCGCGAGACGAAGATCCAACCCTTGGTTCCATAGAACTTGATGCCGTTCGGGTAATCCCCGCTCACACTCATCTGAATACCGTTGGCATACAACGCCTCGGTCTTGAACGGCCCATGCACGTCCCATAAGCCATGATCGGGAAACTCCGCGTGGCCCCACACTTCGATCGGCCCGGTGTACTCCGTATTCATGCCCCAATGCGCGCTATCGATGTGGTGCGCCCCCCATCCTGTAATCATGCCCGCGCCAAACTGCCTGCAGCGCAGCCACCCCGGACGATCGTAGCCCGTTTGCGGATGCACCCGGTCCACCGTGTAATACACATACGGCGTCTCGCCCAGCCACATCTCATAGTTGAACCAGTCAGGCGCAGGCATGGGGGTCTTGTCGCCCCCGGCGGGGTCGCCCGGCAAACCCACCTCTACGCGCTGCACATCGCCGATGCGGCCGTTGCGCACCAGCTCCGCGGCATACCGAAATTGCACGGTCGAGCGTTGCTGGCTCCCAATTTGCAGAATCTGTCCGGAGGCCTGCACGGCATTGCTCAGCGCCCGCCCCTCGGCAATCGTCAGCGACGCCGGTTTCTGCAGGTACACGTCCTTGCCCGCCCGCACCGCATCCACCCCGATCAGCGCATGCCAGTGGTCCGGCGTGCTCACCACCACAGCGTCGATATCCTTGTTCGCCAGCAGCTCGTGATAGTTCGCATATCCCGTCACACCGTCGTAGGGCTTGCCCGTCTTGGCCGCATAACGATCGTTGACAAACTTCTTGCCATCCTCCACGCGATGCGCATCCAGGTCGCAGACCGCGACAATCCTTGCCCGGTCATACTGCATAATCGATGGCATGTCGTGGACGCGCGAAATGCGCCCTACGCCAATAGCGCCGATATTGATGCGCTTGCTCGGCGCAAACTGGCCCAGCACCGTCGAAGGCACAATGGTGGGAAATCCGATCGCTGCCGCCGCGCCCAATCCGGTCTTCAAAAATCTGCGCCGCGAAACGCCGCGCTTGATCGCATCCCTCATCATGCTCTCCTTCAGCTCGTGTCCTGTCTCTGAGGTTCGTTCCAAAAATACGCTGTCATCCTGAGCGGAGTTAAACGCGTTTTTTGCGCCCAACGTAGTCGAAGGACCTGCGTTTCCGTTGCTGGCCAATGCTACGGACTTCCGGGACGCACACTAATCCCGCAGGGTTACGAACTTCGCGTTCTTCTGCGCCTTGATCACCAGTTCCGCCGCCAGCAGGCATTGATCCTGATCCTGCGCAACGTGCGTTCTATTCACAATATCCGCCACAAACTGCGGCCCAAACGGCAGCGGCATGTTGTTGCAATCGATATAGCGCGCCTCTTTGCTGTCCACAATGAACAGATTGTTGCCCTGGTGCTTCACAGCCACGTTGGTATATTTGCGCACCTCGATGTAGCCATGGGTGCCCAGAATGAACAGCCGTCCATCACCCCATGTCCCCAGCCCATCGGGAGTAAACCAGTCCAGCCGTACATAACCCAGGCCGCGGTCGCCGCGCAGAACCATATCGCCGAAATCCTGAAACCGCGGACGATCCGGATGCCGCACATTGGCAACCTGCGACTCCGCCACTTCGGCCTGCGTCGATCCCGTGTAATACAGAAACTGATCCACCTGATGGGAGCCGATATCGCACAGAATACCCCCGTACTGGTCCGGGTTCCAGAACCACTCCGGCCGCCCCGTTCCGCCCCCAGCATCGCCATGGCCCTGAACAATCTGATGAGGCGCAATGTTGATCGTCTGAATCACCTTGCCGATCGCGCCCTGCTGAATCAAAACTCCGGCATACACCGCCGCCTTTACTTCTAGGCGCTCGCTGTACATAATGCCGTAGATCCGCTTGGTCTCAGCGATCGTCTTCCGCACCTCCGCCAGTTGCTCCAGGGTCGTGATGCCCGGCTTGTCCGCCAGAAAGTCCTTGCCCAGCTTCATGGTGCGCACTCCAAGCGGGGCCCGTTCGTTGGCGATCTGCGAACTGAGCACCAGCTGCACGGATGAGTCGTTCAGAATCTCATCCTGCGTCTTCACGACCTTCACATCCGGAAAGCGCGTTTTGAAAGTCGCGAGCTTGTCCTCCTCGCCGCCCCACGCTGCCACCAGTTCACCGCCGCCGCGCTGAATGGCGCCGATCATACCGTAGATGTGGTCGTGGCTCATGCCGCACACGGCAAACTTTATGTGATACTTAGGTGTTTCCTCCGCCTGCGCGGGCTGTACCGCATCTTCGACCACCCGGCCATGTTCTCCGCCCAAAGCCATCGCGCCCTGCGGCAACCCCGCCATCATCGCGACCGACCCCATCAAGCCGGTCTGTTTCAGAAAGTCGCGACGCCCTGTGGATTTCATGTTCATCTCCTCCATAACCCCAACGGAACCCGAACCAACGAACAATGCGCAATTCCAGAGGCGACTCGTCGATGAACGCATTGTCTTCCTGGAATAACTCTGGCGAGCTAGACCGCAGATCGGCTCAAACGGTATTTTACTGTCCGGCGCGGATTTATTCTCTCAGGGGGCGAATGTCAAGAGAATCTAGCCGCCGCAGGCATTGCTTAATCGTAAGACTATTGGGGTCAATTCAAGTTATAATCGTTCCCGATAAAGATATGATGGCCGGCGGCGCTTTAGCGGTTTGCCGCGTGAGAGATCTTGGGGGGATGCCGGAATTGTAATGACCGGCCGGAATGATCCTTTGCGCCCTGCCTGCCTTGCCAGCGGAGTGAACCATCCAGGATGAATTCAACCTTAAGTTCGGAATCCAAGACGCGCGGAATGAAACGCATCGACCTGGCTTATGTCGAGCTGGCGTCGAGCGAGAGCGCACGGGATATCAATCGCGATATTGTGCTGGAGATCATCCGGTCCGCGCAGCCGGTTTCTCGTGCCGACCTTGCACGAACCTCGGGCCTGCAACCAAGCACTGTATCCGCGATTGTCGAGCAGCTTATCAACGAGAAATGGGTAAAAGAAGGTGCAATCGCGCGCAGGCCCAGGGGCCGCCATCCCACACTTCTCTCACTCAACGATGAACTGGTGATTCTGGCTGCCGATGTGCGTCCCAATCAAGCTATTGTTGCGCTGCTGGATTTAAATGGACGATGCCTCGCGCGCGAGGCGGTGCCGCTGATTTCAGATCCAGAGCGCTCGATCGAAAAGATTGTCCTCTGCATGAAATCGATGCGCGCCGATCACAGTGGCCGCTCTTGTGAAGGAATCGGCATCAGTTTGCCAGGCCGCATCGACCCGGAATCGCAGCATCTCATCCTTGCGCCAAATCTTAAGTGGGGAAACTACGACATCAAGCGCTCTGTCGAAAAGAAGATGCAGCTTCAGGTCGAGCTGGCCAATGCCGCCAACGCCTGCCTGCTCTCCGAACTCTGGTCGGGCAAATTGGATGGCGTTCGTAACGCTGTGCTGATTACGGTGTCGGAAGGTGTGGGCGCCGCGATCCTCGCCAATGGACAAATAGTTACTGGGCGAAGCGGCCTTGCTGGCGAGTTCGGTCACAGTCCGATCGACCCCATGGGACCCTTATGCGGGTGCGGACAGCGCGGGTGCTGGGAAGTCTTCGCCTCCTCAAATGCCGCACTGCGCTACTACGCGGAAATCTGCCCAAACGGTAATGCAGTTGGCATTCGCGACCTCCTGCGCATGGCAGAGGAAGGAGATGCCTCGGCCATCGCCGCTGTATCCCGTCAGGCAATCTGCCTTGGCCGCGGACTTCGCCTCCTCACCGCGGCGCTCTCTCCTGAGGTGATTCTCATTGCCGGCGACATTACCAGCTCGTGGTCTCGCTTCGGTCCTATGATTCAAGCCGAACTGGAGAGCACAATGCTGGTAGGCTCCGCGCCTCGCCTGGGAATCACCAACGATCGCGAACTTTCCCGGCTGCGCGGCGCGGCGGCGATTGTCCTCCAGCGCCATTCTGGTTACCTCCGCTCAAAACCAGCGGCAGAAAAGCGGGCTCGTCGCGCGGTGAACCCCTCCTGACCGTGATATGATATAATTAATTCGTATCCAAAATAATACCTGCGCGTACTGCGAGCGTTGGACTGGTGCCAAGTATTTCCGACCTTCTGGTTGTACATTAGCGGGAATCTTTGTATCGGTGCCGGCGCAAAGCGGCAAAGCGGGCCATTGGATCAAGGGATTTTATTCATGAGAACAAATTTATTTGATTTAAGCGGAAGAGTTGCAGTCGTAACCGGGGGAACTACCGGGTTGGGCCATGCGATTGCCATGGGTTTGGCTGAGGCCGGAGCCGACGTGGTGGCCAGCTCGAGGCGTAAGGAGCAAGTGGAAAAAGTTGCAGCGGAGATTGAGGCGTTGGGCCGCCGCTCGTTGCGTGTGCCCAGTGACGTGCTCGACCGGCCTTCCTTGGAGGAATTGCACGATGCGGTGCTCAAAGAGTTTGGCAAGATCGACATTCTTGTGAACGCGGCTGGAGTCACCCACATGGCGCCTACGCTGGAAGAAGACGAGGCCGATTGGTCGCGCGTGATGGACACCAACCTGACCGGGACCCTGCGGACTTGCCAGATCTTCGGCGCGACCATGGTCGGCGCGGGCTATGGGCGCGTGATCAACATTGCGTCCCTCTCTTCGTTTGTAAGTTTCCATGAGGTTGCGGCGTACTCCGCCAGCAAGGCGGCGGTTGCCTCGCTCACCCGGTCTCTGGCCATCGAGTTGGCGCGGAAGGGCGTGAATGTGAATGCGATTGCGCCCGGCATTTTCCCCACGCCGCTGAATGGAACCTTCATTCAGGGGACTCCGCGCGGAGAAGAGTTGCTTCTTCGTACGCCCATGGGCAGGTTTGGCGAGGCAAGGGAAGTGGTCGGGGCTGCGATTTTCCTGGCTTCTGAGGCAGCATCGTTTGTCACTGGACAGGTAATCGCCGTGGACGGTGGATTCCTGGCCAGCGGCGTAAACCAATAGACTGAATTGTGGAGCGGCAATGCGATGAAGATTACCAAGGCAACTGTAAATATCACCTCGCCGGGCAGAAACTTTGTCACGCTGAAGATTGAGACCGACGAGGGCATTTATGGGCTGGGCGATGGCACGCTGAATGGGCGCGAGTTATCGGTGGCAAGTTATCTTACTGACCATGTGATTCCCTGCATCATCGGCCGCGACCCATTTCAGACGGAAGATATCTGGCAATATCTCTATCGCGGCGCTTACTGGCGGCGCGGCCCGGTCACCATGTCGGCCATTGCCGCGGTGGATGTCGCTCTTTGGGACATCAAAGGCAAGGCGCTGAATACGCCGGTTTATAACTTGCTCGGCGGTAAAAGCCGCGAGGGCGTTCTGGTCTACGCGCACGCCAACGGCAAAGACACCGATCATGCGCTTGAAGACGTGGCGCGGCACAAGGAGATGGGCTTCAAGGCGATAAGGGTGCAGAGCGGGATTCCTGGCCTGTCGTCCACCTACGGCATCTCCAAAGGTCCGGGCCGTTACGAACCGGCCGAGCGCGGGCTGCCCTCGGAGTACGAGTGGTCCAGCGAGCTGTACCTGCGCCATGTGCCCAAGCTGTTTGCGCGGGTGCGCGAGGTGTTTGGCGATGAGCTGCATCTGCTCCACGACTGCCACCATCGGCTGACGCCCATCGAAGCGGGACGCCTGGGCAAGGAGCTGGAACCGTTCCATCTCTTCTGGATGGAAGACCCGACGCCTGCCGAGTTGCAAGAGGGCTTCAAGATCATTCGCGAACATACGACGACGCCAATCGCGGTCGGCGAAGTCTTCAACTCGATATGGGATGCGCACGATCTGATACGCAACCAGTGGATCGACTATCTGCGCATGACTCTCGTCCATGGCGGAGGTTTTACGCACCTGAAAAAAGTGGCCGACTTCGCCGCGCTCTATCACGTGCGCACCGGCTTCCACGGAGCGACGGATTTGTCGCCGGTAACGATGGCGGCGGCGTTGCACTTTGACACGGCGATTCATAACTTCGGGATTCAGGAGTTAATGCCTCACACCGATGAGACCGACGCGGTTTTCCCCCACCACTACAGCTTCAAGGATGGGCTGATGGTTCCGGGCGATGCGCCGGGCCTGGGCGTCGAGTTGGATGAAGCGCTTGCGGCGAAATATCCGTATCAGCGAGCCTATCTGCCCATCAACCGCAAGCTCGACGGCACGCTGACCGACTGGTAACCGAAGGTACGCGCCTCAAAGCCGCCGCCAAGTTATCCTGAAGACACGATGACCTTGCCAGTTCAGCCGGAAGTTCCTACCCGCCGTGTAGCCGTCTACTGCGGATCGACGAATGGAAACAATCCTGCATTTCGCACTGAGGCCGTTGCGTTGGGCGCAGCAATTGCCGCTGCCGGGCTGGGACTGGTCTATGGCGGAGCCAATGTGGGTCTGATGGGCGCGGTGGCCGATGCCGCTCTGGCCGGCGGCGCCGAAGTCATCGGTGTTCTGCCCGAGGTGCTGGTCGAGCGCGAGATCGCCCACACCGGCTTGACCACGCTCGAAGTCGCGCCCACCATGCACCAGCGCAAAGCCCGCATGGTCGAGCTGGCCGACGCGTTTCTGGTGCTGCCCGGCGGCTACGGCACGCTGGAGGAGCTGCTCGAGGCCGTGACCTGGGCGCAGTTGCGCCTGCACGTAAAACCCTGCATCCTGATCAACACAGCCGGCTACTGGGACGGTCTGCTGGCCTTTTTGGATACGGCCGTCGCGGCAGGTTTCCTGAAGCAGAAAAACCGGGACCTACTGCGGGTGGCCGCGACTGCGGAAGAGGCGGTTCGGATGGTGGTCGCAAGCTGAAGCGGACCCCCATATTGCAAGATCGACACCTTAGGCTGGCCCGGGAGCCTTCACAGCGGGCCTCACATCCCAAAATATTTTTTGGATTTCTGCAACAGCCAATCGAACAGCAAGGCCCCTGGCCGCCTCTCAGCTAGTGGAGGGCAATTTGGTCGACCGCATCCATGAGACGCTTTTGGTTCTCCGCTCGCAGAGCGGAGACAGAGACGCTCTTGAGGAATTATTGCGCGAAACCCAAGCCATCCTGCTGCCCTACATCCGCCGTCTGGTGGGAGCGCAAGGAGCGGGGGATGTCTTGCAGGACGTGTTTCTCCAGATTTGCCGTAAACTGCGGTCGCTTCAAGAGCCCAGATTCTTTCGCGCCTGGGTCTACCGCATTGCGACGCGTGCGTCGTTCGCGTTTCTCCGCCGAAAGCATCTTTGGGAGGAAAGGCATGACGAAAGCATCGAAGTAGACGATCTCTCCGCGAGCGATGAGCAGGACACGGCGATCCTGGCGGCCGAGCTCCACTCTCTTCTGGACAGGGTTTCTCCGGCGAGCCGGGCGGTGCTCGATTTGCACTACCTTGAAGACTTCACACTTCAGGAGATCGCCGCAATCCTGCAACTCAGCGCGGGCACCGTCAAGTCGCGGCTCGCATACGGTTTGAAATGCATCAGAAGCGCAACCGAAAGGAAAAGGTGAATTCTATGACAGAAGCTTATGAAGCTGTTCTCCGCAAGTCGCTGGATTCAGTCGATCGCAGGCAGAAGCGGATGAAGATCATCGCCATCGCGATGGTTGTTTTCGCCTGCGCCAGTGCGGCGCTCGGCGTGGTCAATCTGCAAGACATGAGGTTGCTCTACATCGTGACCTACATGGGGCTGGTCTTTTGGACCGGCGGGCTGGCCGTAGCCATCCTCGGCGTATCGGGCCGGAATGCGCAGTTGATTCTGCAAGCCATTGCGCTGGTCTCCGAGGCCAATGGAAACGCGGCCGCGCACCCCTCGCGCGGAATCCTCGACAAACAGGAAGGATGAAGCCCGGTCATGATCCTCTGCGTAAAGGCAACTGTAGGGAAATCCGAAGATTGACACTGTGGCATAATCCCAGGTCTCATCCGCAGCGGACTAAGCCTGGGATTGCGTTCGCGCTACCGATCCGTGCAAGAGTAGCACGGATCGATCGACGCCTGGATCAGGGGCGTGTCGGCTAGCCTTGCTCCGATCACCATCCAGCGAATGGCCGGCATGTTGGCAAAGGTGGGCGTGCGCACATGCACGCGGCTGGGATTCCGCGCGCTCTCTTTCCAACTGACGCTGTACATCACTTCTCCGCGCGGAGCCTCCACGCGGCTGGTCGCCGTACCGGTGGAGAAGGCGATCTTGGCGTCGCCTGTGCTCAGCTCGCCGGGCGGCATTTTGGTCAGCGCCTGGCGAAGAATCTTGCCGCTCTCCATAATCTCCAGCGCCCGCACCAGCAGCCGCGCCTTCACGTCGCCGTCCTGCTGCACCGGCACGTCGAACTCCATCTCGGCGTAAGCCGCATACGGCGCGGCGCGACGTAGATCCTGGGGCAACCCCGAGGCGCGCGCCGTGGGCCCGACAACGCCGCAGGAGAGCGCCTTCTCGCGAGTCAGCACACCGATGCCGGCGCAGCGCGAGATGGCCGTAGTGCTGGTGGTAAAGATGGGAATGACGGTGCGCACCATCTCCCGCTCCAGCGCCTCGATCATGCCCAGCACCGCCAGCGGATCTTCGATGTCGCGATTGACTCCGCCGATGCGGTTCATCGAATAGTTGACGCGGTTGCCGGAGATTGCCTGAAGAATGTCCATCACCTTCTCGCGCAGTTCAAAGCAGGTCATGAACATGGTCTTGAAGCCCATCAGCTTGGCGGCGATGCCCGCCCAAAGCACGTGCGAGTGCAGGCGCTCCAGCTCGGCGATCACGACGCGAATATACTGCGCGCGCGGCGGCGGCGTCAGGCCGGTCAACCTCTCCATCGCCTGGCACAGAGCGAGCGTATGGACGTTCGAGCAGATGCCGCATACGCGCTCCATCAGCGCGATCACCTGAATGTAGTTGCGGCTTTCGGCCAGGTGCTCGATGCCGCGAAAGTTGAAGCCGATATGCAGCTTGGCGTCGGTGACCGTTTCGCCTTCGCAGATCAGGTCCAGCTTGTAGGGCTCTTCGAGCGCCGGATGGTAGGGGCCCATGGGAATCTTGTAGCTCATTTTTTCACCTTGTTCGCTGCCACGGCGTCGCTCGCTGCCACGGCGTCGCGCAGGTTCACTCCCGGCTTGTCTCCCTGGCGCAGAAGCAGCGGCTCGTACGCGCGTCCGATGAAGTCCACGGCGAAGCCCTCGTGAATCTCGCGCTCAATCCAATCCACCGCCTCGCACAAGTCGTAAATGCTCTCGATGGATTTTCCCGATAGCAGATAGGGAAAGCCCAGCAACCGGCCATCCAGGTCCCAGTGATACTCCAGGCGAAAGCCAGCCTCGCCAGGCAACTGGCTTGCGGTGATCGTGACAAAGCGCGCTTGCTCCGCGTTCATCGCCTTGGCCAGGTCGCGTACACTCAATGCGCCGGGGGAAAGCCAGCGCACGCCGCCCTTCTCGACCCAGGGGTCGGCAATACCCAGCTTCTGCCGCAAGCTCTCAAGCGCGCTTTGCTTTGGTAAGCTCTCGACCGCGTTCATTGTGTACCTCCAGGGGCAGCGTCAGCCGCTTGGTTGCCGGCTGCCGGGGCTGGCTTGGGGGCTGGCTTGCGGGCAACGGTGTAGGACTTCTTCAATTCGCCAATGGTCAGATATACCGGCGGGCACTCCGCATCCTGGCTTAGCGCATGGGTCTTGCAGCCTTCCACGCAGCGTCCGCAAAACGTGCATTGACCGGGATCATGGCTCCATGTAAATGTGCCTTTGCCGCTCTTGAAGTCGATGGCGCGCGAGGTGCAGCGCATCTTGCAGATGGCGCACCCTGTGCACAGCGCGGGATCGAAGCGCACCAGGCCCCTGAAGCCTTTGCTTACCTTGGGGCGCGCGGGGAAGAGCATCGTCCGCGAGCCGCCCCGCAGGTTATTCCACAGCATGGTGAGAATGTTCATGATCTCAACCTCATGAAGAGCGCGGAGGTAACGGCCAGCACCGCGAAGATCAGCGTGCACTGCCAGTAAAAGCGCACCGTAGTATCGATCGCCAAACGCGCTGTGGCGGCCGCGACCACCGACAAGAGCAGCACGACCACAAAGGAGAGCGCAAGGAAGACGAGGACGGCCAGCCACCAAATCCCGATATAGGGAGCAGCCAGCGTGGCCACCAACCCGGTAGCTGCAACCCACTCCAGACCGTGCGACAACTCCCACATCGCTAGCTCGGGTCCGGCGTATTCGGTCATTGGCCCGGAATAAATCTCCTGCTCCGCGTTAGGCAAAGAGAAGGGATTGATATGCAGCTTGGCGGGCAGGCAGACCAGGATTGCGATCACGCCAAGCCAGCGCAGCGGCGAGGCGGGTAGTTGCGCCAGAGCCTCAAGCCGGAAGGTATGCTGCGACGCGGCGATGGAGACAATGGCCAGCAGAAACACCACGTTATAGGCAACGCTCAAAACCGCTTCGCGCGCCGAGCCGATCTCGCCGAAGATGGAGCGCGAAGAGAAGCCCGCGGCGATGATGCACATCGAAGGCAACTCCAGCAGCGCCAGCAGCAGGATCAGGTCGCCCTCGAATCCGCCGGAGGAGGGAAGCACCGGCAATAGCCCAACCGCGCCTGCCGACGCCGACACCGCCATCAGCGGCCACAGCTTCATCAGCAGTCCGGCCACCCCGCTGCGAGGCGGCGTATCCTTGCCCAGCAGCTTGATGAAATCGTAGAACGGCTGCATGAACGGCGGACCAATGCGCCCCTGCATCAACGCGACAGCTTTGCGTTCCACCCATAGCAGAAACCACGCGGCAGGAACGGCGAAGAGCAGTCCGGGAAAGATGAGCAGGCGGGCGAGGGCAGTGGTCAGATTCATGGCTTAACCTCGCTCGCTGCCGGTTTGGTTTCGGACGCACATGTGCGAGAGTCGCCGCATCCTGGCCCGGCCAGGGGCACGGTGACAGGCTCAATGGGCAACTTCTTCGCGGCTCTCTCAGCAAGAATCTCAGCAGCCTTGGCTATGCCCTGGATAATGGCGTCGGGACGAGGCGGGCATCCCGGTACAAACACATCGACCGGAAGATGCTTGTTGAGCGGCCCGGCAAGGGTGCGGCTGTCGATGAAGACATTAGTCGTGGCAGGGCATGAACCGATGGCTACCACGGCCTTTGGCCCGCAAACCTGCCCGTAGACGGTCTTGATCGCGTTCACCGCGTTGTGGGTAACGGGTCCTGTGATGCACAGAATATCGGCGTGCCGCGGACTGCCTTCCAGGCGCACCCCCAACTGCTCGGCATCGTAACGCGGGGTGCGGCTGGCGATCAGTTCGATGTCGCAACCGTTGCAACTGCCCCCATTCATATGAAAGAGCCATGGGCTGCGTCGCCGGCTGTAGCACATCAACTTGGTCCACAGGTTCATGGTCTGCCCCCAATCAGCATGACGAGCATGCCGGGCCATAGACCACCAACCAGCAGCAATCCAACCAGCGCGACGATAACGGATTGTAAGATCATCGGCTCGTTTATTGGAAGCGCGATGGGTTGCAGCGAACTCGATGGCGGCAGATCCGGGTTATGTGCCGGCCCCCACCATACGCGTGTCAACGCCAATACATACGCGATCAGCGCAAAGATCGAAGAGAGAACAAAAGCCGCCAGCAGCAGCGGGTTGATCTGCAACGCGGTTTCATAAAGTCTCCAGCGGCCGATGAATCCCAGCGTCGGCGGAATGCCCAGCATCGCCAGCATCCCAAAAAGGAATCCGAATGCGCTGATCGGGTAGCGCGTGGCCAGTCCGGTATGCTCGCCTTTGAGTGCGCCATCGGCTTCTGGACCGCTCAGACAAATGAAGAGCAGAGCCTTGGCAAGGGCGTGGGTCGACGCCGCAACCAGCGCGCCGTTCAAGCCGAGCATGTTGGCAGATGCGAGTCCCAGCAGCAGGAAGCCAACGTCCTCAACGGTTGAAAGAACCAGCAGGCGCTTCAGGCTGTGCTGCGTAAGCATCAGAAGAGCGGCGAGCAGCGACGTAGCGGCGGCTGCGCCCAGCAGCAATCCACCCGGAATGAAGAGGTCGGGAGCAGATCGCGCAGTCAGCCAGAACTCGCCGAAGGCGGCCATATCCACCACTGCAATAATCAAGCCGAGTACTACGGCAGGCAGTTCGTCAGCCAGGCTCAGCAGCCAGAAGAAGAGCGGAACCGCGGCCAGCTTGACGCAAACGCTTGTCAGCAGCAGCGCTCGCGCCCATCCTCCCTCTCCACGCTCCAGCAACAGGTCGCTGGCCACCAGAGTCAGCGCCGAAATGAGCACGACTGTAAGGTAAGTCAGCTTGGCTGACAGCGTCCGCGCGGTTTGCCAGATCAGCGGAATTGTCAGCACCGCGCCCAATTCCAACAGTCCGAGACGAAGCTGCGAACCAGTCACAACCAAACCCGAAACGGTTGCCAGACTGACGAGAGTCATCAGCGGCACAAACAACTGCGGTATGAAATTGCGACGCGCCTTGCTGTAGAGCGCAGCCAGAATTAGTGCGGTTGCAGCCACTGCGCAGGCCGCTGCCAGCATTCCCGGAACATGCGTTGAGGCAGGAGAGTCCAAAATCACCACGTCCGGCGCAAACCAGCGAACACCAGCCAGCACCGCTGCGGCCAGCACCACCACGGATACAGCCGCGTAGCGCTCCATCCATAAGAACGCGACACCCAATACGCGCGAGGCAGCCTGCAACCCCTGCCAGACGCCCAGATAGACGCGGTCCACATTCGTCCACCGGAAGAACTCATGCCAGTTCTGCATGAAGATAGCGGAAAAGTCGCCGGCTGTGAGCCTTCCCTGGTCCGAGAGCGGTTCTCCGCCGGTAAAGATGCCGCCGCCGGCGCCCCACCCTGCGGACAAAGAACCGTCCGCGGGGACCCCGGCGCCCGCCAACGCCGCGCCGCCGCCAACCGTGCCCACAACCTGCGGCGAACGCGCGATATAAGCGATGGTGTAGATAAGCCCGCCCAGTACCACCGAAACCAGCGCCAGCACCAGGCCGCCCGCGGTCGAAAAGCTCCCCGCATTCGCCGACAGCCCAAACCACGTCACTTGCACAGCATTGAGCCTCAGCGCGCCCAGAACAGGATTGAGCAGGTAGTTGACAGCCAACTGCGGAGCCACACCTAGCACGATGCTGCCCGCAGCCATCAAGCCCATGCCCCACACCATCGTCGGCGGAGATTCGTGCGCATCTTGGGTCGCCTCAGTCACCGGCCCCAGGAACACGGCGCTCGTGGCCTTGGCGCACAAAAACACAGTGCCCAGGCTGACGGCCCATGCCACCATGGCGGGAACTGCCCATCCCGCCTGCAACGCTGCCGCATAGAGCATCCACTTGCTGGCGAATCCGCTCATCAGTGGAATGCCCATCATGCTGCCCGCGCCGATCAGCCACGACAACGTAGTCTGCGGCATGAGCTGCGCCAACCCGCCCAGCTTGTTCATGTCCCGCGTGCCCGTCGCGTGCTGCACCGAGCCGGCAGTCAGAAACAACCCGCCCTTGAAGAATCCGTGATTGAGGCAATGCAGCAGGGCGGCGGCAATCGCCAGCGGCGTGCCAATGCCGATGCCCACCATCATGTAGCCGATCTGGCTCACCGTCGAGAAGGCCAGCATGCGCTTCAGATCGGTCTGCACCATGGCGTGCATCACGCCCACCGCCATCGTAACCGTACCAACCCAGACCAAAGAGCTGCCCCACGCAGTGGGCCACGCGCCAAAGCTATGCATGCGAGCGGCGAGATACACGCCGGCCTTCACATAGCAGGCGGCATGCAGCAGCGCGCTCACCGGGGTCGGCGCCGCGATGGCCTTCGGAATCCATGTATGCAGCGGCACCTGCACGCTCTTGGCCGCCAGCGCCACCAGCATCAGCAGAAATACCCCGCCCGTAAAGCTGTGCGCCACGGCCGGGTCCGTCCATAACGCGCTTCCTGTGCGGTGATAGATCGTCAGAATGCCCGCCAGCAATCCGTAACCCGCGATGTGGGTCATCAGCAGCACTTTGCGCGCGCCGGTGACCGCACCGCGGTTGGTGTACCAGAAGCCCACCAGGCTGAAGGAGCAAAGGCCGATCGTTTCCCAGCAGAGGTAAAAGACAAACAGGTTGGCGCTGTAGACCAGCCCGACGAAGCCGGCGATGAAGATCAGCATTGAAGCGTAGAAGCGGCTGGCGGCCCTGTCATCGGCCATGTCACTGATGGAATACAACAGAACGAAGCCGCCCAGGCCCGCGCCCATCAACGCGAAGAGAACGCTGAGCGCGTCCACATGCAGGACCAGCGCGAGCGGGCCGTCCCAGTGCAGAAGATTCACTTCGACTGCCTGCCCTGTACGAACGGCTGGGATCATACCGGCCACCGCGAGCGCCGCCGGCAGGCAAGTCAGAGCGGCCAGAATCCCCTTCGCGCGTGCGGAACAGAGCCGCGCCACCACAATCTGCAGCACTGCGCCCAACAGAAGCGAACATGGCGCAACCAGAATAAGGGTCGCAGCATCCATGCCTGAAATTTTAGGCCGCGATCAGTGCTCTGGGCTGTGATGCTCCTCACGGGCATGATTCAGATCGCACTATAGAGGTGCCGATATAAACGGCAACTTTTAAAAAGCGTCCCTCTGCACAGCCTACCCGAAGGGAATCTCGACCTCTGTAAAGCTGCCCATAGCGGCCGCGTTGACTGCATCGACCACAAGCTGCACATGAGGGAGAATTTGTCCCCACTGCTGTCTGCTCAATACCAAAACTGCGATCTTCCGGCCTGTAAGGCTTTGCTGGTAGCGCATGTTCTTGTCTGTGGTCAGCAGCATGTTGAATCCCGCTGCTTCCGCTGCACCCAGCAGATCGCCGTTCTTGAGGCGGTCCCAGCCTTGTTGCGCCGCAGTACGGACAACATGGCCCTTGAGATAGGGCCGAAGAGGCACGGGTGTCGCTTGATCGAAGAGAATAAGCATCTAGGCTGCGTAACTGGGCTCTTTGTCGAGACTGTGAGCGGCGAAGTCAATCACCGCCTTCACCTGCTCGCGGTCAAGGCCGTCGAACCACTCCATAATGTCGTCGATGCTCGCTCCGGCGGCAATATTCTCGAAAATGGCGGATACAGGCATCCGGGTTCCACGCAGCACCCACGCTCCGCTCACCTTGCCGGGAACGCTTTCGACGACATCGCATTGCGACCAATCGAGATTCGCCATTGTCCGCCCTCCAATTAAAGAGTACGCCAAGACATACCCTTGGCAACAGACTTTACGCTGCCGTCATCTCCTGCCCCTTCGCCTCGCGTCCCAGCATTGCCAACCCCGCCAACGCCAGCGCCACCACAATCACCGTTACCGCCAGCACCGCCGGATAATTGCCCCAGCGCTCCGCAGCCAGCGCCTGCCCCTTGCCATTCCACGAAGTCACCAGTCCACCTAACTGATAGGCCAGCCCTGGAGCCGTAGCCCGCACCGGAGCCGGCGAAAGCTCGGTGAGATAAGCTGGCACCACTCCCCACGCCCCCTGCACCATGAACTGCATCAGCACTGCGCCCACGCCCAGCGTGACCGCCGAATGTCCATACGCATACAGCGGAATCACGGGAATCGCCAGCAGCGCCGCCGTCACAATCGCCCGCTTGCGCCCCCACTTTTCCGACAGCGTTCCAAACACAATGCCACCGCCGATGGAGCCAAGCCCATAGAGAACGCCAATCAGTCCCACTGTTCCCGGCTTCAACCTGGCGGATACTGTAAGGAACGTCGGATACAAATCCTGCGTGCCATGCGAAAAGCTCATGAACGCCGTCATCAATAGCACCAGGAACAGAAACGTCGGCAAAAACTGGAGCAAGCTCGCCGGGACCTCTGCTGTAGTCAAGCCTCCAGCCGCTCGCACCCGCCGCTTCGCTGCCCCCTCCAGCCACACCGGCGATTCCTCCACGCGCGCCTGCACATAAAACACCAGCAGAGCCGGTGTCGCGCCCAGAATGAACAGCCCTCGCCAACCGATCCAATGAAAGAAAAGCGCAAAGGCGGCCGACGCCAGAATCGATCCCACTGCGTAGCCCTCTTGCAAAATGCCCGAAAATGTTCCGCGGCCCTCCTTCGGCAGCGTCTCAAAGGCCAGTGCCGCGCCCACGCCCCACTCCCCGCCCATCGCCATTCCGAAGAGCGCCCTCAACACCAGCAGCACGGTCAGCGACGGCGCAAAGGCACAGGCCAGCTCAATCACTGAGAAGCTGAGAATATTCGCCATCAGCACCGGCCGCCGCCCATAACGATCTGCCAGCATCCCAAACAGAACCGCGCCCACCGGACGGAATGCCTGGGTCATGAAAACTGCGCCCAGCACCGCCGACGGCTTGGTGTGGAACTCCCCCGCAATCGCCGGAACGCAGAAGATCAGGATAAAGAAATCCAGCGAATCCAGCGTCCAGCCCATAAACGCGGCCACAAACGTATGGCGTTGCGGGCGGGTTAGCTGGCGGAAGCGTCCAAGCACAGACATAGGCGGGAGCATAACAGACGGCATTTCCAGCGCGCCCGAATTCAGTCCCAGCCGGTCGATGCGCCTCCCGTTCGGATGGTTTCCATAAGCTCGATAATATTTGTTGCAACGAATAAATCGCCAGCCGCATCCTATCCCCATCGGTGGATTCACCTCGATCCCCGACAGGTTTTCCTCCTCCGCGCATGTACCCGGCGAGAGCGCGGCTCTCCTCCCCAACCCGCAATCGGCCCCACGGCCCCGGCACTGAAAGGAATTGATTGATGAAACGTTTGATATTCGTAGCTGGTTTTCTGGCGCTTGCCGCTCCCATGGCCCTGGCGCAGTACTCCACCTGGGTCTCCGACCCGGCTCACAGCGAGGTCGATTTCAGCATCAGGCACGCCTCAGTCTCCAATGTGCATGGCCGTTTTGGCGGCGTGGCTGCCACACTTGTGTACAACGAGGCCGACGTAACCAAATCCACCGTGACAGCCAACATCGACGTCAGCACTGTCGACACCGGTCAGGCGCCCCGCGACACCCACATCAAGACCGATGCCTTCCTCGACATCACCAAGTTTCCCTACGCGAACTTTACTAGCACAAATGTGGTCAGAGACGGCAACAAGCTGAAGGTATCCGGCAACTTTACCCTCCATGGCGTCACTAAACCGGTGGTTTTAGATGTTGAAGGCCCCAGCGCGCCGATCGAGAACGGCATGGATCACAAGCTGCACTCCGGCTTTACGGCCACCACCACCATCAGCAGGACGGCCTACGGAATCGGAACCGCTTTCCCCTCGGCCCTCGTGGGCGATGAGGTCAAGCTGACTATCGAGCTGGAAATCATCAAGCAGGACGCCAAGCAGTAGATGGAGCAACGACCGCCCGATTGTCAAAGGCACGGCTGGCACGCAGGGGTTTCCATGCCCACGGGATCAGAAGCTGTGCCCTTTCAACGCCGGTTGATTTTGCTCACGCTTCTAGTGTCCTGTCCCAAAAGTTCGCATCATAATTTGACAGTCCCAAATTTCCCCAAACGGGCTGTCATCCTGAGCGAACGGGGCCCCAGACGCTTTTCAGTTCCGGGGTCCCCAAAGAGCGGTCTCTGCTCTTTGGGGTGGAGTTCGGGGGTGGTGAGTCGAAGGATCCGCGGCTGCATTTCGGGATTTATG